>JGI24702J35022_10000595_pt1 | contig 21866 bp, 19 predicted proteins | sample TergutTh196P4_FD_35022 | JGI IMG/M metagenome (IMG submission 35022)
TTTGAAAGATCCACAGAGTCTACACTCGCTGCGCCGCCCTTTGCCGCTGCCACGGAAAGGGTTGAGGTATATGCAAAAAGGTTTAGTACTTTTTTCCCTGCTGCTTCGTTTCTGAGTAATGTTCTTTTTTTCCTTGAATCTAGGAAAAGCCCTGTATCAAGGTAATCGGAAAGATTTACTCTAAATAACAAATCCCCTTCTTTTACGTCCCGGTAAAAATTTTTCCCGGATAATTTTTCGTACTGGTCTCCTTTGTACTGCCTCTTTTTCATCTCCCGTCTTTCTTTTATAAAGATAAAACTCCCGTTTATGCCAAGTGCCTTTTCGATCGCTGCCTTTATTGCCTGAAGCCAGTTTTCTGTATATTCTTCAATTTCCCCCGGGCGCATAAAAATGGCGCCTGATATGGCGTCATCGTATAGGTCAAGCACAAGGGGTATTTCCGGAATGTCGCGGTCGTAAAGGCGATAGGAATTAATTTCCATCCGCTTTGCCCATTTTTTTAAATGCCTATAGCGTTTAATAAGGCGGTTATAAAGAAGTTCTGAGTGCTGAGAGGTTTTTTCTTTGTTCATAAATCAGGCGCCAATGAGTAAACAATAGGGCTTTTTGCTTTGGTTGTCGACAGGGAGCGCTGCTTCAAGATAATATAAGATGGGAGGTTTTATCTGGCTTGAAATTCATTTCGAAACTCCGCTGTTTGGGGGCATTGCTGTTAATCTTTTTTTTTACTCCATTCATAGCTGGGGCAGAGGAGCTTTCCGGCTTAATGGAAAATTGGTTTTCTGTAGAAAGCGCCCTGTACCGCAGCCAAAATGCTTCTGAAACAAATAATTCTGCTGATGATAAAATGGTTATGATGGAAGAACTCCTTTCCGCCCTGGAGCAGTTCCGCCTGTCCCTTAATGATTTTACCGGATCCCTTCTTTTTACCGAATACAACAGGACAGGTTTAATACCGAAGGAAAGCGGTATTATAGTCAGCCGCCTGACCGATTCAATGTTAAATTCAGTGAAGGCTGGAGAAAACCGGTACGATTTTCCGGAAACTGCAGAATCTGCTGACGCTCTTATGCAGGCAGAGGCAATCCGGAAGGAACTTAATTCCTGGTTCCTTATGGATTCCCGGCTTTCGTCACAGGTGTTTGAGCGATCTATTTGGATAATGGGAGTTTTCCTGTTTTGCATAATTATTCTTGCAATAGCGATTTGCTTCCTTTACCGGGCACTGCGCCGTTCAGAAATTATGGAACAGGAAAGCGTGGACTTTTCGCGGATTAGTATGCTGGCCCAGGAAAAGGAAAGGGCTTTAATTTCAGTGGAACTGCACGATACAGTGCTGCAAGACCTGGGGCGCCTTTTGCAAATGACCAAAGAGGGCCCTTCTTGGGGAAACCCCTTTTCGGAACTGGCTCGGGAAATAATGACCAAAACCCGGGAATTATGCAGGGAATTGATGCTGCCTGATTTTTCACGTCTGGCCCTGTCCGATTGCCTTGTGCAGCTCTGCGCGGATTTTGAAAAACGAACATCAGTGGAATGCCGTGCAATAATCGCACCTGACTTTTCAGCATATCGCCTTTCGCCTGAAATGCAGCTTCAGGTATACCGCATTATCCAGGAAGCGCTTATTAATATTGAAAAACACGCCGGAGCCGGGGAAGTGACCCTGACGGCCAGGAATAAAGATGGCAAGGCCCTTTTAATCTGCATAACAGATGACGGGATAGGCATGTCCGATGAAATCGCCAATCTCCGGAGCAAAAGCCCCATTTCAGGCCTTGGAATACGCGGCATGTACCAGCGGGCATCTATTTTGGGAGCGTCTCTTTCTTTTATTTCAGGCGCCGGCTCTGGCCTAACTGTGCGGCTGGAGCTGCCTTTTGGGCCTAATGGCTCTTCCAATTAATAAAGCGATTCCGTAGCCTCCAAAAACCGCAATAGTTTTATCTGCCAAATTAACCGGAATACGCCCCAGAATTTCAGAAGGCAAAAGGCTAAAGCCCTGCCGGATAAGGCCCAGGCGAAAAAGCGTTTCCGGGGGGGTATCTTTTGGAACCACGTTGCTGGCTATTGTAATTAAGGTAGAGATCAGGCCGCCGGCGGCACTTACCACAATGCACATGGTAAAAGAAAGTGTTGTCAGCATTATTAATACCCGCCCCAGCCGGCGTACCCTGTTGGCGGAAGTTGCAGGAACCCGCCGCCGCCTCTCGTCAGAGCCGAGGTTCCCCTCCGGAAACAGCCGGACAAAAAGCCGTACCAGGATCACAGCAATAACGCTGCACAGAATATAAAAATACCATGCCCAAAAATAGGGCATTCCCATTATAAAATAATAAGAAAGCCCATAGATTGCTGTAGTTAAAACGGCACTGATAAGCCCCGGAATTAAGGCCCCCAAAAAAGCAGCTGCAACGGTAAAAATCGTGTCCATGTAAAGGCCTTTGGGAAAATAAAACGACAGCTGCATTAGGCCGTTATTGGCAATTGCGGCGGCAATGCCCATAAAGACAAGCGCCGGCAGATTTAGGGTGGAACCAGGTTGCTTTTCCATAAAAGCAGTATACCTCAGGAAGGATTTATCTGCTATTGTTTTATTATGAAAACTGTGGTCATTATTGACGATCACGAAATGATCCGGGCAGGGCTGGCTGCCAGCTTAAATGGCTGCTGGCGGATCTTAGGCGAGGCAGGTTCTCTGAAAGAAGCGAAAGCGCTGTTTGCAAGCTTAAAAGAGGCGCCAGATATCATTCTGCTGGACATAGTGCTGAAGGGTGATTGGGGCCTGGATCTGATTCAAAAGAAGCAGCCTGGCCGCAAAAGCCGGGCCGGAGCTTCTCATTTTCCTCCTGTGCTGGTTTATTCAGTTTACGATGATTATGCCCATGTAAACGCTGCCATACGTTCCGGTGCCAAAGGCTATGTCTGTAAATCCCAGGGGGTTCCGGATTTACTTGAAGCCATGGAAGCACTGGTTTCGGGCAAAACGGTTTTTCCATCATCCCTGGTTCAGCGCATGACAGCCGTGTCCGATTTAATGCTTGCCCTTACCAAACGGGAACGGGAGGTTTTTAACAAGGTTCAGCGGGGTTTTACCAATAAGGAAATTGCAGAAGCCCTGAATGTTTCAATCCGTACCATCGAAAATAACCTTAGTATCCTGTACGACAAAATGGGCGTTAAAAACCGCAGGGAGCTGGAACGGCTGTAGGGCAAAATTTAATCCTGATTTTTTGACAATTTCCCCGGATAATTTTATATAGTTTTTATGGATAAAAAAAATGCAAATATGCTCAGCCATTTTGAAAAAATAATTTCTGCTTTGTCTAAAAACGGGCTTTGCGGGGACTTTTTCCAAAAGGCAAAAATTTCCATTGCCGCCGCATCTTGTTTTTTGGAAACAAACCAGGTGCAGACAGTTCTTTTTGCTTTGCTTCTTAATAATTTTGGAGAGGAGCCGGTGTCAGTAATGGAAATGTCAGATTTTTTAAAATGCGGAAGGCTGCAAATGCTTAAATATCTGGATGACCTGGAAGCCCTGGAAAATAAAAAACTCATTGCGTCGCAAAAAAACAGGGTGAATTTGCCTGGATTTTTAAATAATGATAAAAGCGATTTTCCAAAATTCTCTGTTCCCCTGGCGGTAATAGATGCAATCCGTAAAGGTGAAATAATCAAGCCAAAAACCTATGAAAACCTGAGCCCTCGCGATTTTTTTGATTGTGCCGCTGAACTGTTTGATGCCGCTGAAGATGGAGAGCTGGCGCTGGATTCTCTTATTGTTGAAATATTTAGGCTGCTGGAACACAGCAAGCATATCAGCTTTGTTAAAAGCCTGGGCGCTTACGATTTGTGTGAAGGGTCTGTTTTGATACTGCTCATTTTTTGCTGCTCCCTGCTTCATAATAACGATGAAATTCTGCAAATGAAAGATTTGGCGGGCGTAATAGGAAGAGGCGAAGCCAATAGAACTCATCGCCGTTTTCAATCAAGGGAACATAAACTCTTTGTAAACGAACTTATTGAATTTGACTGCCGGATGGGAATGGCTGATACCGAATATTACAGGCTTTCTGAAAAAGCAAAGGATGAGTTCCTTGCTGATGTTGACATAAAAGAAAGAGCCCGCCGTCAGGGAAAGGACATTATCCATGCAGACACCATTAACATAAAAAAACTCCATTACGGCGAAAGAATCAGCAGCCGCATAAGGGAACTTATAGCATTGCTTAAAGAAGATAATTTTACAAACATACAAAACCGTCTTTCCGAAAGCGGTATGCGTACAGGTTTCCCCTGCATATTCTCGGGACCGCCCGGCACCGGTAAAACCGAAACCGCTTACCAGATAGCCAGGGAAACTGGCAGGGATATCGTTCTTGTAAACATTGCCGAAAGCAAGAGCATGTGGTTTGGAGAAAGTGAAAAACGCATAAAAGCTGTTTTTGACAGGTATAAAGGCATGGTCAATTCCGGCGGCCTTGCCCCCATACTCCTTTTTAACGAAGCCGATGCCATTCTGGGCAAAAGACAGGAACTGACAGGACCCCGCAGCGGCCCGGGTCAAACCGAAAACGCCATTCAAAATATTATTTTGCAGGAGCTGGAAAACCTAAAGGGAATACTAATTGCCACCACCAACTTAACAATTAATCTTGACAAGGCATTTGAACGCCGTTTTTTGTATAAAATTGAATTTGAAAATCCCGATCTGGTTTCAAAAAAACTGATATGGCAAAGCAATATTACCGCCATTACAGATGAAAACGCCGCCTGCCTTGCGGCAAAATTTAATTTTTCCGGCGGTCAGATAGAAAACATTTCCCGTAAATGCACCATTGATTTTGTTTTGTCTGGAGCTGCTCCTTCACTTGAACGGTTAATCGTCTTATGCGAGGAAGAACAGCTAAATAAAGATACCTCCTTCAGAATAGGATTTAAAGTATAAAGCTTGAGAATTACGCACGTTTATTACGCACGGAATTTCAATGCAGGTTTACTCTGTTTTTCTACCAATAGGATTGTATAATATACCAATCAAAAGAAAAAGGAGAATGATATGGCCAAGAAAATAAAAACGGAAAAAGAAGCGCTCGCAGCGGTCCAGAAGGACGGTTGTGCACTTGAAGATGTGCCGGAAAAGCTCAGGACAGAGGAAATTTGCCTTGCAGCGGTTCAGAAGAAAGGTTATGTGCTTCAATATGTACCGGAAAAGCTCAGGACAGCAAAATTATGCCTTGCGGCGGTCAAACAGGACTGTGATGCGCTTAAATACGTGCCGGAAGCACTAAAGACAGAGGAAATTTGCCTTTTAGCGGTCCAGAAGAAAGGTTATGTGCTTCAATATGTACCGGAAAAGCTCAGGACAGCAAAATTATGCCTTGCGGCGGTCAAGGAGGGCGGTTCTGCGCTTGAATATGTGCCGGAAAAGCTTAAGACAGCAAAATTATGCCTTGCGGCGGTCAAGAAGGACGGTGGTGAGCTTCTTTATGCGCCGGAAAAGCTCAAAACAGAGGAAATGTGCCTTTTAGCGGTCCAGAAGAACAGCCGTGCGTTTGAATATGTGCCGGAAAAGCTTAAGACAAAGGAAATTTGCCTTTTAGCGGTCCAGCAGGATGGCCGTGCGTTTGAATATGTGCCGGAAAAGCTCAAGACCAGGGATGTATGCCTGGCCGCTATAGAGACCCGGATGGAAGAAATTTATGATGATACTTTAAATGGTGAATGGGAAACCCAAAATGCAATACCTGAAAAATTCTTAACAAAAGACATAATATGGGAATTTTTGGAGGAAAAGTTAGAAGATGATGCTCCTTTTGAAGATGAAAGTGCAGTAGGAAGATTTTTGGCTGCTTTTCCCCGGAAATTCAGAAAAGATATGGAAGAGAAGATTATCGAAAGCTGCGGTTTTGGCGGCGGTGACGCAAACTACTATCTGGATTTAGGTAATGAATGTCTTGAGGAGGGGGATGAAGACTACGCTATTGAAAGGTTTAATATCGGGATAGAACTGCATCCCTGCTGTGCCGATCTCTATGAAGCCCGCGGCCACGCTTATAACCAATGGGATAAAATGGAGGAGGCCTATGCAGATTTTGGAAAAGCCAGGGGACTCAGTATTACAAGCGAAAAAGAAGCGCTTGCGATGGTAAAAGAAGTCGGAATCCTGCTCGATGTTGTGCCGGAAGAATTCAAGACAGCGCCAGTCTGTCTTGCAGCGGTCAAAAAAGATACCAATGCGCTTCTTTATGTGCCGGAAAAGCTCAAGACAGCAAAATTATGGCTGGCGGCGGTTAAAAATTACGGTCCTGCACTTAAATACGTGCCGGAAGCACTTAAGACAGAGGAAATTTGCCTTACGGCGGTCCAGCAGGACGGTTCTGCCCTTGAACTTGTTCCTAAAAAGCTTAAAACTGCGGAATTGTGCCTTTTGGCTGTCGAGAAAAGCTGTTCTACACTTAAATATGTACCTCTTGATCTCAAGACAGTGGAATTTTACCTTGCGGTGGTCAAAAAAAATGGCGGTGCGCTTGAATATGTGCCTGAAAAGTTCAAGACTGAGGAAATGTGCCTTGTGGCGGTCAAACAGGACGGTGATGCGCTTGAATATGTGCCGGAAAAGCTCAGGACAGAAGAAATGTGCCTTTTAGCAGTAAAGAAGTCCCACTATCCGTTTAAATATGTGCCTGAAAAGTTCAAGACTGAGGAAATGTGCCTTGCGGCGGTCAAACAAGACGGTGATGAGCTTGAATATGTGCCAGAAAAGCTCAAAACAAAGGAAATGTGTCTTTTAGCGGTAAAGAAGTCCCACCATCCGTTTAAATATGTGCCGGAAAAATTCAAGACTGGGAAAATGTGCCTTGCGGCGGTCAAACAAGACGGTGATGAGCTTGAATATGTGCCAGAAAAGCTTAAGACAGAGGAAATGTGCCTTTTAGCAGTCCAGCAATACGGCTATGCCCGTGCGTTTAGATATGTGCCGGAAAAGCTCAAGACCAGGGATATATGCCTGGCCGCCATAGAGAACAGGATGGGAGAAATTAATGAAGAAATTTTAAATAATGGATGGGAAACCCTAAATGCAATACCTGAAAAATTCTTAACAAAAGACATAATATGGGAATTTTTGGAGGAAAAATCAAAATATGATGGAGGTCTTTTTGAAGATAAAAGTGGAGTAGGAAGATTTTTGGCTGCTTTTCCCCGGAAATTCAGAAAGGATATGGAAGAGAAGATTATTAAAATTTGGGGTTTTGGCGGCGGTGACGCTAACTACTATCTGAATTTAGGCAATGAATGTCTTGAGGAAGAGTATGATCCGGAAAGAAGAGCTATTTTAATTTTTACTACCGGGATAGAACTGCATCCCGATAGTGCCGATCTCTATGAAGCCCGCGGCCACGCTTATAAACAATGGAAAAAAATAGATAAGGCCGATGCAGATTTTAGAAAGGCCAGGGGACTCAGTATTACAAGCGAAAAAGAAGCGCTTGCGGTAGTAAAAGAAGACGGAAGCCTGCTTAAATATGTGCCGGAAAAGCTCAAGACAGAGAAATTGTGCCTTGCGGCGGTAAAGAACGATAGCGAAGCGCTTCAATATGTGCCGGAAAAACTGCAAGCCCAGGTAAAAGAGGCATTACAAAAAAGAAAGTAGGAAAAAGGAGAATGACATGGCCAAGAAAATAACAACGGAAAAAGAAGCGATTGATGCGGTAAGGGAAGATAGTTCTGCACTTAAATATGTACCGGCAAAATTTAAGACAGCGACTGTCTGCCTTGCGGCAGTAAAAAACCATGGCTGCGCACTTGAATATGTACCTCTTAAACTCAAAACAGCAGCAGTCTGCCTTGCTGCCGTACAAAACAAAGAATCGTATATAATTGGGACAACCAGTCTTGAATTCGTACCAGAAGAATTAAAAATAGTAAAACTTTGCCTTGTAGCGGTAAAGCATGATGGCTTTGCAATTCAATATGTGCCGGAAAGGTTTAAAACGGAAGGGCCAGAAGCCCTTAAACTCTGCCTCGCAGCAGTAAGACAAAATGGTTTTGCACTTCAACATGTGCCGGAAAAGTTCAAAACAAAAGGGCCAGAGGCCCTCGAACTCTGCCTTGCAGCAGTAAAAAAATCTGGACTTGCGCTTCAATATGTGCCCGAAAAACTCAAGACAGAGACACTATGCCTTACGGCGGTAAAGCAAGATGGCTATGCAATTCAATATGTGCCAAAAAAGCTCAAAACAGAAGGGCCACGGAAAGCCGAACTCTGGCTTGAAGCCGCAAAAAGTTTACTTAAACTGAGGGAAGAAGATAGGTATATCAAGAGCGACTTAGAAGCCTTTCTTGAGTTAGGTATTCCTATGGCTCTTAAAAACAAGGTGGAAGAAATATTTGATGATGACGACGTTGACGACGGTGTAAATCTGGAAATATCCAGTTTAAAAAAAGCCTTGAATTTTGTACGAAAAACTCCGGAAGATTTTTTGGAAATTCCCAAAAAATGGAGAACCAGAGAGGTCTGTCTTCTAGGAATTGTCTCTTTTGGCAGTATCTGTGAATACATTCCCAAAAAGCTCCAATCCGAAGATTTTTTCTTTGAAGCGGTAAAAGTCAATACCAACGGGAAAGCCCTAAAGTATACACCGAAAAAATTCCGCACACTGAAAATCTGCCTTGCAGCAGTCGAGAAAAATGGCGAAGCGCTTGAATATGTGCCGAAAAAACTACAGGCCCAGGTGATAGAGGCGCTTAAGAAAAAGTAGGGAAAAGACAATAATATGGCCAAGAAAATAAAAACGGAAAAAGAAGCGCTCGCAGCGGTCAAGAAGGACGGTTGTGCGCTTGAATATATGCCGGAAAAGCTCAAGACGGCAAAATTATGCCTGGAGGCGGTCCAGCAGAACGGCCGTGCGCTTGAATATGTGCCGGAAGCACTCAAGACAGAGGAATTGTGCCTTGCGGCGGTCCAGGAATACGGCAGTGCGCTTCAATATGTGCCGAAAGCACTTAAGACAAAGGAACTATGCCTTTTAGCGGTTAAGGATTACGGTTCTCCGCTTGAATATGTGCCGAAAGCACTCAAGACAAAGGAATTGTGCCTTGCGGCGGTCCAGAAGGGCGGCGATGCGCTTGAATATGTGCCGGAGGCACTCAGGACAGAGGAATTGTACATTGCAGCGGTAAAGAGCCATAATAGAGCGCTTCTTTATGTGCCGGAAAAATTTAAAACAGCGAAAGTATGGCTTGCGGCGGTAGAGCAGGATAGAGAGGCTCTTGAACAAATGCCGGAAAAATATAAAACTGCGGAAATTTACCTTGCTGCGGTCCAGGAGAACGGCCTTGCGCTTCTTTATGTGCCGGAAAAGCTCAAGACAGCAAAATTATGTTTGGTGGCAGTCCAGAAGAACGGTCTTGCGCTTTATTATGTGCCGGAAAAACTCAAAACAGCAAAACTATGCCTGGCGGCGGTCCAGAAGAATGGTTCTGCGCTTGAATATGTGCCGGAAAAGCTCAAAATGGAAGGGCCAAAGGCCGCTGAGCTATGCCTTTTGGCGGTTCAAAGCAGCGGTTATGCGCTTGAGCATGTGCCGAAAAAATTCAAAACAGCAAAACTATGCCTGGCGGCGGTCCAGAAGCATGGTGATACACTTGAATATGTGCCGAAAAAACTATGGACAGAAAAAATTTGCCTTGCGGCGGCTAGTAATTACGGCATCATACTTGAAGATCTGCCGGAAGAACTAATCACAGAAGAAATATGCCTGGCGGCCGTTCGTAATCATTTCAGGGCGATTATGTATGTGCCTGACAGGTTCACCACCATGGAATTGTGCCTTGAAGCGGTTATGCATCATGGTATTAGTCTTGATTATATACCCAGAAAATTTAAAACTCGGAAAATCTGCCTTGCAGCAGTTGAACAGGACGGTTCTGCGCTTCTTTATGTGCCGAAAAACCTACAGGCCCAGGTGATAGAGGCGCTTAAGAAAAAGTAGGGGCAAATAACTATGAGTATTTTATTAAGCTGGGAAGGGAAAGCTAAAGACACAAAGAATATCCCCGGAGATCTTATGGATGGGGAAAGCCAGTGGCTTTCCGAAGAAGCCGGGGACTTTTTCGGGCCCAAATGGGATGCGGACATAGATAATACCTGCCTTACTTTAAGCGGCGACTGGGATGAAAAATACAATGAAGGCATAATAAAATTACTGCTCCGTAAAGGCGGTAATTTCTACCTTTCAAGGCGTTATCCTACTGTCCGTTTTCGTATTGATGTTTCCACTGTGCCGGGTGGACTGGAATACTTTGTCTTCCTGGGTGGAAAGCTCATAAGCCAGGCTTACTGTTACTCTACGTTGTGCCGTAGCGCTGGTTTCTATGCGCAATGCCGGATTGATTTCCGCGGAGAGGAGGCGGAGAAGAAAAAATTCCGAAAAGAAATCAGCAAAGAACAAAAAAAGCCGGATTTCCAAAACTGGGCAGGGAAACGCCTTGACTTTGACAGGTTCTATAAATTCAAAGACCTCTATTTAAAAAATGAAATACTTGACGGTGAAATTGGCGAAAACTTTATTACCTTTGCGGCAAACCTTGCAGAATTAAGTGAGAGCAACATAGGCTTGTGGTGGGGTGTTGAATGGGGCAGGGAAGAAACAGACAACAGGGTCGTTAATTTATTTAATTCTCTTGCGGCATCCTTCCCTGCCCTGGAATTCGACATGAAGTACTGTGCCGATGAAATGTACGATGAGGGCTTTCAGTTTGTCAAAAAGTTTTATTACAAAAACGGAACTTTAATAAAAACACAAACCAGCGTTAAAAAAGCCGAGGCTTTTAGCGTTCAATTTTCCCAAACCGATGACAAGGGGCCCGTGCATTTCGCTGCCATCAGCCCCGAAGGCCCGGTTTTTTACAGGTTCAAATTGCCTCAGGCAGAGGTTAAAATATTGGCAAAGGAGAGGCAAAGAAATAATGGCAAGGAATTTGATATTTAATTTAAAAGGGGCGGAATATTCTGCAGTCCCGATAAAGGTTGACAGAGCCAAGCTCTACGGATGGACCGAGTTAAAGGCCCTGGACGATAACGGTAAGGAATGCCGCCTCTTAAGCATGGACGAAACCGGAACCCTCATCATACCCAAAGGAGGGCTGGGCCTGGGGCTGCTTTCGCCGGAAAGGGAATGGGTTGAACGCTCAAGCCTTAAGGCGGTTAAACCGGACGGCAGCGAAGCTGAAAAAATTCCTTCCAGTTATAGCTCTCCAATTATCCTGGGAAATACCGTGGATGCCGAAACCTTTCTGGATCATAAAATATCTTTGGTTTACCAGCTTGATGAAGCTCCAAAGGAACTCCTTTCTGCTATAGGCGAAGATATCTACAGCTTTACTTACAGCTATAGGGATAGCTTTAAGGGAGACAGCGCTTTTGTGCTGGCGGCAGGAGGTACCCTCTTTATGCTTGTGGGGCAGAAAACCGAATTTGAAATGCTTGGCCTTGCCCAGGCAGGTGTAATAGACGAAGATGAAACGGAAGAAGATGACGAAGATTCCGGTGAGCTTGATTTTTCCATGATGTGATGATAACCAGCAGGAGGTAGATGAGTGAGGGCGATTCATATAGCCAATGAAAAAAAGCGGGATGCGGAAGTAGCTTTTGACGCTCCGTCAAAACAGGAAACCATCGCCATGGTGCTTCCCGACGGCAGGGAAAAAATTGGCATAAAGTTTATTAAAACCCTGTCCAGTGATGAACAGCTCAAGGAACAATTCGGGGACATGGCAAAAGCCGCACAGGCTATTATCGACGGAGACCCGGAAATTGACATGGAGCAGATGGGGCGTTTTGTTAAAAAAACCCTGCGGATCTGGATGACAGCGGAGAATAAAATCGCCTACCGGGTGAATTTTGTGGAAGCTCTCTATAATCCCGACGGCTCTGAGAAACAACGGCGGGATCTGGTAAAGAAACAGTCCAATGTCAGATCCGAAGATGCCATACAATGGACGGGGAAGAGCGTTCCAAAGGCCGAAGCGCTGCGAAAATTTGTCTTTACCCGCAGTTACCAGCTGCGCCATACATCCGGGCTTAGCTACGATTTCCTTTACGACATGGCAAAAAATCTCCATGAAAGCAAATCCCTCATGCGGCTGGGGGCAGGCAAAAAGGGAAACGAGCAAATATGCCTTTCGGAAGGGGGCGAAAAATATTTCGGCTTTCTTGAGGGCCGCATAGACGGCGATAAGTACTGCCTCATACTCCGGCTTACCAACATGGAACTCAAGGCCGCAATGCCGGCAGAAGGAGGCAGAAAATGACTCTGGACAGGGAAGCAGCAAATCTGGCGGCATCCTATAAAAAAGAGGTGTGCAAAAAATACATATCCATTGATCCAGGGCAAATTGACGAGCGCCTTGGAGGAACGGTTTTTTATGTCAGCCGGAAATATGACGGCGAACTGGCTCTCCTATTCTGGAACGGTTCTGAATGTTTCAGTGTTAACACAGGCGGCAAGACCCGCACCGGCCTTCCATGCCTAATAAACGCGGCAAAATGTTTTAAAGCAGCAGGGTTAAAATCCGCGGTGATTGCTTCGGAACTGTATAAAAACGAAGAAAAAGGGCGTACCAGAATATTTGATGTAATAGCCTGCCTGGGAGACAAATCCCTCCATGACGAACTTCGCCTTGCCCTATTCGGCATTGTAAGCCTTGACGGTGGGGAATTTAAGAGCACTTCCTATAAAGAGATTCATGAAAAATTGGCTGCTATCTCCAAAGACAGCAAGTATATTCATCCGGTATGCTGCGAAACTGCCGGTTCCAGGGAACAGGTTAAGGAACTATTTTCAAAATGGGTAGATAAAGAAGGGGCAGAGGGCCTTGTTGTCCGCAGCGAACTTCCCATGGTCTATAAGCTGAAAAACCGCCATAGCCTCAATGCCGCTGTGATTGGTTTTTCCGAGGGGACAGGCGACACCAGGAGCCAGATCCGTACCCTGCTTCTTGCCTTGCTTGCAGATGACGGTGCTTTTGAAGTAATAGGAAGATGCCCCGGGAGCGGAATGGATCTGGAAACCCGGAAAAGCCTTTATCCCAAATTGCTGGATATGAAGATCGAATCGGACTACACAGAGATCGATTCCAACCATGTAGCTTTTCACATGATACGCCCGGAAATGATCCTTGAACTAAGCGTCAACGACGTAATCTTTGAAAACAGTTCCGGCCGCATTTTTAACCCGCGCCTGAAACTTAATGGCGCCTCATATTGCCGTACGGGTACTGTACCGGGCATATCGCTGGTAAACCCTGTTTTTACCGGGTTCAAAGACAACGAAAAAGCAAATGACAAAGACCTGAAAAGTTTCGGCATAGGGCTTTCACAGATAGATAAAATAAATATTAACCCCTATGAAGAAGAAGAAAAGCCCGGGGCACAATCCGGCAAATCGAAACTCCTTAAACGTGAAGTGTATAAAAAGGCCCAGGGCGCCAAACTGATGGTGCAAAAATTCCTTGTGTGGAAAACAAACAAGGAAAACGCTCCAGGCGCGGATTACCCTGCCTATGTGCTGGCCTATACCAATTTCAGCTCCGATAGGACAGACCCGCTGCAGAATGAAGTCCGTATATCGGACAGCAAGGAACAGATCCTGGCTATGTTTACAGAGCTTGTAGATAAAAATATAAAAAAAGGCTGGGAAAAAACATAAGGAGTGTCCAATGAATGATGAAACAATAACAATTATCTGTCCCGAATGTGAAACAAAATATCCCCTTTCAATGGATACGCTCAGGGCGTCCGAATCGGTGCGAATTGTCTGCAAGGGCTGCACCGAGACGCAGCTTGTGCGTATAAACTCAAGGGATGAAATTGAAATTACTACCAACCCGACGGCGTGGAAGCTATAGGGCAAAATATTCTTTGGAGGGAAAAAATGGATAACCCATGGGTAAATCTTAAAATTGACAAAGAAGGGCAATATGTTTTGGATATTGACAGAAAAGAAAAAATAAAAGAAATGAAAGGACTAAGAGGCGTCTATGAGTTAAAGCTTGATTTGTTCCCCGAGCCATTTACCGGAAGCCCGGAAGCTCCTGTATATCTACTAAACCTGAATCCGGGATTCAGTGAAAATGATAAAAGCGAAATGCCCATGATCAAGGATTTTGTATTTAGAAATTATAAACATCAAAAGATGGAATACCCGTTTTATAATCTGGATCCAAAGTTAAAAGACACTGGAGGTAGTAATTGGTGGAGACAAATAATGGGGCAATTATTGAAAAAAATTAAAGATGATAAATTGGTTTCTCAAAAAATATTCTGCATAGAATATTTTCCGTATCATTCAAAAAAATATAGAGTTGGCTTTGAATTAAAATCCCAGAAATACAGCCGGTTTTTGATAAAAAAAGCCATTAAAGATAAAAAATTAATCGTAATTATGAGGAAAGAAAATGAGCTTATTTCGTTACTGGGTGATGCTATTAAAAAACATATAGATAATGGAATGGTAATTTCGTGTAAAAATATACGGAGGCCATGGATCAGCAAAGGCAATTTTTGTGACAATGGATTCGATAAAATAGTTGAAAGAATAATGAAATAGAGCAAAAGGATACAGAAAAACATGAGTGACACAGACAAAACCCTGCCCGCAGAATCGCCCCCGCAAACCGCAGATGAATGGCTGCATGAGGGGTCTAAACTATTTAGGCAGAAGAATTATGAGAAAGCAATAGCAGCTTACAGCAAGGCAATAGAACTGGAACCTGATTCCGTAAAGTTCTATGTCAGGCGTGCTTACGTTTATAGAAGGACTAAAAATTACAGGGCAGCAATTGAGGATTACACAAAAGCAATTCAAATAAACCCGCAGGGGCAGTTGCCCGAGGAAGACTCTTATTACAGTTCCCGTGCTTACATGTACGAATGTTTGGGTGACTATTCCAATGCAATTAAAGATTATAAAGAATCATTGAAACTGTCTCCTGATGATAGATTTACCATAGGTTCTATTTATAGTTGCAGACAGGAACTTGGTGAAGACCTGGATAATGATGAGAAAGATTATATAAAAGACAAATTTAAAGAATTTGAAAAAATTATTACTGATAAAAAGAGCGATGCATCCGATGTGATTGAAGCCTGGCAAAAAAAAGCAGGATTTTTAGAACTTCTTGAAAAACAGGATGAAACATTGCAATGCTTAAATGAAATTCTGAAACTGGATCCTTCGCCTGAGCATTTTAAAGAACGCGCAAGATTTTTTATTTCAGTAGATGATATTGATTCTGCCATTACAGATTACAGCGAATCAATACGTATAAAACCTTCGGCTAATGCTTTTGGCTCCCGTGCAAATTGTTTCTTGAAAAAGGAAAATTATAAAAATTCAGTTTTAGATTATACAAAAGCTATTCAGATGCTGTTGAAAGAGGGTAAGAGCCTCGGTAAGAGTTTGTCGTTAAGATCATATTTTATAAACCGCGCCCGCTCTTATAATAAACTGGGTGAATATGAAAAGGCTTTAGCAGACTACAATGAAGCAGTAAGAATTGATCCCTTTAATGGTGCTTTGAGATCCCGTGGGAGCTTTTTTATGTTTCATGGTGAATATGACAAAGCCTATACAGATTATGACCATATACTTTTGAAAAAAAGTTTGGATCAAAACGCCCGATATTGGCGGGGCAATGCTTCGGCTGCCCTGGGAAACTATGACAATGCAATGGCTGATTTTAACGAAGTACTGCGTAACAATCGTAACCTGGCAGCCAATGTATATGTAAGCCGCGCTTTGGTGTATTACCAGCAGGGGGACGAACAGCGTTTCCTCGATGAGCTTGCCCTTGCCTCCAAAGTGTATTCGCACTATATCGAAATCTTTTTTGACCTGGTTGAAATGGTCTGTAAAAATAAGCCCATTGCCTGGGCTGCGCCCCTTAAAAAAATATACGATGCCATTCTTAGCTTTCTGGAATTTTGCCGAAGCAAAAAAGATGACGAAACAATTGTGTTTCAATATGCCGATCAAAGGGTGCTGGAAAGCGTCCGCTATACCAGAACCTTCCGTTTACGCCCGGCAGGTTACCAGAACGACCCGGAAGAAGGAATTGTCTTTTACAACCGCCTTGCCTCTTTGCTGCAGGACCGTAAGGATATTGTAGATTTTATCGAATCTCTTAAGCATACGAGCCCGGACAATGTTGTTTTTATCCGGAGTTTTACATCGTCGGGAGATTCCCTTATAATGTGGAACAGCTCCTACGGAGACTCAGGCAACGGGGTTTCCATAGGGATATCCAAAAAGAAACTCAATAAAGGAACCGGAATAAGCGAAACCCGGGGCAGCATTGATGACGATGAAGATAAAGAAAAAGACGAAGATAAAGAAAAAGATGAAAGTAAAAAACCTGCCCCCAATCAAGTGCCTCTGACACAATGCGGCCTTTACGATATCATCTATATTGGAAAAGACGAAGAAGAAACAGAAGAGAGAAAGGAACTTGAAAAAATCTCATCCTGCTTAAGGGAATTTAAGGATGAAGATCTTGCCAAACCGGCTGTTATGCGTTTCGTTGCCAACCTCTTTACCTTTGCGGCCCATTTGGTAAAAGACGTCTCTTACCGGCACGAAGATGAATGCCGGCTTATTTATTTTGACACTGTAAGAAAAAACAATCCCTTTATGAAAGTACAGGACGGCGTATATGTGGAAACAGAACCCGTGCTTTTTGAAGACGACCGGGATGTGGTCTACTTTGGCCCCAAGGTGAGTGATGTAACCATCCTCAAGTTCCGCCACATTTTTAAATTCTCGGGCCTCCCAAGGGAAGGTTCGGTTGATTCTGTAGACAGGATGCTTAAGGCATCGGAGATTAGGTTCCGGTGAGCAGGAAAAACGAAAACGCCGGTGCTTACGAGCTCGACCTTCACCTGACCCAGGAAGATCCCGATGCCGGCATAGCGCCGGACGGCGTATGGTGCAGAGATATGGCCGAAATAGCCGGGCGCATAAGAGAAGTAAAAGACACGGTAAAGATAATAAACCTTAAAGGGCAGGAAAGCCTGTCGGAAATACCGGCTGTTCTTGGAGAGTGCAGGCTTATTGAAGAACTTGATGTCTCCCATACAGAGATCAAAGAGATACCGGACTTTGTCTTTAGCATGCCCAATCTGCGTGCCCTTTCCTGCTTTTGCGATATACATTCACTTGAAAACACGGCGTTTTCCAAAGCAGTGAACCTTGAAAAACTGGATATTCTTGTTGGCCGCGGCCAAAACATTCCCGAAAGTATTTGTACTTTACAAAAGCTCAAATCCCTTAGGATTTTATCTTATTCTTCATTGTCCCTGCCGGAAAATCTTGGCTTTCTAAAAAACCTGGAAGAAATATCACTTTCGTTACTGGACTTTAGCGAAGCACCGCTTATCAATTTTAATAATGTGACAAAAATACTTGCCTCTTGTAAAACCCTTGAAGTTTTTTACTTTCACGGCTTTGCCATTGGCAAGGATCAACAATACCTTTCACGGCTAAAGGGGCTAAGGGAACTCTCCCTTGTAAATCTGCAAACAGAAGGGGATCTTTTTGAAACGATCAGCCGTCTGCCACATCTCAAAAGCCTGGAAATCAGGGGCAGCGATTTTAATATAACTTGTCTGCCCGATGTATTCGGCGCCTTGAGCGGACTGCGGAGTTTTAGTTTTAGCAGTACTTTTATTAAAACCCTTCCCCCTTCGATTTACGGCCTTTCAAAGCTTAGAAAACTGGAAATAAGCGGTACGGGAATTAGCGGACTGGATGAACAAATCGGAAATTTGAGCGATCTTGAGGAACTTCTTATTTGCGACAATATGCTTGAAACCCTGCCGGAAACAATCTTTGATCTCCCCAATCTCAAAATCCTCGACATAGAAGCCAATATGTTCAAAAAAAAGGAAATTGCCTCAATAAAGAAAAAAGCAAAGGCGAAGTTTGGCAAGAAATGCGAGCTGCGCACTGGCTTTCAGGGACACGAGCAGAACATTAAAAAATTCAGAACCATGTCCATTACGGCGAAAGACATTGATGAAAAAGACGGTTTTTTTCCCTATAGCGGCCCCTATTTCAGGCAGGGCCTAGCCGCAATAAAAGAAAATCCCCATGCGATTAAGTACGCCCACAAAAATCTGAATAACGGCGCTTATGATGATTTATGCCTTGCGGCAGCTGAAATAAGCCCTTTTGCCCTGGAAGATATAGACCCGGAAAGGTTGCCCCGGCCCTTTGACTCTTATTTTCGGGTTTGTCTTAAGGCGGCAGGGGGAGGAATACATTCCTCCCGAATCGGCTATGCCTTCCGGTACATACGGGATGAGTTTTTGGATGAACGTCAATATGCGATAGTCTGCCTCCAAGCCGCAATAAATAACAGTGACAATGTTTTTCTACAGCATGTTAAAACCGGGCGCCTGAGCCGGGAAAACTACGAATGTATTTGCAGGGCGGCAGTGCTGCGCAGCCCTGACACTATCAGAGGGGTGATTGATCCATCGCCGGAACTCTGCCTTCTGGCAGCCAAATTCGGCGCATACTTGTTCCAGATCCCCAAACCAATGCTGAGCCGCGAAATCTATCTTACGGCCCTAAAGGGTAAAAATGCCGATAGAAATATTCAGTTTGTCCCTTCCGATGTGAGGGATGAAGAAATTAACAAGTTAATTACTGAAATCGAAAAGAAAAAACAGCGGGAAGAGCCTGCTTTTGGAGACGACATACCATTTTAGTAAAGGAATTGCCATGGACGATTTTTGGGACGATTTAAACATGACCAAAGAAGAAGCAGCGCTTTATTTTACCTTAACCGAGGCCAAGATTAAAAAAATAGAAGCAAAGGCCCGGCGGCGCCTTTCCATGACGGACGAAGATAAGGCTCTTTTTAAGGTACATAAAATGATAGAAAACGATCCCGAATTAAGGGAGCTTATTACAACACTGATCATGGCAACCCGGTGAGCATTACAGGACAGGATTAAAGCTGTGGTAGCAGGAAAACGCAAAGGAACAATGATAGTTAAACCAAAAACATAGCCATATACAGCGGATAAGTAACTATATTTTCAGACACACCAATATTATTCGACGAAAGTTTTATTCCCTGTTTAACGCCATGATTTAAAATAATGTTGGTCATGGATTTCGATTTGGTATTACCTGTGGATTTAACTTCAACGGCAACTGCCTGCGAATTACGACGGATAAAAAAATCAATCTCTATCTGATTACGATATTCAAAATAATAAAGCTTTTTACCTAGCTTGCCAAAAATATCTGCAATGATATTTTCAAAGAGGGCGCCTTTATAGATACCAAGTTTACCGTCAATTACATCTGCCTGTGAGCCATCTTCCAACATGGCTGTCAGTAATCCGGTATCCCGCATATATACTTTAAATGTATCGTTCATGGCATTGCCTTCAAGGGGAAGTTCAGGACAGCGGAGATTATAACAAAAGTTTATAATACCCGCTTCGTAAAGCCAGTCCAGACTTCCGGCATATTTTCGCCCTGTGCCATTTTTTTCCACAATACTGTACTGGAACTTTTTATAATCCTTGGCTAGTTGTTTTGGAATAGAGTAAAAACAGGAGCGGGCTTTTACTTTTTCAGTTCCATCAGCATACTTGGTAATGTCGCTTGCGTAATCGCTTATAATATCTCTCTGTAATTTTATAACCAACTTAAAATTGCCTGTGTCTACAAATTCCTGCACAACCCGCGGCATTCCGCCAACAACAATATATTCCCTGAAAAGCTCCATCATGCGTTCATGCATAGCCTCGGGAACCTTTTCTCTTTTTTCAAAATATTCTTTTATATGGCTGATGGATTGAGAAGATACATCCCTTGCCCAAAGGAATTCCTCAAAATCCAGGGAATGCATCTCAAGGTGTTCCACATACCCCACAGGATAAGAAGGGATTTCCTTTATCTTTATTCCCAAAAGGGAGCCTGTAGCGATACAGTCAAAACGCCCGTCCCGTGTAATAAACTTTAAGGCAGTTTGAGCCTTTGGACAGTTTTGAATTTCATCAAGAAAAATTAGCGTTTCTCCGGGAACCAGAGTAGCCTTTGGAACACGAAGGCTTATTTGCTTAACAATGGTTTCCATATCCAAATTGCCATCAAAAATTGCCCGGTATGCCGGGTTTTCATCAAAGTTTATATTAACACAATAGGGATATTGTTCCTGTGCAAACTGTAAAATGCTGAAAGTCTTGCCTATTTGCCGCGCCCCCTTAACCAAAAGAGACATTTTTTTGGTCTTGTGTTTCCATTCCAACAATTGATCAATGACTTTTCTTTTAAGCATATACTGATTATGCATATTTTTACGGCGAATATCAAGAGGCAATTGCATATTTTTACGGCGAATATTGCCATGCGAAAGCAGCTTTTTACGCCGAATAAAGCTGTATTTTTGCCAATTCTATTGTTTTTTCCTTTAGCCCCATTATACTTTTTGTATGACAAAAAAAAATTAAAAAAAATTCCTCCCGGAATTATATTTCTTATTCGGGATAAGCTTGATGAAGTTGTTCAGCTAATTAAGCCTTATTTTTTGAATTTAAGCGCAGATGAGCGGCAGAACTTTGTTAATATTGAAAAAGATCTGATTAAATATCTTGAAGTATCAAATAATATTGCCCTTGGATTCCCTGAGCTTTTCCCATCATTTAATAATATTGATGACTTTAAAGATACCTTTAACCAAACCATGGAAATATGGCTATTAATAAAAAAAACAGATCTTATACTGGAAAAATTAAATGATATTGGAAAACTGGCGGGGTATATTACCATGGAATCCGCTCATTCTTTTTATCAAACCGTAAAGATAGCAGCAAGACGCGATTACCCCGGAACAAGGGCAATTTTTGATGAATTAAAGTCTGTTTATTATGCCGGGAAACCAAAGTTAAAGAGGACGAGGGCTATGAAGGATGATAAACAGCTTCTTCTTTTTGAAACAATGGAACCGTATAGCAATTGACATTATCATACCGGCAGAGTATGAAAATAATTTATGAAGAATGATGAATTATTTTTGCCTAAAGCGGCGATTTTTGATATTGACGGTCTTATGCTTGACACCGAAGGGCCCGCGATACATCTTTGGCCTATAGCCGGGAAAAATTTCGGTTGGGATATCAAAGAAGAAACAGTACTCCGCACTCTCGGAATTAACGATGATGATACCTGTAAAATTTTTAAACAGGAACTGGGCAGGGATTTTCCCTATGAAAAAATTTTAAATGAATTTTACCGGCTTTATTATGAGATGTTTGAAAAGGGCATAGCCCATAAAGAAGGGCTTATTCCGCTTTTGGATCACCTGTCTTCCTTAAAAATACCGTTAGCAGTTGCTACTTCCTCTCCGCAGAGCGGTGCCCGCATAAAGCTGGAAATGGCAGGAATCCTGGATCGTTTTACGGCTCTTGCCTGCGGAGATGAAATTGACAACGGAAAGCCTGCTCCCGATATTTTTCTATTGGCTGCAAAGAAACTTGGCGTGGCGCCTTCCGGCTGCGTGGGCTTTGAAGATTCCGAAGCGGGGCTAATGGGGCTTCACCTTGCCGGCATGCGTTCTGTTTTTGTTAAAGACATTGTCATGCCCCCGAAAGAAGTTCTTGCTACAGTCTGGAAGAGCTGCGGAAATTTAGCCGAAGCGATTGAGTTATTTGGGTAAAACCCTGAAACCTTCCCCTTATCCGTTATTTTTGATACACTGGCTTTAGTAGAATGACTAATATATTAAAACTGCGCCTTATTCTTCCAGCTATGTTCTTTCTGGCAGTTTCGGGCTGTTCAATA
>JGI24702J35022_10000596_pt1 | contig 21865 bp, 17 predicted proteins | sample TergutTh196P4_FD_35022 | JGI IMG/M metagenome (IMG submission 35022)
TTCGGTGCGCCTTGCGGCGGGGGTGGAGTCGCAACTCCTGCCTCCCCGCTCCTAGCTCCCGGCTGCCCCGCGCTCCCTCCGGCATATTGACTCGGGGGCAGATCTACCCGATCCCCCGATGGATATATGATTTGCCCCTCGCCCTCGGAATATGCAATTGCCTCCAATTCCTGACGCATCTGGCCGGGGCTGATAAACCTGTCTTTCGGGTTATACTCGATTGCTTTCATAACAATCTCCGCAAGGCGCCCTCCCGCCCCCGAAGGCGGTGGTATAGCAGCGCCGCTTATACGGCGCATCAGGGCATTTTCGCGGTCGGAGTGTGTGATTGGCGCAGGATACGGCGGCAGGAACGGGGTGCGGTTGCCGTTCAAAAGCCGGTACAGTACTATTCCAAGCGAGTATATGTCAACGTCGCTGCCATATGAATCGCCCCTGTACACTTCCGGCGCCATGTACGTATATGTCCCTTTCTTTGACATCTCGCCGCCGGTCTTTTCCACCGTTCTCGCAATCCCGAAATCGCCCAGCTTGTAGTCGCCGTTGCTTGAAACGAAGATGTTTTCCGGTTTGATGTCCCTGTGTATGATATCGTGTTTTTGGCATAACTCCAGGGCCTTGCACATGTCTATGCCCAGTTGGATTACGTCTTTTTTGGAAAATGCGTTTTGTTCCAGTATTTTCACGAGACTTATGAGCAGTTCCATACGAATCAGTATTTCGTACCCGAAGCCGTCCTCGGAGGGTATGAGCATATGATCCTCATAACTCACGATATTGCTGTTGCCGCGAAACCTCGACATCAGGTCAAATTCTGATACCACCTCAGCCACGACTTGCTTGAAGTGTTCCCTGAGGCTCCTATCGTCCAGGCCCTCCGAACGCAAACCGGAGATTTCAGACTTATTCTGCGGGATCGTGATAACCTTCAGCGCGGAATAGTATTCCCTGCCGAAATCCATTTTCTTCAAAGCATATACTTTGCCGAAGCTGCCTTCCCCGATGACCCTGTCAACCGTCCATGAGCCAAACAAGGGTTCATATTTCCTGATATCGTCCATGCCATCCTCCAAAACTATCCACTATCCACTATCCACTATCCACTAATTCGTCATAGCGCGAATGCCGAGTTTTGCGCCCAAACCGCAATCAAGGACATAACACACGCCCAACGTGTACGAACCCTCCCCGGAGAGATACCCCCACCATTCATCCTGGTCAAGGTACATCACGGCACTGTTCCACCCGTCATAGCTCATATCCATAGGCAGGGTCGTTGTTTCGATCAGGCAGTATTCGCCCGTATCGGGCCAGATTTCCACCGCGACCTGCGCGTGTCCCGGTGGGAACACCAGCATGCAATTCATGCCCGCCGACTGCAGCGCCGACGCCATTACCAGCGAAGTCTCCACGCAAATGCCGCTTCGTGTATTCAGCACGTCAGCCGGCAGCATAACGCGCTGCTGCGAGTCCATCGTGAAAGGCGACATATTGTAGCGCACACCGGCGATGTCGCTCACCGCACCCTGCAGCGCTATGACTTGCGCCCATGTATTCAGGTAAACGTCACCGAAAACATCTTGGTACCCGACAAGCATTTCCAGCTGGCCGTCGGTGATATAGCTCAGATAATCGATAGCGTCGCGCTTGAGCTCAATTATCTCCGGGGCGTCAGGGGTCAGCCATGCAAGGAAATTGTCCATATATGCGTACGCGTTTTCCCCGTCGTTCCAGATTATGTCGTATTTGCTGTACAATTTGATATTCTTGCTCTCCTGGACGAGCAATTTGCCGGAGTCCGATTCGGTCACGGAATATATAAGCTGCGCCGTTTTTTCGGAGTTGAGGTCGATGCTGCCGGTGACCAGCGGCGGCACTATGCGCAGCTTTTCCACCTGCCGCCCCAAAGTGATTTTCTGCTTGTACGGCTGGGTGAAACCCGGTATCTCCATTTCGATCAAAACATCCATTTCGCCGTAATCGCAGTATCCGGTGAATGTGGCGATCGCTTCCAGCGAGCGGTAATTAGACGGGAATATGCTGTCCACCGCAGTGATGTCGATCACAGCCTCCGGACTGCTGCTCTGGTACACATATGACACATCGGGGACTATAACGACCTCCGGAGTGGCGGCGGCTGTGCCGGAATCTATGTCATCGTCGCTCTCCACAACGAATTCTGTTTCAATAACCTCGGGTTCATCCGTATTTTTGTCATTTGACGAAGTCACAAAATATATTACCAGCCCGCCTATTATCAGAATAGGTATCGCGATGATAATGGCCAGCACCAGACCGGAGAGTTTTTTCTTCCCCTGCTGCGCCTGCGGGCCGCCCGGGGCTACCGCCCCTGCGGGGGGCGGAGCATACTGCGGCTGCTGCGCATAAGCCGGAGGAGGGTCGTGGGAAGGTTCAGGCTGCCACCCGCTTTGGACACCGCCCACCCCCTGCGACAGGTCCGCTGTCGTCTTGTCAAGGTCGATTTCCTGAAAACTCCGGGCAGAGTTTTCATTATTGCCCCCTGTGTTTGTCCTGTACAAAGCCGTCTGGTCGCCAATGACCGGTGTTTGCGTCAAACCGCACTCGGGGCAGAATCTAGATTCGTCGGGAATCGTCGAGCCACATTTTACACAAAGCATGACGACACCCCCCTAAACTTCCAAAAGCTTGGCGATATTTGACTCAAGCTCTTTGTGGAGCGTGGCAATCGGCCCTGACAGCCTCTTGTCAGCCTGTTCGAACTGAAGTCTGACATCGCTGATCAGGTTATCCGAGCTTTGGCCAAGCTTGGCTTCGATGCGATCCATGCGGTAAACGCATGAGTATATCCGCAGCGGGTCTTCCATTGAGGTCGCGGTATAAAAATCCTCGCCGAAATCCTTGAATTCTTTGAAACATGAGGTAAGGTCTTCATGGGAAAGCCTGAGATAAATCGGAGGATTGGCTTTTTCCATAAATCCGACCGCTTTTTCTGTGATGTCTATAAGACTGAGGGCAAAGTCGGTATAACTGTCGGTATCGTCGTCGAGGTCATCGAAAACCATAAGCGCATTGTACAGTTCGATATAGTATTCCAGCAATTCATGCATATCGAGCGAAATATAGCGGAGCATATTCAGGTATTCCCTGACTGCGAGAACGGTCTTCCCCTCGCTGCTTTCCGCGTCGTCTTTCAATCCGTCCAGGCTGGTCAGCAACATATCGATCTGAACCATGTCGCCGCCCAATTCATTCATAAATGCCTCTGTTTCCTCGAGATCGAAATCCTCGTCCGCATCGTCGGCATCGTCGTCGGCAAGCTCGTCTGATACTATAGACTGCAGCTTCTCAAGGATAGCCTCCGCAGACTCGAACGCGACGGACGCCTTTTCGACCGATTGCCGGTCAAAGGACTGGCTTTGAGTGGCGGACGCCATCATATGCATCTGCTGAGGCAAAGCATACGAAATAACGGCTGCCATCAGTGCAAAACACAGCAGAACAGCGCATAACATAGCGGGAACTTTTCTTTGTTTCATAGACCCTCTCCCCTTTTAGAACTACTGTTGACATCACCTTGCTTGAAAACCGGAATCGCGTTATCCGCATGGAAAATCAGCGGTATAGTATCGCTCTTCTGACTATACCGCGAAAAACTAAAATAATCAACAAAAATTATTGGAATTATTACAGAAATATTGTAGTTATTCAGTGCCGGTGAGGAACGGGTGTTTCTGTGCCTCTATCGCCTGCCTCGCCCTGTACATCTCGACGCTGTACTCATTGATACCGCTGCCTATACTGCTTGCAGGATTATGGAAATAATTCGTATATAAGCTATCCTGATACTTAAGATACAATTCGATCATGGCTTTTTGCTGCTCATCCGTTGTTTTTTCATATACTTCGATTGCGGGCAGGACGCCGGCGTACCCGGCGCGGTACAGTATATCAAGGTCGTACTCCCGCAGCGTACCGCTCAGATACCTGTCCGTGTTATAGCGGACGACAAGCGCGTCGGGGTTAAACAGACACAGTGAGCAGAGCATAACCGAACCCGTTACGAGTCCAAAACGTACAATTGAAAACTCCCACTTTTGCCGGACTATCAGTGCAACAAAAATGATTGCCATAAACACCATAAATACACACGGCAAAAGCCGCGGCATCGTCAGCCCGTAAGCGCTGATGTACAGAGCCATTTTGCTGAAAGCGGTTGCGATCAGCACCAGCGTTATCAGCGCAAGCCCTATATTAAACGTCTTGAGTAAGCTGGAATCCGCCTGCTTCTTTTTGCAGGTGATATTTCCAATCGTAATAATGAAGAGGTTTATTGCAGCAATACTGCACAGTTCAAAGAAACCCTGCCTCGCGTATTCCGCATAAATGAGCCAGCCCTCCGGCCTGCGCCCCGTAAACGCCGAGAAAAAATACGGCAGCTGGCTCATAATAAATATTATATACAAAAGACACACCGCCCCCAGCGCGATAAACACGGTCGTCTGCTGCAAAAACCTCAACCCGGCGACCATTTTTTTTGCCGGCTCCGCCTTGATTATGTCTGTGCCCTTCTTGAAAGCTGCCCCAGACACAAGCCCGTAAATGTAAGCGGCGATCGGGATTGCGCACGTACAATGGACAATGATTTTAATAACCACCTCGTACCTGATAGTGAAAACCCGCGCCAGAAAATCCAGAATAATGCTGAACCCTCCGCTGTCGGCGCTTTTCAGCAGCGGGGTCAGCCAAACAATCAAAAACAACGCCAGGATCAAACCAATAACAACAGGCAAAGCTTTCCCGCTTTTCTTCTCCCCCTTCTTCAGAGCGCCGAAGCTTACGTATTGATTTACGAAATTTCTGAATGGGAGAATAACAACCGCATTAAAACCGTCGATTAAAAGGTAGTTGCCTGTTTTCCCCATAATTTGGCTCGAAGACGCTGAAATGACAAAATACACCGCCGAACAAAACAAGAACAGTGTCCTTATGGATGAGAACCCCGCATTCTCCCAAAACGCGTACGATAAGCCAGTTATCCATGTTATGCCAAGCCAGAACCACGTTGCGCCGCTTTTGGCTAAGGCGCCTTTTTTCATCAAATACGTTGCGACAGACAGTAAATACAGTGTTGTAAAGGCAGCGACCCCCCAACCGTACCCGGCGAAGAGTATCCAGCGCGAAAACAAATAGCCGAGAACGAAAACCACAAGCGCGAAAACAAAGTCCCGCTTTTCAGGTTTAAATATGTTTTCAGGCTTGACATACACCGGATAAGCCGGGTATACCGGCGCCGCCTGCGCGGCATACGGCATATTTGCATATGTGTCTAAATTTGTATCTGTATTTGTATTTGTATAATCCATAGTAATCTCCTAACTCCTACCCCGTACAAGCCGGAATCCCTGTAGGGGCGGATATTATCCACCCGCGGGCGATTGATAATCGCCCCTACAATGCACCCATAAATTGCGACCAAATTTGTCAGAATATGGCACCTTAGTCCCTAACTCCACACTCCACACTCCACACTCCACACTCCACACTCCACACTCCCTACTCCCTATACTCCAAAATGTCCCCGGGCTGGCACCCGAGCGCCGCGCAGATCGCTTCAAGCGTCGAGAATCGGATGGCCTTGGCTTTGCCTGTCTTCAGAATCGACAGGTTCGCCTGGCTCAGACCGATTTTTTCCGCAAGTTCTCCCGAAGGCATCCTGCGCATCGCCATCACAATGTCCAGATTGACCACAATAGGCATTCCCGAACCTCCCTATATTGTGAAATCGGCGTCGTCCTGAAGCGAAACAGCTTTGGCGACCATATTCCTGATTACCCTTACGATAAGCCCCATAAACGCAGCGGCGACGCTCACTGCGAGCCAGGGAATCCAGTAGGATGTCGATACAAGGCATATCACCGCGCCTGCAAAACAGCACCATGATATCCTGCGCAAACTCTCCGTATTTTCTTTGATGAAANCCTGCCCCGCCCCAATCTTATTCAAAAGGATCAACATAAATACAAGAAGCCCGGCTGCCGGGATGCTGCCTGCATATACGGTTATGAGGAATAAAACTCTCCTGTGTTCCGACATATAATCAAAGAAAGCCACAACCCCCCTTGGGGCGAACGCTGCGGATATCACCAAAAGCGCCATAAACAGGATTACGCAGCATTTGCTCAGAATCAGCGATTTTTTATCATTCCACACATTTGAACCCTCCATTTTTCCGGTTTTCTGTTACAACAAACGGAGTTTAGCACACAATTTATCGAAATGCAATACTTTTTTATCGAAATTCGATATTTTTTTATTGATAAACAGTAGATATTCAGAACCGGCGAGGTTCTGAATATACAACAGAAAAACCGGCGCGGTTCCTCTGCATTGAGGTCCGCACCGATTCAATATCCTAGGTTAACTCCTAACTCCTAACTCCACACTCCACACTCCGGATCTACGCTCCCGCCGCCTCTTTCGCCGTCCCGCAAAGCTGCGAGAACGCCTCGGGCTCATGAATTGCCATCTCCGACAGCATTTTGCGATTCAAATCGATGCCCGAAAGCTTCAGCCCGTACATGAAGCGGGAATAATTCATTCCGTTTGCCTTACAGCCGGCGCTGATCCTCATTATCCAAAGCCTGCGGAAATCCCTCTTTTTGCGCTTCCGCCCGACATACGCGTAAGTCAGCGACTTCATGACCGCCTGGTTCGCCATCTTGAAGTGTTTCGACTTTGAACCCCAATAACCCTTGGCGAGCTTTAGTATTTTCTTTCTTCTTTTGCGCGTCGTCACGGCGCCTTTAATTCTGGCCATTACACTATCCTCCTTGCTATTTATACGGGATCATTTGTTTTATTGCGGCTTCGTTCGTAGAGTCGGCATAAGCGCCTTTACGCAGCCCTCTCTTGCGCTTGGTCGACTTTTTGTTCAAGATGTGGTTTTTGTACGCATGCGCACGTTTCACCTTCCCCGATTTTGTGAGGTTGAACCGCTTCTTTGCCCCACTGTGAGTTTTGATTTTCGGCATGTTTTGTTTCTCCTTCCAATTTGCTGCTTTGGGATTGCCCGTGCAGATATTAAGACGAAATCCGGACAAACATAGGCTTCGTCCACTATTTCCTAATCCTTATTTCCTAGTACCTAATCCCTGCGGTCGAAGACCGCATCAGTGCTTGACAGTCTTTGAGGTCAGGAACATGGACATATGCCTTCCCTCCAGCTTGGGGTTCTTGTCCACGGTTCCAAATTCTCCGCATTCATCGGCAAATCTCTTCAGCAGATCTTCCCCAATATTTGTGTGGGCCATTTCCCTGCCCCTGAAACGAACTGTGACCTTGAGCCGATCGCCCTCTTTGAGGAATTTTTGCCCGCTTTTCAGCTTTACGTTGAAATCATTTGCTCCTATGCTCGGCGACATGCGAATTTCCTTGACCTCGACGGTGTGCTGATTGCGGCGCGCTTCCTTTTCCCGCTTTGCCTGTTCAAAGCGGTATTTCCCGTAATCCATGATTTTGCAGACCGGCGGATTCGAACCCGGAGCGATTTTCACAAGATCGAGTTCTTTATCTATCGCAATTTGCAGAGCCTCTGACGACGGCACTATCCCAAGCTGCGTACCGTCCTCGTCAATCAGGCGGATCTCCTTATCATTGATCTCCTCATTTATCTGATAGGTCACACTGCTGATACTCAAACACCTCCAATAATATAGAACAAAACGCGGACGCCTCAGCATCCGCGCAAACCTTACGCCGCCCTGTCACAGGAACGGAGATACTTTGCATTTTGACCGCGCCGCGCCCGGGTATACCGGCGGACGGGTGAGGACGGGGATGCCGTTCTTCTTACTAGCCGGGCGATTCTATCACCCGAAAGACCGGCTTGTCAATACTTTTTTGACATAAAGACAATTTTTGTGGTTAATATTGCAATTAATTACAAAGGTAAAAATAACCGAAAAGCTTTTATCACACCGTAAAAATACCCCCCCCAAAAAAGTCGCGTTTCGAATTACATTTAACCGTAAAAATAACTATTTTTCAGTCCGTTTTAACGGACATATTATATGTCATAATGGTTTCAGCCAATCCCCTCAACCAATTCAACCACCGGTACACTAACTGATCTTTTTTCCTAATAACCATCAGCAAATAATTGCTAAAATGCTTGTTTTCGCGAATTAATCTATATTATCTTGATATTATTCAAATGATTCTTGACATATTATGCGTTCGATATTATAAAATGGGTATAATGCAGATAAAAGGATTGAATACCAACTCATCGCGTGTCACGCATACGCTCATCACTGGACAAATCTCTTGGGAGGTATAAAATGGATTGTCAAAAAATGGTTGCTATTAGTTTGTTTTCTGGAGCGGGAGGGCTTGATATTGCCAGTTTCATGGCAGGTGTTCAGGTTGTTGTTAGTACAGATTTCGACAGCGATTGTATTCAAACACTTCGGAAAAATGAATTATTTGAGACAACTGAAATAATAGAAAATGATTTGCGGGAAATCAATAGTAATGTATTTAAAGAAATCGTAGCAAAGTATTCAGGGAGTAAAGTAATTGTAATCGGTGGAGCTCCCTGTCAACCGTTCTCAAAAGCGGGTTACTGGGTGGGAAACAATACACGCCGCGGTATTAACGACCCGCGCGCTGCGTTGGTCGACGAATATTTGCGTGTAGTTGCTGATATTAATCCAGATGGATTTGTATTCGAAAACGTAGAGAGTTTGCTGCATCCTACAAACAAAAGCATCATCGATAGGTTTACACAGGTTATTACAGATTTAGGCTACTCTCACAGTGTTATACGGGCAAATGCGCTTGAATATGGTGTACCGCAGCGTCGAAAGAGAGTTTTTATAATCGGTACTAAAGGTACTTTCAAAAGTGATGCTCCGGCAAAAACACATTGCCCTGGAGAAAGTGTGGCAAAAACAGGCTTGTTGCCATATGTCACTGCCGGTGAATGCATATCTGGTTATGAGGGTGATGAGTATGCAGAGGCGTACGAGGTTACAGACGGCGGGACTTACCACTGCGATTTGTGCCAAGTACCACCAGGGATGAATTATAAAGCATTAACCGCATGGGCAGGCTATGAGAACCCAAAATTTGTTGCAGACAAGCGTTTTTGGAGTTTTCTTTTGAAGTTATCTCCTACTGAACCATCGTGGACAATAACCGCTCAGCCCGGTCCTTGGGTTGGACCTTTCCATTGGGATAATCGTCGGCTGCGTGTACCAGAAATAGCTGCAATACAAACATTTCCAAAGGAGTATAAATTTTATGGAAATCGGCGTTCTGTGCAAAAACAAATCGGAAATGCTGTGCCGCCATTGATGGGAAAAGCAATGATTGATTTTTTAAGGGAGAGTTTACAATAATATGCCAATAAATGTTTTGAGCATCTTTTCCGGCGGTGGTGGCATTGATCTTGGGTTTCGACAGGCTGGGTATCAAATATGTTTTTCTACGGATAACTGGCAACCTGCATGTGACACACTTGTCGACAATCACATAGGTCTGGCTGTTAAATGCTGTGACATAAGAGACATAGACTATGCAAACGAACTTGTACAGATAGGTCTGTCATTTAGTGATATCAATGTTCTTGTGGGAGGTCCTCCCTGTCCCGCATATTCCAAGTCGCGCTTTTACCGCACAGAAAAGAAACGAGCATTAGCGGATGAAAACTCATTTACTCTGTATGAATATTTCAGGGCTTTGGAAGAGATTCGCCCTAAAGTGTTTTTCTTTGAGAATGTTTTTGGGTTCGTATACAGGCCGCATCAAGAAGCATTAGAATTGTTGAAGGAACGAACGAATACTTTGGGATACAATACAAGCTACAGAGTCATCAATGCCGCAAATTACGGCGTTCCTCAGATCCGCGAAAGATTCATCTGTGTCGGCACCAGAAGAGACTTTGGCGATTCGTTTATATTTCCTGAAGAAACTCATTATTCCCCTGACAAGCATCCAGAAATAGGTAAAGAGCCGTGGGTTACTTGCGGCGATGTAATGAGCGATATTGATTTTGATTTACCGGAGGACAAGGATATGGCTGCCGGTTCAAAGCACCATGACTTGCTCAAGCTGGTACCCCCTGGAGAAAACTACTTGCATTTCACCGCAGAAAGAGGATATCCAGACCCTATCTTCAAATGGCGTTCCCGTTACTGGTCTTTTCTTCTAAAACTATCGCCTGAGAAACCATCTTGGACAATACAAGCAAGTTTTTCAAATAACATGGGACCTTTTCACTGGAATAATCGCTTTTTGAGGATAGCAGAAATAAAACGCATCCAGACATTTCGAGATGATTATGAGTTTTGTGGTGACTTTCGAGATCAGTGGAGGCAGATTGGCAATGCTGTACCTCCGCTCTTGGTTGAGAAAATAGCTGCGGCAATAAGACAACAGTATTTTTTCGATTTCTGACAATTGCCTTTTTGATACAACAATGAGTCACAATACGTGAGTGGAGGGATTCCTATGGAGGCGTTTCAGATCGATGTAAATGGAAGAATAACTGATTTTGAGGAGGAGCCTACAGGGCCTTCTTCGGAGCGGATTAGGGAAATCATATTCGATTCGTTAAACCAAGATGGGTATTGTTTTCATTGGGAATCAAACATGGCTGCGCATGTCAGACAACAGCCATTGCACGGGATATTGAGTGATGGATATATCACGATTGACTTGCTAATATATGTTTGGAGAATCACAAACGAAGGAAAAGGGCGAACCGATTACTACGGAAAAAGGATACAAATCGGACAAGTTGATGAATACGGTTTTCAGCGACCAATTACCAAAACAGAAAAGACGCTCCTTTTGGGGGTGTATGAGCGTGACAAAGGCTTTCCAATCATTGCCGCTTGGGATGTGGAAAGGAACAAAGAGCATGGCTCGAGCAAATCGTGCTTTGTAAAACTAAATGATTTTGTAAAAGCCAGAAAATACGGAATTGTCCGCGCTGAAGACGGCAATGGAAACCCTGTATATACAATGACTGCTGATTACCTTGCGGCCTTTGTTGAGCAAATACAAACAAATGCGACTTTAAACTGGTTCGATTCAAAAAAACCTCCTTCCAGACCTGACTCTTTTAGCAAGCAAGTACACAAATCCACACAAAAAAGAGCTGTTAGCAGTGTTGAAGCCATACTCAGAAAAATTGATGGTTTGTCGGAAACGGAGAAGCAGGCTGTTGTTAACCAACGAATTGGGCAAGGCCACTTCAAAGATTTGCTCATGGCTAAATATAACGGAAAATGTTGTATTTGCGGATTAGGTTTTTCACCATTATTGATAGGAAGCCATATTAAACCCTGGTCAGAGTCCAGAGAACGCGAAAAGCTTGATCTGCACAACGGTCTACTACTTTGTGTATTGCACGATGCTTTATTTGATAGGTTCTTGATTTCATTTGAGGACAATGGTCAGATTATCTATTCCAATTTATTATCACAGGATTTATTGGAATTCTTGAACTTGACCGCAGAAATAAGAGTAACTGTTTCTGCCGCTATGAAACCTTATATTCAATGGCATAGAAAGAACCTAAAAAGGAAATGAGAACTGAATAAAACAAATACCGGAAACACATGAAACGAAACAACCAATGCGCTTCTATTTGATTAATAATGCCTGTTTTTGAAATAATGCTTGCGCTTGACCAGGGAATAGGAGAAAATATTTATGGAATACATAATATTGGGGCTTTGCGCCGTGATACTAGCGCTTTTAGTAATAATGCTGGTACGAAAACCAAAAGAGCTTGAGACCAAACCCATTGAGGAGGCAGCCAGAAAAGCGCTTGCCGATATTCTTACACAAACATCGCAGGAAAACCGAATCCTCAGGGAAGAGATAGAACAAAAACTCGACCGCCTGCGCGACTCGCTGAACACGATGCTCAACAGTATCATGGAGACACAGCAGAAAACCATCGGCGACCTGTCCCAACGCACCGGCGAAAGCCTTGAAAAATTCCGGGCAAGCACGGACGAAAGGCTCAGCCAGACAAGCGAAAGCCAGGCAAGGCGCCTATCGGAAATGATGGCATCGAGCTCAGGCAGCCTGGACAGCATCCGCAACAAAATCGACGAACGCCTCGACAAAATACAAACCGAACTGGAAAAAGCCCTGAGCTCATTGCTGGCGTCCAATGAGAAAAAACTCGAGGAAATGCGCCTGACAGTCAACGAAAAACTTGAAAAGACGCTCGAAACGCGCCTCCAGAAGTCGTTTGAAACTGTCAGCACCCAGCTCGAAAGCGTCAACAAAGGACTCGGAGAAATGAAAACAGTCGCTGAATCCGTCGGCTCCTTGAACAAAATCCTCTCAGGAGGGAAAACGCGCGGCATTCTCGGCGAAATCCAGCTCGGCCAAATCATAGAGGATATGCTGCCATCGCAACTCTATGACGTCGAGGTCGCGACGATCTCCGGCTCGCGCAACCGGGTCGAATATGCGATAAAGCTACCCGGAACGGAAGACGGCAAACATGTTTACTTGCCTATTGACTCCAAATTTCCGCTCGAAGACTACTACCACCTGCTTGACGGCTACGAAACCGGAGACGCCGCACAAATCGAGACCTCGCGAAAAGCCCTGCTGGCGCGAATCAAACAGTTTGCAAAAGACGTCAAAGAAAAATACGTCTCCCCTCCTGATACGACAAATTTCGCGGTGATATTCCTTCCTGCGGAAGGCCTCTATTCCGAAGTAGTCAGGGATTCCGTATTTCTCGACGACCTCAGACGTGACGGGATAATAATCACAGGCCCCTCAACGCTTTCAGCCATGCTGAATTCGCTTCAAATCGGCTTCAAAACCCTTCAAATACAAAAAGGCGCCGCAGACATCGAAAGGACGCTCGGCGTCGTCAAAAAAGAATTTGAAACGTTCGAGGGCGTCCTAACAAAAGCGCACGACAAAATAACGCAGGCCGGCAACGATATCGAGACGCTCGTCGGGCGCCGCACACGCGCCATAAACAGGAGTTTGCGCGGAGTCCAGACCTACACCGGCGAGGATGCGCAAGCGCTTCTCGGAATAAGCGATATCGAGGACAATGAATAAGTACCTATCCACTAACCACTATCCACTATCCACTATCCACTATCCCCGAGCAGCGCTGCGCCTATGATACCCGCGTCGTTGCCAAGTTCAGCCCTGACAATTTCCGTTTGTCGCATTTCCGACGAAAAGCGAGTGAACCTCTCTGCATCCACCGCGACTCGCAGCGGCGCCGCAAAACTATCCCACTCATTCGAAATCCCGCCGCCAATACAGAACAGCTCAGGCTCGAGAATGTTAATAATATTGACAAGCCCCGCAGCGAGATGCTCGATATATTGCTCCACCGTCAGCAAAGCGGCTCTGTCGCCCGCCCGAAATGCCTCAAAAATCTGCCTGCCGTTCACTTTTTCAGGAATTCCCCCGCAAAGCTCCCATAACAAACTGCCGGAATGTGTACTCATGAACTCATTTGCGGTTCTGCTGATTCCTGATGCCGAAGCATACCTTTCCCAGCAGCCTTTCCGACCGCATCCACACTCACGCCCGCCTACAATAATGACCATATGACCAAGCTCGCCCGCAGCGCCGGTTCTCCCGGTATAAAGACGCCCGCCCGATATGATTCCACCACCTAATCCAGTCCCGAGGGTGATAAGCACCACATCTTTAGCGCCTTTCGCGCCGCCTGCGATGACCTCGCCAAGGGCGGCGCAGTTTGCATCGTTGCCGATATGAATCGGGCATTTATATTTTTTTTGCAGCTCCTGAATAATGTTGACCCCGCTGATCGGCAAGTTCGGAGCAAAAACGACCTCGCCTGTTTGGCTGTTTACCGCACCGGGAATACCGAGACCTATGGATGAAGGCACGTCGCCGCCCTCGAGCAGAGCATCGCAGATGCCGAGCAAACCATCCGTGACGCCTTTGGCTCCGCCATCTCTATTCGTTGCCATTCCGGCGCGTTTGATTATCGCGCCATTTTCGTCCACCACCGCCGCCGCGATGTTCGTCCCCCCAAGATCAATACCAATGTTCATATTTCAACACCCAACTCCTAACTCCTGACTCCTAGCTCCTTTTTCAGCATCTCGTTGACAGCACCCGGGTCGGCTTTGCCGGCCATTTTTCTCATCACCTGCCCTACGAGGAATCCGAAAGCCTTGTCTTTCCCGCTTTGGTAATCACTGACTGACTTCTCGTTTTCGGCAAGAACCTCCCGAATCGCCGATTCCAGCAGGCTCGTGTCGGCGACCATACCCAACCCGTGTTCCTTCACATATGAAGCAGGGTCGATCCCCTCATCAATGACCTTCTCCAGCAGCTTTTTCCCTGTTGCGCGGGTAATTGTTTTGTCGTCGACCAGCTTTATCAATTTGGCGAACTTCCCGCAATCGATATCAATATCATTCTCGCCTTTGCCTGATGTCTTCGATATCCCCAGAAGGTCTCCGATAATCCAGTTTGATACTTCCTTCGGCTTTCCGAAATGTTCCAGTGTTTCATCGAATATCCTTGACAGATTCCTGCTGCCTGTGATGAGGATGCTGTCATACTCCGGCAATCCGAGCCGCGTCGTCAAACGCTCGTACTTTGCCTGCGCCATCTCCGGCAGTGCCGCGCGGACGCTTTCGACCCATTCCGCATCGATATGGACAGGCATTACCTCCGGGTTTGGGAAGTAACGGTAATCCGCCGCTTCTTCTTTAGCGCGCATGGAAAACGACTCGCCGCTTTCGTCATCCCATCGCCGCGTCTCCTGAACGAGTGTCTCGCTCCCCGTTTCCAGAGCGTTTATATGCCGCCTTGATTCATACTCAATGGCTCGGGTGATTGCCTTTAGCGAATTCATGTTTTTAATTTCAGTGCGTGTGCCCAGAACGCCGCTCCCTTCTTCCCGAACGGATATGTTGACGTCGCAGCGCATCGACCCCTCCTGCATTTTGCAGTCCGACACGCCCGCGAAGCTGAGCAGCGATTGCAGCTTTTCAAGGTACGTCACGACCTCCTCTGCCGTGCGAAAATCCGGGTTTGAGACGATTTCTACCAGCGGGACAGAAGTGCGGTTGAAATCAACAAGCGAAGAATGTGTGCGCGGATCGTGTACCAGCTTTCCCGCGTCCTCTTCAATGTGGATCTGTTTGAGGGTAATACGCTTTTGGCTATTGCCCCCAAGGTCAATGTCCACCCATCCGTTCTTGCATATAGGCGCGAACAATTGCGTTATCTGGTACCCTGCCGGCAAATCTGGATAGAAATAATTTTTTTTGTCGAAAGTCATGACAGGCGAAATTTCGCTGTTTGTGACAAGCGCCGCCGTTATGCCGAGCTCAACTGCTCTTTTGTTCAGTACTGCCGGCATCCCGGGCATTCCCGCGCACGCTGGACACACGTTCTCATTTGCGTCCGCGCCGAATTTCGCGGAGCATGAACAGAACAGCTTCGATTCCGTCGATAATTCGACATGTACTTCAAGCCCCATGACAACTTCATATTTCATAGCCCCATCTCCTCAATCGCCGAAAACAAGACATCTTCGCAGCCGACGTCCGCCACAAGAGATACCCAACCACTCCCAAACGGCGCCGTAATAGCCGGCAACCCGCATAACCTCGGCAGCGCGTGTAATCCGAGCTGCCATTCCGCCGCCTTGTCAAGCGGCGACAGGAGTATCACGTCATACTTGTCAAACTCCAGTGATTCCTTTATAAGACGCCGAACCCGCATCGCCTTGTCGTAATACCGTGAATAATTCTCCTGCGACAGCGCCATCGCGCCGACTATCGCGGCGAGCTTTGTATCCTGCCCGAACCCTTCGGTCCGGCTTTTTGAATACAATTCATGAAGGTTCGCAAAGCTATCCGTCCTATGCCCAAACTTTATCCCGTCATAACGGCTTATGTTGCAGCTGATCTCCGCGCAGCACAGAATTTGCATCACCTGAGCGTAAACATCGAAATATTTCAGTTCAATATTCACTGTATTTAAGCCGCCGGTCGATCCGACACCAATAAATCCCACCGAAGAAGCCTCACCGGGATTTCCGGAAAAAAAGTTTTGCGGCACCCCAATCGTCAGCTTCCGTCCCCCCGCATCCCCCGTCTCCTGTACACTGTACACTGTGCACTGTCCACTGTCCGCATCTCCCGTCTCCTGTACACTGTACACTGTACACTGTACACTGTGATCATGCGCATCGCGCATAATCATAGCCCCGTCATTCGGATCGTGTCCGGCAAAAATCGACAGGAGCCTGAAACCGTCTGCCGGATTTCTGCACACTATTCCGATTTGGTCCATTGAAACTACGGCAGGAATAAGCCCATACCTTGACACAGTTCCATATGTCGGATGAATATAATACAACCCGTTCGCGGCGGCTTGCTGCCCGATAGCGCCCGTATAATCGTTGCACAGCGCAAAATCTGCAAGACCGTCCGCGACCGCAGAAACAGCTCCTGAGTTTTCCGGCGGCACTTCCGCAAACAACCCGGAAATTCCAAATTCACCCATTTTCGACTTGCCGATAATAGTAACACCGGCTGCCTCAAGACGCGTCACAACCGTCGCGTCCAGCGGAGATATGAAATTCTCCAGCATTTTCGCCCCAGCCGTCACCGGTCGCCCTTTATGCATTATCGAGTCTTCCAGCACAACAGACTCGCCGCCCGCCGGAATATCCGTTTTATAATCCGTGATAAAACACCCCATAATCCCTATATTCCCCTATCCCAAATTAACTGCAAAAGCCTTTTTGATTTCCGAACCCAGTGCGGGCGATTAATAATCGCCCCTACATGCCAACCTAGTATCGAGCAGAATCGCCGTACCCTCGTCTATATTTGTACACTGTACGCTCCACACTCCACACTCCACACTCCACACTCTATTCCAGCGTTCCCGGAACCCGAAAATACCCGTCATTCTGATCCGGGGCATTTGCCAAAATCTCGTCCCTTGTATGGCTTTTTTGAACAATATCGTCGCGCAGAACAGTATGCACATCGACAACAGACACCAGCGGCAAAACGTCGCGAGTGTCGACGCTTTCAAGCGCCCCGAAACTCTCCACCATAGCCCCTGCGCGCGCACTGAGCCTACCAGACTCATCTTCGTCCAAATCAAGCATCGCCACAGCTTCGTATCTTTTGATATCAAACATATGAAATCTCATTCCCTTCGCACGTATTGTACTCTAAAAAAAGATTTTTATCCACAAAATTCTTCACAAAAATCTTCTTGTCGCAAATCATGGTTTATGGTAGACTAACGTGAACATCCGCACCCCTAACCCCTAACCCCTAACCCCTAACCCCTAACCCCTAACAGATTGGAGAACCGTATGCCGCTCAGTAAGGACATAAAGAAAATCATGGTCATAGGCTCCGGCCCCATAGTCATAGGGCAGGCAGCCGAATTCGACTACGCCGGCACACAAGCATGCCGCGCCCTGCGGGAAGACGGTCTGGACGTCGTGCTTGTGAATTCCAATCCCGCAACAATCATGACGGACAACCGGATGGCGGACAGAATATACATTGAACCACTGACTATTCCGGTGCTTGAAAGAATCATTAGAAAAGAAAAACCCGACAGCCTCCTGTCCACGCTTGGCGGGCAGAACGGTCTAACTCTCTCGATGCAGCTTGCCAAATCCGGTTTTCTGGACAAACACGGCGTGCGCCTTTTGGGGGCAAAACCCGAGACAATCGACAAAGCGGAAGACAGGCTGCTTTTCAAGGAAACTATGATGGAAATCGGACAGCCGGTCATCCCCTCAACGGTCGTAACAACACTGGAAGACGCTCAGGATTTTGCCAAAAAAATCGGCTTCCCGCTCATCATCCGCCCGGCATTTACGCTGGGAGGGACCGGCGGCGGCATCGTCAACAATATGGAGGAGCTTTTTGAAATCGCGTCGGGCGGCATACGTTTGTCCCCGATAGGCCAGATCCTTGTCGAACAATCAATTGCCGGATGGAAAGAAATCGAGTTCGAAGTGATGCGCGACGCGAAGAACAACACAATCATCATTTGCTCGATGGAAAATGTTGACCCGGTCGGGGTACACACAGGCGACAGCATCGTAGTCGCCCCGGCGATGACTCTTTCCGACAGCGAACTGGGCATGCTTCGCCAAGCCAGCCTAGACATAGTCAACTCGCTCGAAGTCGAAGGCGGCTGCAACGTCCAGCTTGCACTAAACCCGGACAACGGCGAATACATGGTCATCGAGGTCAACCCGCGCGTTTCACGCTCGTCGGCGCTTGCGTCGAAAGCCACGGGTTACCCCATAGCAAGAGTCGCGGCAAAGGTCGCCATAGGCTACACGATCGATGAGATAAAATACTCCCCCGAAAGCAAAACGAATATGTTCTTTGAGCCGGAGCTCGATTATCTAGTTGTTAAGTTCCCCAAGTGGCCGTTTGACAAATTTGTCTATGCCAAGCGCACATTAGGCACACAAATGAAAGCCACCGGCGAAGTAATGGCAATCGGAAAAACATTTGAGGAAGCGATAATGAAAGCAGTCCGCGGCGCCGAGATCGGCAAGGACTGCTTTATTGATAAAACTTGCCAAAGCCAGAGCACTGAGACGATACGCTCCCGCCTCCACCAATGCACGGACGAGCGGATATTTGTGGTGTGCGAGGCGCTCCGGCGCGGCATTTCATTCGATGAAATATATGACGTCACGAAAATCAACCGCTGGTTCCTTGAAAAGCTGAACAACATTGTTGAAATGGAAAAGACACTCCACACTCCACACTCCGAAATCTACCTCGCCGCGAAGCGCTTGGGTTTCCCGGATGCGGTGATTGAGCGCCTTTCCGGCCAAAAAATAACGGACCCGCAGCCGGCTCACTATAAGATGGTTGATACATGCCCCTCGGCGTCCACATCCGAAACGCCGTATTTCTACTCTTGTTACGATGGAGAAAACGAGGCGGCGGAATACATAAAGGCGCTTGACGAAGACAGGAAAACCGTCATCGTGTTCGGCTCCGGCCCGATACGCATCGGGCAGGGCATAGAGTTTGACTATGCATCGGTCCACTGCGTCTGGGCGCTGAAAGAAGCCGGGTGCGACGTCGTTATTGTCAACAACAACCCCGAGACGGTCTCGACAGACTTCGACACAGCCGACAGGTTATATTTTGAACCGCTGACAAATGAAGACGTGCACAATATCATCAAGACGGAAAACCCATTTGCCGTAGTCGTGGCGTTTGGGGGGCAGACAGCGATCAAGCTCACGTCATACCTGAACAAAATAGGCATGAACATCCTCGGAACGCCGCCGGACAGCATCGACGCCGCAGAGGACCGCGAGCGCTTCGACGCTTTGCTCGAAGAACTGAACATCCTTAGGCCTGAAGGCCACACTGTCATGACCGAAAACGAGGCGGTCGCCGTCGCGGAAGGCCTCGGGTATCCGGTGCTGATGCGCCCTTCGTATGTTCTCGGCGGGCAGAACATGATAATCGCGTTTTCCGAGGCTGACATCCGCGAATACATGGAGATAATCCTCAGGCTTAACATCGAAAACCCGGTGCTCATCGACAAATACCTCGGCGGCACGGAACTGGAAGTCGACGCCATATGCGACGGTACAGACATACTGGTCCCTGGAATCATGGAACATGTCGAGCGCGCCGGCGTCCACTCCGGGGATTCGATCGCGGTATACCCCGCCTGGAACGTAGATGATGACATGAGCGACAAAATAGTCGACCACACAAAGCGCCTCGCCACGGCGCTGGGCGTTATTGGTATTGTGAATATTCAATATCTGCTGAGCTACGGCGAATTGTACGTCATTGAGGTCAACCCCCGGTCGTCGCGGACCGTGCCCTACATCAGCAAAGTCACCGGGGTACCGATGATCGACCTTGCGACCCGATGCCTGCTCGGGGACAAGCTGACGGAGCTGGGATTCGGGACAGGCCTTTACAAACAGCCTCCATATGTCGCTGTCAAAGTCCCGGTATTCTCTTTCGAAAAACTGAGCGACGTCGATACGCAGCTCGGCCCTGAAATGAAATCAACTGGTGAAGTCCTCGGCATAGCGACGACCCGTGAAGAGGCTCTGTACAAAGGGATGCGCGCAGCGGGATACAAGATGAACAAAGAGGGCGGCATATTCATCTCGGTCCGAAACCAGGACAAAGCGGAGATAATACATGTCGCGCGCAAATTCGCAAAGCTCGGCTTCACGATATTCGCGACCGGCGGAACGGCGGAGCGCCTCAAAAGCGTCGGGCTTGACGCCATTTCTGTCGGCAAAATATACGAGAGCGAGAACAACATACTGCCGCTCATAGAAAGCGGCAAGGTGAGCTACGTGATATCGACCTCGACAAAAGGCCGCGACCCAGACCGCGACAGCGTAAAAATGCGGCGCAAAGCCGTGGAGCGGGCTGTCCCCTGCCTCACGTCGGTCGACACGGCGGACGCTGTCGCGGATTGCCTGCTAAGCAAATACTCCCAGGCAACAATCGAGCTTGTCGACATAAACAATATGCGCCCCGAAAAAAGGAAGCTCCCGTTTACAAAAATGCAGACTTGCGGCAACGACTATATCTATTTCAACTGCCTTGACACCACGATAACGGACCCGGAAAGCGTCAGCATACGCCTTTCGGACCGCCACCTCGGGATAGGCGGCGACGGCGTCGTGTTGATCCTTCCTTCAGAAAAAGCCGATGCTTCTGTCATCATATATAACATGGACGGCACGAATGGCGGCGTCGGCGGGAACGCGATGCGCTGCGTTTGCAAGTATTTATATGACGAGGGCATTGTCAAAAAACCGGAAATGCTCATTGAGATGGACGGGGTCGTCCGCCGCATGCGCGTATACACGACCGGCAATCTGGTCTCGATGGTTACGGCGGACATGGGAAAAGCCGAATTCTCGCCGTGCAAAATCCCCGTGGAGCTGGACTGCGACAGGATCGTCAACAAACGTCTCGAAATCGGAGGGTCCGAGTATTCGATAACATGCCTGTCCGTCGGAAACCCGCATTGCGTGGTTTTTGCGTCTGACATTCATTGCCTTGACCTGAATGTGCTTGGCCCCATGTTTGAAAACGACCCGCTCTTCCCAGAGCGCGTGAACACGGAATTCGTGCTCGTACTGGACGAGTCGACCCTTTTGGTGCGAGTCTGGGAGCGCGGCAACGGAGAGACCCAAGCCTGCGGCACCGGCGCTTGCGCCGCCGCGGTCGCGGCTGTCGAAAACGGTTTTTGCAAGGAAGGCGCGGACATAACGGTCAAACTGCTGGGCGGCGACCTGATAATACGCTACTCCGAGGAAGGCATTTTTATGACCGGGAGCGCCACGAAATGCTTCGACGGAACAATTGAGATATGATTGCAAAGCGTAACTAATCAGTGCCGGCGAGGAAGACGTTTATTTTGCTTCCGACAAGCGTAGCCATGGAAGAACGGAGCCCGACCGCCGCCAGTGCCGGATGAAGGGAGGGTGACGTTACACTGAACGCGAGGTGAGCGTGAACGAAGTGAAACGCGAACCCACAGTGAAGTGAGATGAGCGCGATACGTATGCGCATGGAGGCGCATCCGTAGCGAAAGGAAGCAAAAAAACGTATTTCGAGCGCAAGGCACTGAACAGTGGCCACGAAGTTTTAAAAAATCAGTAAAAAGTATATATTTTTCACTGGTTTTTTCTACAATACTGTGTATAATGATTTTATCAAGAATTGCATGGTAACGAAGGAGGGTACGGTATGGCTGAGCAAAAAGAATGCATCGCCATGCTGCTTGCCGGCGGCAGGGGCTCCCGCCTCAAGTCGCTTACGGAGCAGATAGCGAA
>JGI24702J35022_10000597_pt1 | contig 21864 bp, 16 predicted proteins | sample TergutTh196P4_FD_35022 | JGI IMG/M metagenome (IMG submission 35022)
CTCATGAGCTGCCTGAGGGCGCGCTCGTCGGCGTCCAGGTCGATGAGCCTCTTGTGGATGCGCATCTCCCAGCGGTCCCATGTCTCGCTCCCCTCCCCGTCAGGGCTCTTCCTGCAGGGGACCCTGAGCTTCTTGGTGGGGAGGGGCACAGGGCCGCGTATGTCCACGCCGGTCCTCTGGGATATGCCCTTGATCTGCGTGCACACGCTGTCCACCTTTGCCGGGTCGGTGCCGCTCAGAGAGATCCTTGCTCGCTGTGACATGTGTTATCCCTTGGATAGAGAGAGGTGGAAGGCCTCAGTTGGCCTTCTGCACCTCTATGCACATGCCCGCGGCGACGGTCTGGCCCATGTCGCGGATGGCGAACCTCCCCAGCGGGGGGAACTCTTTGGCGGTCTCTATCACCATCGGCTTCGTCGGCTCCACCTTGACGACTGCGATGTCGCCCGTCTTGAGGAAGGGCGGGTTCTCCGCCTTCGTCTGGCCGCTCTTGGGGTCGATGGTCCTCACCAGCTCGACGAACCTGCAGGCCGTCTGGGTGGTGTGGCAGTGGAACACCGGGGTGTACCCCACGGTGATGGCGGAGGGGTGGTTCAGGACGACTATCTGCGCCGTGAACTGCTTCGCGACCGTCGGGGGGTTGTCCACGGGGCCGGCCACGTCGCCTCTCCTCACGTCGTTCTTCGCCACCCCGCGGACGTTGAACCCGACGTTGTCGCCGGGGCCAGCGGAGGGCAGCTGCTCGTGGTGCATCTCGATGGACTTGACCTCGCCGGGCACGTGCGACGGCTCGAACATGATCTTCATGTTGGGCTTCAGCACGCCGGTCTCGATCCTCCCCACGGGGACGGTCCCGATGCCGGTGATGGTGTACACGTCCTGGATGGGCATCCTGAGGGGCTTGTCGGTCTGTTTCTCAGGGACCTTCAGGTTGTTGAGGGCCTCTATGAGGGTGGGCCCCTTGTACCAGGGGGTGTTCTGGGACTTGACCTTGACGTTGTCCCCCGCCATCGCGGACACGGGGACGAACGGCACGGTGTCGACCTTTATCCCGACCATCTGCATGAGCTTGGTCATCGCGTCGACGGCCTCCTTGTACTTGGCCTCGTCGTACTTCACAGCGTCCATCTTGTTGATGGCCACGATGATCTGCCTCACGCCGAGGGTGGTCGCCAGGAAGACGTGCTCCTTGGTCTGCGCCTGGGGCCCCTCGATCGCGGAGCAGGTTATGACTGCGGCGTCCGCCTGGGAGGTCCCGGTTATCATGTTCTTGACGAAGTCGCGGTGGCCCGGGGCGTCGATGACGGTGAAGTAGTACTTGTCGGTGTAGAACTTCTTGTGCGCCACATCGATCGTCACTCCTCTCTCCCTCTCCTCCTTCAGGCCGTCCATGACCCATGCGAAGTAGAAGGATCCCTTGCCTTTCTCCTCCGCCTCTTTCTTGTACTTCTCTACCAGGTGGGGCTCGATCGCGCCGGTCTCCAGGAGGACCCTACCCGTGAGGGTGGACTTCCCGTGGTCGACGTGGCCGATGATGACCAGGTTCATGTGCTCTTTCTCTGCCATTTTTCATACCTCCTTCTTCGTAGGTCTGTTTTTCTGCGATAAGGTGTTTATATTTAAAGTTTACATGCCCGAGTAGTACCGGGCGTCATAGGGCTCAGGGCTCATGCCCTTGCGGGTCCTGATCTCCGTCACCACTTTCTTCTGCAGCTCCGGGGGCAGCTGTTTGAAACCTGCGTTCTCCAGCGACCAGAGGGCGCGGCCCTGGGTGGACCCGCGTATGTCCGACGCGAACCCGAACATGTCCGCCACCGGGCACTCGGCGATCACCGTCGAGTCGGCCCCGTCCTGCCCCATCTCCAGTATGGTGCCGCGGCGCTGGTTTATGATGTTCACCGCGCTCCCCATGAAGTCAGGGGGGACGCCTATGAACACCTTCTGCACCGGCTCCAGGAGTATCCTCCCGGCCTCGCACATCGAGCCGTATATCCCGTCCCTGACGGCGGGGATGACCTGCGCCGGCCCCCTGTGGATCGTGTCCTCGTGGAGCTTGGCGTCCATCAGCTTGACCTTGACGGCGGCGGACTTCTCGCCGGCGAGCGGCCCCCTCATCATGGCCTCCTCGAAGGCCTGCTTCACCAGCTCCATGGTCTCGTGGAGGTACTGGATGCCCTTGGTGTTGTCCAGCAGCATGTTGCTGTTCTTGAACATCACTATCCCTTTGGCCTCCTCCTTCTCGAGGCCCAGCTCCTCCAGCCGCTTCGCCATGGCCTTCTGGTCCTTTATCTTCGCGTCGGGGTCTATCTCCCCTTTGTGGATCGCCTCGACGACCGCCTCCTCCAGGGGCTCCACCAGGAAGTAGAACTTGTTGTGCTTGTTCGGGGACTTGCCCTCGAACTGGTTCACCGTCTTCCCTTTTATGGACTCCTGGTAGACCACGATCGGCGCCGAGGGGACTATCTCCACGCCCTGCTCCACCACGATGCGGTACTCGGTGATCTCCAGGTGCAGCTCGCCCATGCCGGATATGAGGTGCTCCCCGGTCTCGTTGTTGACCTCTATGTAGAGCGAGGGGTCCGCCTTCGCGATCGTCCTCAGCACGTCCACCAGCTTGGGGAGGTCCTTCATGTTCTTCGCCTCGATGGCCTTGGTGACCACGGGCTCGGAGTAGTGGGCCATCTTCTCGAAGGGGTCCATCTCCTTGAGGGACGACACCGTCGAGCCGGCTATGGCGTCCTTGAGGCCGGTGACCGCCGCTATGTTCCCTGCGACCACCTCGTCCACCATTATCCTGTCGGCGCCCACCATCATCGCGACGGTCTGCACCCTCTGCGCGTTGGGCATCCCCGCTATGTACAGGACGTCGCCCTTCTTCACCGTCCCGGAGAACAGCCTCCCGATGGCGACCTCCCCGGCGTGCTGGTCCATGATTATCTTGTTTATCATGAACGACACGTCGCCGCCGTGGTCGCAGGCCAGCATCTGCTTGCCTATCTTCGACTCGAGGTCGCCCTTCCATATGGTCGGTATGCGGATCTTCTGCGCGTCCCTGGGGTTCTGTATGTGCTTTATCGCCATCTCCAGGACCACCTCGTGGATGGGGGACTTCTTCGCCAGCTCCTTCTGGCCGCCCTCCTTCGCGCAGTAGTCGAATATGTCGCTGAACGAGATGTTCGACCTCTTCATGAACGACGTGGAGATCGCCCAGTTGTTGTACGCCGACCCGAAGGCCACCGTCCCGTCCTGGATGCTCACCTGCCACTGCTTGTTGAGGGGCGCGGGGAGGTTGTCCTTTATCTTCTGGTTGAAGTCGGCGACGATCTTGGAGAACTTCTCTATCATCATCTCCTTGGTGACCTGTTGCTCGACTATCATCCTGTCGACCTTGTTTATGAACAGGAGCGGCCTTACCCTCTCCTTCATGGCCTGCCTTATGACCGTCTCGGTCTGGGGCATGATGCCCTCAACGGCGCAGCAGAGTATGAACACGCCGTCCAGCGCCCTCATCGCCCTCGTGACGTCGCCGCCGAAGTCGACGTGGCCTGGCGTGTCGATCAGGTTCACCAGGTAGTCCTTGCCCTCGAAGCTGTGGACCATCGACGCGCTCGCGGCGTTGATGGTTATGCCCCTGGCGGACTCCTGCTCGTCGAAGTCGAGGACGCACTGCTTGCCGGCCAGCTCGGTGGACATCATGCCGGCCCCGGCTATGAGGTTGTCCGAGAAGGTGGTCTTACCGTGGTCTATGTGCGCGGCGGTGCCGATGTTCCTTATGTTGGCGGGCTCCACCATCAGCTCCGTCGCCCTTTTTATGTTGTCTTCCTTACGTCCCATTTCCGTTCACCCCGGCTCACCTGGCCGACTGCGCGACCCTCTCGATCTCTTCCTTCTTGGAGACGGCGAACGAGGTCATGTCGCCCTTCGCCGCTAGCATTATCTCGTCGGCGAGGCACTCGTGTATCGGCTTCTTGCTCTTGGCGGACGCCCTGACGACGCCCGTCGAGATGTTCCTTATCGCGATGTCGAGCCTCCTCTGCGGGGATATGTCCACCGCCTTGGGCACCGATATGCCGCCGAACTGGAGCCTGGTGACCTCCTCGCGGGGGGCGGTGTTCTCCAGCCCCTCGACCAGCACCTGGAGGGGGTTCTTCTTAGCCCTCTGGGCGATCACGTCGAACGCCATGGACACGGTCTTGTACGCCTTCATCTTCTTCCCGGTGTACTTCTCGGTCCTCATTATGTTGTTTATCAGCCTCTCGACTATGCTCAGCTTGGACTTGCCGAACCACTTGTTGGCATGCTTCCCCCCGGAATGGGGCACGTTCGTCGGCGTGAGGTCTATGTACTTCGCCAACCCGCCGTCGTTGATGACGACGTCGGACGTGTCGTATTTCCCGAATATGAGCGCTTTCTGTGCTACGATCTCTGACATGTGGTTCACCTTACCGGCTTCTCGGTCCTTCCCCTGACCATCTCGTTCAGGGACACGTTGTTCACCTTGATCACTTTGTAACGGACACCGGGGATGTCGCCGTACGAGCGGCCCATCCTCCCGCCGATGCCCTCCACGAGCACCTCGTCGTGCTCGTCGATGAAGTTTATGGCCCCGTCCCCCACTGCGAAGGCTGTGATCTGGCGGCCGTTCTTTATCAGCTGTACCTTCACGCACTTGCGGATGGCGGAGTTGGGCTGCTTCGCCTCCACGCCGACCTTCTCCAGCACTATCCCGCGGGCCTGGGCCGACCCTTCCAGGGGGTCGGACCTCTCCCTGAGCTTCAATACCCTTTTCTTGTACCCGCGGTCCAGCCAGCGGAACTTCTGCCTGTCCTCTCGTTTCTTCCTTGCAGTGTATAGACCTCTACCCAAACGTTTCACCTCATTATTTGAAGTATTTTTTGCGATTATCCTTATCGTATTTAAAGCTCATGCCAGGGGCGGAGCTTGCTTTAAGGTTGGCTATCTCGATTAGCTATATAACACCTTTTACATAGTGCGGCCTGTGAGGGCAGGGGGCTGAACCCCACAGGCATTTGCGGCAGACCTCGGAAGACCGTTTGAGGCAGGCGATTGTTGCAGTTGTGGACTTTTCATTGTGGTGGTTGTGGACTTTCGCAGGAACCGCGTCGCGGGGGCGTCCTGATGGAGTGGCGCTTTCAGGCATGACAAACCTTTATAAATAAGCCACGTTTAGCACGGGCAAGGTGAAATAGATGGCGGACAACGATTACTTGGCTTTGCTGGACCGGGCGAAGCAGGTCCTCCCCGAGACGATAGAGAACCACGAGAGGTTCGAGCTCCCGGATCTGGACATACTGCAGGAGGGGAAGACCACCGTGTTCAGGAACTTCATCGACGTGACGGACAAGCTCAGGAGGGACCCCCAGCACCTCCTGCAGTTCCTTTTGAGGGAGCTGGGCACCCCCGGCAGCACGGAGGGCAGGAGGGCGGTGTTCAAGGCGAAGATATCCCCCGCCTCCATCAACGAGAAGATACAGTCGTACACGGAGACCTACGTCATCTGCTCCGAGTGCGGGCTGCCAGACACGAAGGTCATCAAGGAGGACCGCACCCTGGTCCTGGAGTGCGAGGCGTGCGGCGCGAGGAGGTCCATCAACGTGAGGAAGGCGGCGAAGGCGGAGGCCCGCGACGTCCTCAGGGTGGGGGACACCATCGAGCTCCTCATATCCGACATAGGCAAGAAGGGCGACGGCGTCGGGAAGCACCTGGAATACATCGTGGTCGTGCCGGGGACCTCGAAGGGGAACAGGGTCACCGTCAAGATAACCAACATCTCGGGGAAGACCGCATTCGGGGCCATAACCCTGGAGAAGCCCGCCCAGTGAACGGCCGGCGACATGAGATACTACGTGGAATCCTACGGCTGCACGATGAACCACGGCGAGGGAGGGCGGCTCTCGGAGATGATGTCCGCCATGGGGCACACGGAGGCCCCCTCCGCCGAGTCGGCGGACATAGTCGTGCTCAACACCTGCACGGTGGTGGACGTCACCGAGAAGAAGATGCTCCGCCGCATGTCCGAGCTCAGGGGGGCAGGGAAGGAGGTCGTCGTCACAGGCTGCATGGCGAAGGTCCAGGCCGGGCGTGCGATGGTGAGGCTGCCGGATCCGCTGGTCATACCCCCCGACCGGTACTCGGAGTTCCCGTCCGAGGTGATGGGGCGGTATGGGGCTGGCGCCGCTGGCGCCGCGCCGAGGCCGTCCAACATACTCCCGATCGCCCAGGGCTGCCTGGGGGACTGCTCGTACTGCATCACCAAGCTCGCGAGGGGCAGGCTGTCCAGCTACGACCCGGACGACATCGTCGCAAGGTTCGATTCTATCCTCGGCAGCGGCCACAATGAGGTGCTTGTCACGGCGCAGGACACGGGGTGCTACGGGAGGGACATCGGGACGGACCTCCCATCCCTACTCGGGAGGATGCTGGAGCGCGAGGGGGACTTCAGGGTCAGGGTGGGGATGATGAACCCGGACAGCCTCGCCCCCGTCATAGACGGCCTGATCGACGTCATGGGGGACCCCAGGGTCTACAGGTTCCTCCACGTCCCGGTCCAGAGCGGCAGCGACCCCGTCCTGAAGAGGATGGGGCGGGCGTACTCCGTGGATGAGTTCCTCGGCCTGGTGGGGAAGGCCCGCTCGAGGCTCCCCGACGTCAGCATATCCACCGACCTCATATCCGGCTTCCCGGGCGAGACGGACGAGGACCACCGGAGGAGCCTTTGGCTCGTCGACGCCCTGAAAGCGGACACGGTCAACATAACGAGGTTCTCGCCGAGGCCCGGCACGGAGGCGGCCTCCATGGGCGGGCAGGTCCACGGGCGCATATCCAAGGACAGGTCGACGGAGCTGACCGAGGCCAGGAACAGGGTGGAGCTGGATAACAACGGCAGGATGGCAGGGTGGGCCGGCAGGGCGCTGGTCACGGAGGAAGGCAAACCGGGGACGATGATCGCCAGGACGGGGAGCTACCGCCCGGTGGTCGTCGCGTCGGGGCCCCCCGTCGGCTCCTTCGTGAGCGTTGAGGTGACCGGCCAGGGCCCCGGCTACCTAATCGGGAAGGTCCTGGACGGATGACCGCGCTTGCGCCGCATGCGGGGCGGGCGTGCGGGCTACACCAACGGCTATATAACGCACACGGCATACCCAGCGCATGGGTTCTCATATCTACGGTGGGGGATCGCCTTGACGACGTACTGCGCGTTCCTGCGGGGCGTCAACGTGAACGGGAAGGCGATGAAGATGGCCGAGGCGGGAGAGGCGCTCGTGCGGGCGGGGCTGACGGGCGTCGTCCCCGTGCTGGCGTCAGGGAACATAATATTCCGCTCGGACATGGCGCAGGGCGGGCTGAGGGGCTTCCTGGAGAATGTCCTCTCAGACCGTTTCGGCGATGACGTCCGGCTGTTCGTCAAGACCTCGGAAGAGGTGTCCGCCATGCTGGCCTCGTCCCCTTTCGAGGATGACCCAGAGTTCCACACGTACGTGTTCGTGTGCGAGCCGGGGTCCGAGGATGGCCTCCTCGCGGAGTTCGACAGGATCACGCCCTCCGAGGGCGAGGCGGCGGAGGTCGCGGGCGGGCTGTTCTACTGGCGGTGCCGAAAGGGCGCGACGCTCGATTCCGGGTTCTCGAAGATCCTCGGCAGGAAGGACATGAGGGGCAGGTTCACCAGCCGCAACATCGGCACGATAGCCAAGGTCGCGGCGAAGATGGAAGCGTGACCCTGTTCCAGCAGAAGGGTGCCCTCCAGTTCCAGAAACCCCGAATTCAGGAACGAACGTTATATAATTGAAATAATTTAGAGAGTGACGCAGTCCCGTAGTGTAGGGGTCAATCATGCTGGCCTTTGGAGCCGGCGACGGTGGTTCGAATCCGCCCGGGACTACCTTTCCGCCACAGCCCCAGCGCATGTGCCGACCCTTTGGCGCATTCCCGTCACATGCCGTACGCCGACAGGAGCCAGCCTACGAACCCCTCCCTGCGCACGCCGCCGCATTGAGGACCACGTTCAGGAACGCCGCCCCCAGCATAGGCTCATCGTCTCGAGGAAGACGGCGGACATGGTCGTGAATGCCCGAGGAAACCCATGAGGAAGAACGCGGACACGCTCTCCCCATCTCGAAGGGGGTTTCGATTTGCTACAGAATTTGTAGCTACTTCGATTTGCTAAATTTTTTGAGATGATTTTGAAAGCTTTTCCCGCCGGCCCCTCCGGTCGGCGGGGGTTTGCTGAGACCCTGCCGGGCGTTCCCCGGGCGGGTCACTGCAACCTGTACCTGTTGTACACGTAACCTTCCTTCTCCTCGGCCTGCCCGGTCTCCTCTTCGACCGTCTGGAAGGCCTGCTCTCCGGCCTTCTGCCCTTTCTCGTCTTTCACCTTGAGGTCCTCCTCGAACTCCGCGCCCGGGCACTTCGACCTGAGGGTCTCCAACGCGTCCTGCTTGTCCCTCGGCGATATCGAGACCTTGCCGTCGTCGCCGTAGAGTATGCCTATCCTGTCCGTCGACAGGACAAGCATGCTCTCGCTTATCAGGCCCTTGTCGGTGTCTATTATCTTGGTCACGGAACCGTAGGGCACCTCGTACCTCTTGAAGGCCCCCTGGACCAGTATCCTCTCGTCATCCAGCGTGTACAGCGTCTTGGCCACGACGAGCAACGACAGCAGCACCATGACGAGGAGCACCAGCAGTATCGGGATCAGCATCCCTCCCGTGGACCCAATGATCATCCATATCGTCAGAATGGGGATTATCACTACGAGAATCAGGACAAGATGCGCCCAGAATACCCATCCTATGTTCGGTTTGTATATCTTCTCCATGGGCCGATGATGGTGTTCCTGGAATATATCATATTCGGATGGTTCGCGCCCCCGCTGGAGCGCTCAGAGCAATGCGGGGGAGAACTTCGCGAGGATGTAGAGACCTTCCTTCCCGGCCGTCACTTTGTGGGGGACGCCCATGGGTATCGCCTCCACCGTCCCTGGCGCGTACGCGACCTCCCTGTCGGCGATCCTGCACTCCCCGGACCCCTGTATGACCTCGTGCACCTCGACCTGCTCCGGGTGGGTGTGGAGCTCCAGCCCGCAGAATGGTTCCACCTTCACCAGGTGGCTACTGATCCTCCCCTCTGTCATCCCCCCTGTCACCAGGTGCTTCAGGTACACGCCCTTGAACGCCTTGTGGGGGACGTACCCGTCCCCTCCGGGCGCCGATTCGAACTGCTCCGCTATGCCCATGTCTGCCACCTCTCCGATGTGCGCCGCGCCCCGCCCCCCTCGCGCCCGGCACGGCTCTGGAACGGCGTCGGGGGGTAAATAACCATCGGGGGTCAGAGGACACAGTCGCGGCAGTCCTGCCGCAGGCACGCCTCGTTCCGTATCTTCCACTTCAGCGCCCAGTGCTTTATGTGCTTGACCGCCTCCACCAGCTCCTCGCCGGCCTCGGTCAGCCTGTACTCGCTCTTCACCGGGAACGCCGACGCGTCCACCCTCTTGGCGACCAGCCCCTCGGCCTCGAGCCCCTTCAGCCTCTCCGACAGCACCTTCGGGGTTATGTCCCCCATCGACTCCCGTATCGCGGAGAACCTCTTCCACTCCTGCTCCCCCTTACGCAGCTCCAGGAGTATCAGTATCGTCCATCTCTTCGCCAGGTAGTCCATCGTCTTGTACAGCGTGCAGCCATGGTTCATGGTATGCTTTTAGAAACTCTCCGGTATTTATAATTTAGTATCTTATCCATACTTGGTATCAAAAAGAAACAATGGTGATACGATGAAGTGCAGACAATGTGAGGAGACGATCAGGGGGCAGGGGTGCTCCAAGAAGGGCGTGTGCGGCAAGGCCCCGGAGACGGCCGAGCTTCAGGACCTCCTGATATACTCGATAGAGGGGCTCGCGATAGCGGCGGAGAAGGCGAAGGGCGAGGGGAAGGACATAGACGAGCAGATAGAGCATATCACGGAGGCGCTGTTCTCGACGCTGACGAACGTCAACTTCGACAGCGGCTACTTCGAGAGGATGATCGACCGTTCAAGGAAGCTCATCGACGGCCTCGGGGGATGGGTCAGGAAGACGAGGTACGGCGTGGACTGCGCCGACTACGACTACTCGGAGAAGGCGCTCAAGGCGAAGGGGGTCGGCATCGACACTCTCTCGGCGGATGCGGACGCCCGCTCGCTGAAGGAGCTGCTCCTCTACGGGCTGAAGGGGCTGGGCGCGTACTACTACCATGCGGGGGCGCTCGGGCACAGGGACCCGGAGGTGGAGGGCTTCATGCTCAAGGGCCTCGCCTCCCTCCCCCGGGACATGGCCGCGTCGGAGCTGCTGCCCCTCGTCCTCGAGTGCGGGGCCGCCGGGGTGAAGTGCATGGCGCTCCTGGACAAGGCGAACACCGGGGCGTACGGGACGCCGGAGATAACCGAGGTCAGCCTCCGGGCCCGGGGCAACCCAGGGATACTCGTCACGGGCCATGACCTCAGGGACCTCGAGGAGCTGCTCGAGCAGACCCGTGGCAGCGGCGTGGACGTGTACACCCACGGGGAGATGCTCCCGGCGCACGCGTACCCAAAGTTCAAGGGTTACGGCAACCTCGCGGGGAACTACGGCGGCGCGTGGCACGCGCAGAGGGAGGAGTTCGCCTCCTTCAACGGCCCCGTGCTTGTCACGACCAACTGCCTCGTCCCTCCCGAGGGGTCGTATTCCGGCAGGCTGTTCACCACGGGCCCCGCCGGCTTCGGCGGCGTGGCGCACATCCCGCGGAAGAACGGCAGGAAGGACTTCTCCAAGGTCATAGAGATGGCGAAGTCCTGCCCCCCGCCGGAGCCGGTCGACGACATGAGCATAACGATCGGGTTCGCGCACGGCGCCGTCCTCGGCCTTGCCGACAAGGTGCTCGGCGCCATATCCTCCGGGGCCGTGAAGAGGCTGGTGGTGATGGCCGGGTGCGACGGCAGGAGGCGGGAGAGGGACTACTACACGAAGTTCGCCGAGGCGCTCCCCCCTGACACCGTCATCCTGACGGCGGGGTGCGCCAAGTACAGGTACAACAAGCTGGGCCTCGGGGACATCGGCGGCATACCGAGGGTCCTGGACGCGGGCCAGTGCAACGACTGCTACTCCTTGGTGGTGGTGGCGCTCAAGCTGGCCGAGGCGACCGGGCTGTCCGTGAACGAGCTCCCGCTGTCGTTCAACATATCGTGGTACGAGCAGAAGGCCTGCCTGGTGCTCCTGTCCCTGCTGCACCTGGGCGTGAAGGACATCATGATCGGGCCGACGCTCCCGGAGTTCGTCTCTCCCGACATACTGAAGGTGCTGGTCGAGACGTTCGGCATCAAGGGCAACTCCTCCGTGGACACGGACATGGGGATCCTGAAGATAGAGTGACCCTGGGCCATCTGCCGGGCTGCCCGGCAGGCGCCCGAAAAACGGCCGCCGGGGCGGCGGGCCCCCGCTCAGCCGCCCTGGCCTGCCTTCACGCTCTCCCTCACGAACGCCTTGGGGTGCACTTCCAGCGTGCCGCGGTACTCCACCCTCCCGATCACGCAGCCCGGCCCGATCGACACGCTGTCGCCCCTGACCACGTCGGCCTTGGTCCGCTCTATGTCTATGTCGTCGCCCTCTATGGCGTCCGCATGGAAGCACCTCGCGCTCTTGCCGCGGCGCACGCTTATCCTGCCGCCCACGACCTCCCTGACCTTCGACGACCCGTGGAACTTCAGCTCCAGCGTCCCTGCGTTGAAAGTCCCCTCCAGATTGACGGAGCCGTTCAGCCTCGCGTTCTCGGCGGTGAGGGAGGCGGCGATCAGCTTCCCGTCGAGGATTATGTCCTCGACCTCCATGCTCCCTGACACCTTGCATATGCCGTCGACCGACGCCATGCCCTTGACCCTCACGCGGCCCTTGAAGCGGCACACCCCGTCGAGCGCCATCTCCTCGCACTCCAGGTCGCCCTCGATGGACGCCGTGCCGTCCATGCTCACCTTCCCGAACGTCCCTCCGGACACCTTGCTCTTCCCGTTTATGACCAGGTCATTCATGATCCCAACCTCCTTTCTTCTGCAATATCCTCGTTTTGAACGCCGCCGCCGCCTGCGGCATGCTGATCTCGAACACGAGCTTGGACGACGCGTCCATGTAGGCCTTCGAGGCGTCCGGCAGTATGGCGCAGAACGCGACCCCCTGTTTCCTGTACAGCCTGACCGCGCTCCGGCGCAGCGCCTCGCCGTCGTCCGCCGCCGCCATGTTCCGCACCATGTTCATCGCGTCCTCCAGCGACAGGTCGCCCGCCTCGATCGGCCCGTCGACGGAGAAGGCCACCAGCGCCCCGTCGAAGTCCAGCGTCCCGGGGAGGAACGGCCCCGCCGCCGACACGGCCGCGTCGGATATCAGCCCCCTCGCCCTCATCTCGTCCAGCGTGACGTTCATCTCCACGGGGATCTCCGACAGTATCCTCGCCAGGTCGTCCAGGGACCTGCCCTCCTTGCTGTTGAGGATGCTGTCCACCCTCTCCAGGATCAGGTCCCTTGGGAAGAACGTCTCCTGGCCCGTGAAGGTGGACTTCCTGACGAACCACTCGTCGGGTATCAGCCGTTTCCGCTTCCACCGGTAGAGCGTGCCGTACGATATCCCCTTGAGCTCAAGGAGCTCCTTTTTCGATATCATGTCCCCATCCATGCGTCTGCCTCCGTTTTGTATTGTAACATTGTTACAATTAATGTATGAACACTGTGCATATATATAATAATTTCCACATAATCACGTAACAGTGTTTTTTTATCTAAGGGAATCTATGCATTTGGCCGCCCCTCGGACGCCGTTCCCCCGATGACGGCGCAGACCGCTCGGCGAGCCCCGCTGGCAGAAAGATAGATATACTATGCTACGTGTTAGCACGTAGCACGGTGATGCCATGTTTGGTAAGAACATACGCTTGGAAAGGATAATCGACAGGGAATCGGGGAACGCGGTGATCGTGCCGATGGACCACGGGATATCGATAGGCCCCATTAAGGGGATAATAGACATGAAGAGGACCGTGAACGCGGTGAGCGGCGGCGGGGCGACCGCCGTCCTCATGCAGAAGGGGCTCATCCCCTACGGCCACAGGACCGCCGGGAACGACGTGGGGCTGATACTCCACCTCTCAGCGTCCACGAACATCGGCTCCACCTCCGACTTCAAGGTGCTGGTGTCGAGCGTGGAAGAGGCATTGAAGCTCGGGGCTGACGCCGTGTCGATGCATGTGAACCTCGGGGCGGACAGCGAGCCCCACATGCTGTCCGACCTCGGCAAGGTGTCCAAGGACTGCGCCGAGTGGGGGGTGCCGCTGCTGGTGATGGCTTACGCACGGGGGCCCTCCGTCAAGGACCCCTTCGACCCGGAGAACGTGGCCCACTGCGCCAGGGTGGCCACGGAGCTCGGCGCGGACCTGATAAAGGTCAACTACACCGGGGACCCGGACTCGTTCAGGACGGTCACCGAGGGCGCCCTCGCGCCCGTGCTCATCGCGGGCGGCCCGAAGATGGGGTCGGACATGGACATACTGAACATGGTGCAGGGCTCGATCGAGGCGGGCGGCAGGGGGGTGTCCATCGGCAGGAACATATTCCAGCACAGGGACCCCAGGGCGATGACCGAGGCGGTGTCCCGGATCGTGCTGAGGGGGGCGACGGCGGAGGAGGCGGCGCGGCTCCTCAAGTGATGCCCCGGCGGCATGGCGGCGAGCGAAACAAAGAAAAGGGGATAAGGCGGTTATCCCCCTCAGAAGGGCGGCGGGCGTGCCGGGGAGGCCCGGGCATGCCCGCCGGCGAGACGCTCCAGCTGAAGGGGGGTACTGGATGAAGGACCTTGAATACATGAAGGAAGAGATCGACATGATCGACTCGATGATCGTCAAGCTGATGGCCCAGCGCAGCGACATCGCCAAGAGGATGGGCGTCCTAAAGACCGAGCTCGGGATCCCTATAAGGGACGAGGAGGAGGAGAGGCAGGACGTGGAGAAATGCATCAAGCGGTCGGAGGACTCGTCGGTCCCGCGGGACGTCTCGTGCTCCATATGCGGCGCGCTGACGTCGAGCTCCGCCGAGCTCCAGTCCACAGCCGTCATGAAATGGTGCCAGAAGAACGTCACCGTCGTCGGCGGCAACGGGAAGATGGGGCGCTGGATGAGGAGGTACTTCCGGAGGCGGGGGGCGGTCGTGAACACGGTCGACGTCTCGGAGGGCAGCATGGAGGACGCGGCGGACTCCGACATCGTGATAATATCCGTCCCGATATCCTCCGTCGGCGTCGTCCTGAAGGAGGCGGACGCCGTCTGCAGGGAGGACGCCCTGATCTTCGACATCGCCTCCGTGAAGTCCCCCTTCGCCGACGTCCTCAAGGAGATGGCATGCCGCAGGAAGGTCTGCTCCGTCCACCCGATGTTCGGCCCCTCCGCCGAATCGATGTTCGGGCGCGGCGTGGTCGTCTGCGGCTGCGGCTGCGGATAGGCCGCGGAGGAGGCTGCGGAGCTCTTCGACGACGAGGGTTCCGAAGTCGTCGTCACGAGCGTCGACAGGCACGACGAGCTCATGGCCTACGTGCTGGGGCTCGCCCATGCGTCCAACATCGTGTTCTTCACCGCGCTCAGGGAGAGCGGCATACCCTTCGCCGAGCTCAGGGGCGCGGCGTCGACGACGTTCAGGAGGTGCCTCGACGCATGCACCCCGACATCGGAGGAGGACTCCCGCCTCTACCACGAGATACAGCGCCTGAACGCCAACACCCCTGGCATGTGGGACGCCTACGAGAGGGCGCTCAGGGCGGTGAGGGATGCCTCGCTCTCCGACGGCCCCGAAGGGTTCGCCAGGCTCATGGAGTCGGGGAAGGACTATCTGAGGGAATGACCGGGGCGCGGCGCACCTCTGCGGAAGGACGGCCCTGCGGCGATATGCCGGGGGCAGGCCCGCCGGCCGTTCTTCCGCCCCCCCTCAGTCCTTTTTCTGCATAGCGAAGCTTGCCTCCACCACTCCCTTCTCCGCTATGACCGTGAGGGGCAATGTATCGATCACGACGTAGCCTTCAAGGGTAACGCCTGTGAACAGGACCTCCGCGTCCTTCGCCACCCTTATCCTGTAGTTGCCCGACCTGTCGGTGAACACCGGCTCCATGGCCTCGTTGTCCACGGCATAATCTATCCTGACCTTTTCGAGGCCGTCGTCGCCGGACGTCACCAGGCAGGCGACGATGCATCTCCTGCCCCATAGCAGGAATATCAGCAGCCCCGCGACGATCAGCGCCGCCAGAAGGGCGCCTATCATGATCGGCAGCCATGACTGGCCTTCTCCCTCTGACAGGAACCTCACTTCCAAATCGCGGTCGAAGGTCGCCGTGAATGCATATATCTCGCTTTCCGTGCTGGTCCTCGTCTCATCTATCCACAGCACAGTGTACCTCTCGTCGTCCGGGGTCGCCATTATCCGAACGGGGGTCCCGCTCTGCAGGCCGTATATCACATACCTGCCGTATGGGTCGGGCGTCAGCGGCGTCCAGACGCCGTCGTTGTCCTTCATGTACATGAGCGCCCCGTGCTCGTCTGTGGTCACGTTCACTGTGACTGTGATGACGTCGGGGGACATCACGCAATTGTAGACGGCGGACGATGCGAACGGGGAAGGCAGGGGGGTGACCCTCACGTATCCGGGCTTTTCCACGCCTGTTATCCGTACCGTGTCGCCTGTGTTCGCCGTCAGGGAGTATCTGCCGTTCGGGTCGGTCGTGGCTGTGCGCGTGCTGCCGCCGTTCACCGTGTACGAGACGACGGCGCCCTGCACAGGCGAGCCGTCCCCGTCGACGACCACTGCGCCGGAGACGACGAACCTGCCGCTGGGGGGGCTGCCGTCATACTTCATCTGGAAGTCCGCGCCCGATGCGATCGCTATGTAGTTCGGCGACGGGACCGCCCCGAACGTCAGGGTGTAGCTCGCCTTCGAGACCCCCGTTATCACGACGGTATCTCCGACGGACGCCGTTATGACATAGGCGCCGGAGGCGTTAGTGGCCACAGGGGCCTGCGGGACGCCGTTGATCGAGTACGATACCGTCACCCCGGAAATGCCTGCGGCCGTGCCTTCGGCGTATACCGTCCCGGAGACGGTGAACTTGTCCTGCACCATCCCGAGGTTCACGCCGACCGATGACGCGCTGTGACCCGGCGACGGGACCGCCCCCGGCGCCGGGGAGTAGTTGGCCTTCACCAGATCGGTAATCACAACGGTCTCGCCGACGAGCGCCGTTATCACGTAGACGCCGGAGGCGTCGGTGGACACAGGGGCCTGCGGGACGCCGTTGGCCGTGTAATGCACGGCGACCGAGGGGATGCCCGACGCTGTGCCGCTCAGGTACACCATCCCGGTCAGAGTGAAGCTGTCACGTTCCAGCTCGAAGTCCACATTCGTTGCCGCCAAGGAATAGTTAGACGACGGGATCGCTCCCGCTGTCAGGGTATAGCTGGTCATCTTCAACACGTCGGTTATCACAACCGTGTCCCCGGCGAGCGCGTTTATGACGTATGCGCCGGATGCGTCGGACGTCTCGGGGGCTTGGGGGACGCCGTTGTTCGTATAGTATATCGCGGCGCCGGGTATGCCGACGGACGTGCCCATGTAACACACCATCCCCGACACGGCGAACGTGCCGGGGCTGTAGTCCATGTTGAAGTCCGCAGAGGCGGCGCCTGCGTATCCAGGCGACGGGACGGTCTCGATCAAAGTGTAATTGGTCTTCGACACGTCCGTTATCACCACCGTCTGACCGATGAGCGCGGTTATGGCATAGGCGCCGTACACGTCCGTCGTTTCGGGCACCTGTGACGCGCCGTCGATGGTGTAGGACACCGTGACGCCGGGGAGGCCGGCGGCGGAGCCGTTCAGATACACCGTTCCGGAGACTGTGAACGCGACCGGGTCCTGCCTCATCTCAAAGTTGACGCCGGAGGTTATTTTGCTGTATGCAGCGGACGGAACCGTTCCAGAGACGAGAGTGTAGTTGGTCTTTGCCACATCCGTTATCACTACGGTCTGGCCGGCGAGCGCTGTTATGACGTAGACGCCGGAGGCGTCGGTCATTTCGGGCGCTTGGGGGACGCCATCTACCGTATAGGACACGGCGACCCCGATGACGCCGACGGCGGTGGCGTCGAGATACACGTTCCCCGATACGGTGAACTTGTCCTGCTCCATCCTGAAATTCACGCCCGAAGCGGTCGCGTCGTATGCGGCGGATGGCACCGCCCCGGACGTGCGGGTGTAGTCGCTTTTCGCCACGTCCGTTATCACTACCTTCTGACCGGCGAGCGCCGTTATGGAATAGACGCCGGTCGGCCCCGTAGTGACGGCGGGCTGCGGAACGCCGTCGATCATGTACGATACGGTCACGCCCGATATGCCTACTGCCTTGCCGGCTATGTACACAGCGCCGGACACAACGAAACTGTCCCGCTCCATCCCAAAGTCCACGCCGGAGGCTGCTGCAGTATAGCCTGCGGAGGGGACTGTCCCTGAAGATAGGGTGTAGTTGGTCTTTGTCACGCCCGTTACCGTTATCGTCTGACCGACCAGCGCGGTGATGGCGTAGGCGCCGTTGATATCCGTCGTCTCGGGCGCCTGCGCGGCCCCGTCGATAGTATAGGAGACGCTCACGCCCGATATGCCTGTGGTCGTGCCTTCAATGTAAACGCTCCCCGATACCGTGAATATGCTTATGGGGGTCGCTATTTCGAAATTCACGCCCGATGCGGCCGAGACATAGCCAGGGGTGGGGGTGACACCGGCCGTGTGGTCATAGTTGGTCTTCGCCACGCCTGTCACCACTACCGTCTGACCTGCCAGCACGGTAATGGCATATTCTCCGCCGCTGTCGGTGGTGACGGGGGCCTGCGGCACGCCGTCGATGGTATAGCTCACAGTCACGCCCGGCACGCCTGTGACGCCGCCGCCGAGGTACACCGTCCCAGAAACGATGAACTTGTCCTGTTCCATCTCGAAATCCGCCGTGGTCGCCGTAGCGTAGTCCGGAGACGGCGCCGCCCCTGAGATAAGAGTGTGGTTGATCATTGCCACATCGGTTATCACCACAGCCTCGCCGACAAGCGCGGTTATAGAATATTCGCCGAGGGGGCCGGTCGTGATCGCGGGCTGGGGGGCTCCGTCGATCTCGTAAGACACGGTCGCTCCGGGGACGCCTGTGACGCCGCCGGCGAGGTACACCGTCCCGGAAACGATGAACTTATCCCGATCCATCTCGAAGTTCACTGACACTGTGTCTGCGGCGTAACCTGTCGTGGGCACGGTGCCCGATGTGAGCGTGTAGCCGGCCTTCGACACGCCTGTTATCACTACGGTCTGACCGGTGAGCGCGGTTATGACGTAAGCGCCGCCGATATCCGTTATCTCAGGCACCTGCGCGGCGCCGTTGACCGTGTAGGATACGGCGACGCCCATGATGCCCATGACGGTGCTGTCAAGATACACGTTCCCTGATACAGTGAAAACCGTAGGGACCGGTTCCATCTCGAAATCGACCCCGGACGTCGTAAGGGCGTAGCCTGCGGAGGGAACTGTCCCTGAGACTATGGTGAAGTTGGTCTTCGCCACGCCGGTTATCGTTATCGTCTGACCGACCAGCGCCGTAATGGAATAGTCTCCTAACGGGCCTGTTGTCAAAGGCGGCTGGGCGACGCCGTCGATCGAATAGGATATTGTGACGGTCGATATGCCTGCGGACGTGCCGTTGAGATACACTGTCCCGGATACGGAGAACTTGTCCTGTTCCATCTCAAAATCCGCTACGGCGGTCGATACATAATTCGAAGACGGAATCGCCCCGTGCGTCAGGGTATAGTCGGACTTCGTAACATCCGTTATCACAACGACCTGACCCGCCGACGCCTCTATCTCATAGTGGCCGCCGCCGTCTGTTGTCAGGGGGGCCTGCGCGACACCGCCGACCGTATATGATACGGTCACACCCGGTATCCCGGCGGTCGTTCCTTCAAGATACACATTCCCTGATACTGTGAACTTGTCCTGCACCATGCCGAAATTCACGCCCGACGCCGTCGCGGCGTATGAAGACGAGGGGATCGTCCCGGAGGCAAGGGTATAGTATGTTTTCGACACGCCGGTCAACACAATGTTCTGGCCGACGGTCGCAGTTATTGTGTAGCCGCCGGCCGGATTTGTGTAGACAGGCATTTGGGGGACGCCGTTTATCGTATAGTTCACAGTCGCTCCCGGGATGCCGACGGCAGTGCCGTTGACGTATACTGAACCGGATACTGCGAACGTGCCGGGGCTGTATTCCATCTTGAAATCCACGCCGGAGACGGAGACGCCGTATGATGCGGAGGGAACCGCTCCTGAAGTGCGGACGTAGTTGGTCTTCGCCACGCCTGTCACCGTTACTGTCTGACCCTCGGATGCGGTTATCATGTAGGATCCAGACGCATCGGTATAGATCGGCGTCTGAGGGGCGCCGTTGACCGTGTATGATATGGTCACCCCCGATATCCCGACTGCCGTGCCGTCGAGATACACTGTCCCGGATACCGTGAACAGAGGCGGGATATATGCCATCCCGAAGTCCGCGGCGGCTGTCGCGCCGTATCCTGCGGTGGGGATAATTCCTGCGGTGAGAACGTAGTTGGTCTTCGTCACGCCGGTTATCACTATCGTCTGGCCGACCAGCGCGGTTATGGCGTAGGCGCCGTTGACGTCGGTTATCTCCGGCACACGTATGGCTCCGTTAATCGTATATGATACAGAAACTCCCGGTATCCCTGATGAGGTGCCATCTATGTACACATTCCCCGACAGTGTGAAGGCGCTCGGGATATCCTCCATCCCGAAGTCCACGCCGGAAACGGCCATACTGTATGCGGTCGATGGGATGGTTCCCGTCTTAAGGGCATAGTTGACCTTTGCCACGTTGGTTATCACGACAGTATCGCCGACAAGGGCGGCAATAGTATAATCGCCGAGCGTGCCGGTGGAAACCGGGGCCTGGGCTATACCGTTGACCTCGTAGGAAACGGTGACGCCCGGTATGCCGATGGCGGTGCCGTCAAAGAATACGCTTCCGGAAACAGTGAACTTGTCCTGTTCCAGCTCAAAGTTCACGCCGACGGCAGCCGTTACGTATGCGGACGAGGGGATAGCTCCCGACACGAGAGTATAGTTGGTCCTTGCGACCCCTGTTATCTCTATCGTCTCTCCGACAAATGCAGTAAGAGTATAATCCCCGGCGGGGCCGGTGATCACGGGGAGTTGTGCAACGCCGTCAATCTCATATGATATTGTGACTCCGGATATGCCTGCGGCAGTACCGTGAAGGACGACTCTCCCCGAAACAGTGAACTTGTCCTGTTCCAGCTCAAAGTCCACTCCGGTCGCTGTCGCGGTGTGGTCTGCGGTGGGGACCGTCCCGGCCGTCAGCGTATAGTTGGCCTTCGCCACGTCTGTGATCACTATTGTCTGACCCACCTGTGCGGTTATTGCATAAACGCCATTGACATCCGTGGTCACGGGCGCCTTTGCGGCCCCGTCTATTGTGTATGACACAGATACGCCCTGTATCCCGATGGTTGTGCCGTCGAGGTACACATTACCCGATACAACGAATGCGCCCGGGTCGTACTCCATCTCAAAGTTCACGCCGGCGGCAGTTGTGACGTATGCGGCCGACGGGATGGTTCCGGAGGTAAGGTAGTAGTTTGTCTTCGCCACGCCGGTTATCACAATCGTCTGACCGGAAAGGGCCGTTATGGCGAAGGCGCCTGATGAGTCGGTCGTCAGCGGGGCCTTTGGCGATCCATCGATCGTGTAAGAGACAGTGACGCCGAAGATACCTGTTGTCGTGCTGTCGAGGTACACTGTTCCAGAAACTGTGAACTTGTCCTGCTCCATCTCGAAATCCACACCGGAGGCGGCGGCCGTGTAGCCTGCAGAAGGAACAGTTCCGACCGTGAGCGTATAGTTGGTCCTCGTCACGCCGGTTATCACTACCGTCTCGCCTGCGAGAGCCGATATCTCGTAGCCGCCGTTCGTGTCGGTCACGACGGGCGTCTGCACAGTTCCGCCGATCTCATAGGAAATGGTCACGCCAGATATGCCTGTGGATGTCCCGTTGAGATAGACTGTTCCGGAAACAGTGAACTTGTCCTGCTCCATCTCGAAGTCAACGCCTGCTGCGGCCGCTTTGAGGCCTGCGGAGGGGACCGTTCCCGCCGTGACCGTGTAATTGGTCTTCGCCACGCCGGTTATTACTATGCTGTCACCGACGAGCGCGATCAAAGTATAAGCACCGTTGACATCGGTGGTCTCAGGCGTTTGTACAGCCCCGTTGATGGTATATGATATCGTGACTCCAGAGATGCCTAGGGGCGTTCCGTCTAAGTAAACGGTCCCTGATACGGTGAAATTGTCGGGGACGTATCTCATCTCGAAATCTATTCCCGTTATGTCTTGGTCATAGGGGCCGGAAGGCAGAACAGTGAGCGCGTCGACCAGCGCATAGTTGTTCTTTGCAATGTTTGTTATTATGACTACATCACCGCCCTGTGCGGCGATGGTATAACTGCCGGAGGCGGTGGTCGTCAGAGGCGTCTTTGCGCTGCCATTGATTGTGTATGACACTGTGACCCCGGGTATGCCGATGGCTGTCCCCTCAAGGAACACCGTGCCGGTCACGGAGTATGCCTTGGCGACCTGATTGAATTGTGCCGTGTATGTCTCGTCGCCGGTCACGGGGTACGGGGCCGGGGACCAGGAGGTGAAGGTGTACGTGTACTGGGCGGTGTCGGTCTTCGTCGGCGCGCC
>JGI24702J35022_10000598_pt1 | contig 21862 bp, 15 predicted proteins | sample TergutTh196P4_FD_35022 | JGI IMG/M metagenome (IMG submission 35022)
CCAACGGCATTCCCGTAGCTTGCGTGGCTGTCGGTAAGGCAGGAGCGGTGAACGCGGCGATTCTTGCGGCGCAGATCATTTCCGTATCAGACGATTCTTTGAAAGAGAAACTGTTACAGCACAGAAAACAGATGGCGGAATCTGTTGTAAAAAAAGATTTGAAGATTCAAAAAGAAGGGATAGATTCTTATATCGAAGGAATGAAAAAATAATGGCAAAAGTTATCTTAGATTCAAAAGCCGTAAGTAAAGCGATAAAAAATATCGCGAAAGAAATATTCAAAAGTAATAAAAATATAGCCGATCTTGCGTTTATAGGCATACATACGAAAGGCGTTTTTATAGCTCAAAGAATTGTCAGGGAAATTTCAGAGATTGCGAAGTTTAATCCGGATTACATACCGTTCGGCACTCTTGATATCACTCTTTACAGAGATGATTTGGACGATTTCGATTTGGACATGCCCGTCATAAAAGATACGATCATCCCTTTTGACATAAGCCAGAAAAATATAATTTTGGTAGACGATGTTTTGTATACCGGAAGGACAGTGCGCGCGGCATTGGATGTTTTGACGGATTTCGGAAGGCCTAAATGCATACAGCTTGCCGTTTTAGTCGACAGAGGTTTCAGAGAGCTGCCTATTGAGGCAAATTATATAGGCGTTAAACATGAAAGCAAAGAGAATATAAAAGTAGAGTGCACAGAGATAGAAAAAGAGGATAAAGTAATTATTTTAAAATAACATATAAGAAGAGGAAAACATGTCTCTTAACCGCAAGGATTTGCTTGGTTTGGAACATTTTGACAAGAAGGATCTTCAAACAGTTTTGGATTCCGTTAAACCTTTTAAAAGCCTTTTTACAAGATCCGTTAAAAAAGCGCCGACTCTTATAGGAAAAACGGTTGTAACTCTTTTTTATGAACCCTCCACAAGAACAAGAACATCATTTGAAATTGCCGCAAAAAGACTTTCCGCCGACGTTGTAAACATTGCCGTAAACACTTCAAGCGTAGTCAAGGGTGAAAGCCTGATAGATACCGGAAAAACAATGGAAGCGATGAAAGCCGATTACATTATTATCAGGCATTCTCTTGCCGGCGCTCCCGACGTGCTTGCCAGAAATCTGAACGCTTCGGTAATCAATGCCGGCGACGGATTTCACGAACATCCGACGCAGGGGCTTTTGGATTTATACACAATGTATGAAAAAAAGAAAAAAATTGCAGGGCTTAAAGTTTTGCTTGTCGGCGATATTTTACATTCAAGGGTCGCAAAATCAAATATATGGGCTTTAACAAAAATGGGGGCAGAAGTTGCCGTAGCGGGTCCTCCGACGCTCATCCCTCCGGCAATCGCCGATTTGGGAGTAAAAATTTATTATAATCTTGACGAAGCGATCAGAAATGCCGACGTCGTAAATATATTAAGAATACAGCTTGAACGCCAGCAGGAAAATTTATTTCCTTCGGTGCACGAGTATGTTGAACTTTATCAGGTAACGAAAAAAAGGCTGGGGCTTGCAAAACCGGATGTCATGATAATGCATCCGGGACCGATGAACAGGGGAATAGAAATCGCTTCGGAAGTAGCCGATAGCCCTGCCGCGGTTATAAACGAGCAGGTTACAAACGGAATTGCCGTCAGAATGGCGGTATTATATTTGTTGACTCCAAACGGAACGGCCATAAAACAGGTGAGGAAAAATGCGTCTTCAAATTAAAAATGTCAGAATAATAGATCCGTCTCAAAATCTGGATAAGACCGGCGATTTGTTTGCCGAAAACGGAAAGATCGTATCAAAACTTTCAGGCGCGGCAGATACGGTTGTCGACGGCGAAGGTAAAATCGCTTCGCCAGGATTTATCGACGCGCACGCCCATTTGAGAGAACCCGGGCAGGAAGGCAAAGAAACGATTTACAGCGGCACAAGATCGGCCGCGCGCGGCGGAATAACAACGGTTTTGTGCATGCCGAATACAAAACCCGTCGTTGATAATGCGCCGACAGTAGAATTTATTTTGCTTAAAGCCCAAAAAGAAGGTCTTGTAAACGTTTTTCCTGTAGGCTGTGCGACTAAAGGATCTTTAGGCGCGGAGCTTTCGGAAATAGGAGTGCTTAAAAAAGCGGGGATCGTTGCCGTCAGCGACGACGGTTTGCCGGTTTCAAATTCTCAGATAATGCGGCGCACTTTAGAATATACGAAAATGTTTAAACTTCCCGTTATTTCTCACAGTGAAGACAAAGAGCTGAGTATGAACGGCGTTATGAATGAAGGGAAGAATTCCATGATTTTAGGTTTAAGGGGAATTCCCCGTCAGGCCGAAGAAGTTATGGTAAGCCGCGATATTATGCTTGCGGAGCTTACCGGAGGATATCTTCACATTGCCCACGTTTCGACCGAAGGCTCTGTCGAGCTTGTGAGGCAGGCGAAAAAGAAAGGTTTAAATGTTACCGCGGAAACCTGCCCTCATTATTTTTCTTTGACGGATGATGTTGTAAAAGTTTATGACGCTAATACAAAAATGAATCCTCCTTTAAGGGAAGCCAGGGATGCCGAAGCCATAAAAAGAGGACTTGCCGACGGAACGATAGACTGTATTGCGACCGACCACGCGCCGCATACGGAAGAAGAAAAAAACAAAGAGTTCGATTTGGCGCCGTTTGGAATAATCGGATTTGAAACGATGCTTGGCCTTGTTCTAAACGAGCTTGTAGATAAAAATGTTTTAACGTTTAACGAGGCCATAGCTAAAATGTCGACAAATCCCGCGAGAATTTTTAATCTTGAAGGAAGAGGTTCTTTCCAAGAGGGAAGCCATGCCGACATTACGATAATAGATACGGAATATTCTTATGAATTTAATAAAGAAAACATATTGTCAAAAAGCAAAAATTCGCCGTTTTTAGGAAGAAAATTTAAAGGCGGAGCAGTAATGACAATAGTCGCGGGAGAAATAGTTTGGTCGCTAAAAGACGGGATAAAGACTGCAAAATAATATCGAACAGAGAAATTTGTTCCGGTTATTATGAGCTTAAAATAAAATCGCCTTTACTTGCCGGTCAATGCGTTCCAGGACAGTTTTTTATGCTGACGGTTCCGGGCGTTTTTTTGCGCCGTCCGTTAAGCGTATACGATGCCAAAAACGGCATTATTTCTTTTTTGTACAAGGTCGTCGGCAAAGGCACTAAAATATTATCTGAAATGAAATCCGGAGAGATAAAAATATTAGGCCCTCTCGGCAGCGGTTATCCTTTAACTCCACTCTCCAAACTTCAAACTCCAAACTCTGTTATAGTTGCCGGTGGCACAGGCATAGCCTCAGTACATTTTTTAGCGTCAAAATTAAGACGCAAAGGAACTCTTTTCTACGGAGCAAAAACAAAAAAAGATTTATTATGTTTAGATAAATTCAAAAAAATAGGCTGGAAAATAATCGTTTCCACCGAAGACGGCTCAAAAGGGCATAAGGGGTTTATTACAAAACAGTTTGAAGAGTGGAGTGTGAAGAGTGGAGTGAACGGCAATAACGGCGATGCAGGGATGCGAAGATGCGCAGATGCAAAGCAACGGCAAAATTCCCGGGGTGGAACGGGGTGGTTAAAAGAGGGCAAGGAGGGTATGCCGTTTTCAGTTAACTCCACCATCCACTCTTCAAACTCCACACTTTTATACGTCTGCGGACCGACGCCGATGATAAAAGCAGTTTTAGAGATAGCTAAGGAAAACAATATAAACGGATATGTTTCTCTTGAAGAAAAAATGGCCTGCGGCATAGGCAATTGCCAGGGTTGCGCGGTAAAGATTAACGGCGTCAATAAAATGACATGCAAAGACGGTCCGGTATTTAAGATTGAGGAGATTGATTTAATTTAAGTGTGAAGTTTGGAGTGTGGAGAGTGGAGTTATCGTGTTTCGGCTGCTGTCGTCATTGCGGGCTTGACCCGCAATCTAATTAGGTTTTCGCGGAGGCTGCACCTCAGCGAAAACACAGTAACTCCACTCTCCACACTCCAAACTCCACACTATATTCGGAGTTGTTATGAACCCTGATTTGAGCGTAAATTTTGCGGGAATAAAATTGAAAAATCCGGTGCTTACGGCTTCGGGGACTTTTGGGTACGGTTATGAACTTGCCGATTTGATTCTTTTAAAAAGGCTCGGCGGGATTGTTACGAAAACTATAACTTTTGAACCCCGTTCGGGCAATCCTCAGCCGAGGATTGCCGAAGTCGAAGGCGGTATGCTTAATACGATAGGACTTCAGAATATCGGCGTTAAAGCTTTTGTCGGAGAACCGCTTGAGAAACTTTCTAAAATCGGAGTTCCTGTTTTTGTAAGTATAGCCGGTTCAACTGCCGATGATTATTTCAAAATCGCTGAAATTCTTGCAGGATATAAAGAAATAGCAGGGATTGAATTAAATTTGTCGTGCCCTAACTTAAAGAAAAAACTTATTTGTCATGATTTGCCGTTGATGAAGGATATTATTAGAAGGGTAAAGAAAGCAAGCAGAGTTCCTGTTATTGCAAAACTTTCTCCGCTTGTCGCAGATATAGGAGAGTTGTCTCTTGAGGCTCAAAAATCCGGAGCAGATGCAATAACTTTGACAAACACTTATCCGGCAATGGCAATAGACGTAAAAACTTTTAAGCCTAAACTTTCGACGATTAAAGGCGGAATGTCAGGCGCTTGTGTTAAGCCTATGTCAATAAGATGCGTTTACGACGCGTATCGGGTTTTAAAAATTCCCATAATCGGCTGCGGCGGAATGATGACCGGCGAAGACGCGGTTGAGTTTATGCTTGTCGGCGCAAAAGCCGTAAGCGTTGGCACGGCAAGTTTGCTTGAGCCGGAATGTCTTATAAAGATAATTGACGGAATCGGGAAAATATTAAAAGAAAAACGGATAAAATCCGTTAAAGAAATAATTGGAAAGATGTTATAGCAAAAAAAAGAGTGAAGAGTGAAAAGTGAAGAGTGAAGATACGGCAAAAACAGATCTGTTGCAGTATCTCCACTCTTCACTCTCCACTTTCCACTCTGCCGTTAAAGAGGTTTGTAATGAATAAGACAATTTTAGCATTAGATGTTTATGATTTTAAAAAAGCGGAGAAACTTGTTAAAGACACAAGTCCGTATATCGATATTTTTAAAGTCGGTCCTATACTGTTTTTGCAGTCCGGCAAAGAAATAGTTAAAATGATAAAGGACAATGGCAAGGAAATTTTTTTGGATTTAAAATTTCACGATATACCTGCTACCGTGCAGCGTTCAATTGAGTCCGCGAAAGATTTAGGCATATACAGTCTGACTGTCCATTCCGTCGGAGGAGAAGAGATGTTAAAAGCCGCTGCCGCGGTCAAAGACAGACCTAAAATCTGGGCGGTGACTGTTTTAACAAGCCAGACGACAACGCCTGATGAAGTTATTAAAAGGGCGAAGCTTGCGAAGTCATGCGGAGTTGACGGCGTTATTTCGTCTCCGCTTGAAATAGAATTGGTAAAAAAAGAATGCGGCAAAGATTTTAATGTCGTAACTCCTGGCATACGTCCGGCAAAAGCCAACGACGATCAAAAAAGAGTTGCGACGCCGGAAGCGGCAGTTCAGGCCGGCGCTGATTTTATAGTAGTCGGAAGGCCGATCTTGGAAGCCGCAGATCCGGCTGAAGCGGCAAAAAACATAAACGACAGAGTGAAAAGTGTAGAGTGAAGAGTGAAGATACGGCAAAGTCGCTGTGTTGTCTGCGGGGGACAAAGTTTCCCGCAGGGTGACAAATAGGTTTCGGCAGGGATTTTGTCCCGCCGAAAACACAATAACTCCACACTCCACTCTTCAAACTTCACACTTAAAACACGGGGTATTTTACAAATGGATCAAAATGAAATCAAAGAATTATTTAAAAAAAATAACGCTCTTTTAAGCGGGCATTTTTTGCTGTCTAGCGGATTGCATTCCGATACGTATTTTCAGTCGGCATTGATTTTACAGCATCCCAAAGAAGCCGAAAAACTTGCGCTGGAGCTTGCGAAACAAATAAATGAAAAAAATATAAAAATTGACGCAGTGGTATCTCCTGCTATGGGCGGCGTAATAATCGGGCACGAAGTTGCAAGGGCGCTTGGCGTAAGAGCAATATTTACCGAGAGAGTCGACGGGAAAGTAATCTTGAGAAGAGGATTTTCGATCAACAAAGACGAAAAAGTTATAGTTGTCGAAGACGTTATAACTACGGGACTTTCAACAAAGGAAGTTATGGATTATATTGTTCCTATGGGCGCGAATGTCGTTGCCGTGGCTTCGCTTGTTGACAGAAGCGCGGGTAAAGTTGATTTCAGCGTGCCGAAAATTTCTTTATTGAGCATTGAAATAAAAAGCTGCAATGCTGAAGAATGTCCTTTGTGCAAGTCCGGAAGCATTGCTGTCAAACCGGGAAGCAGAAAATAATTTAGTGCGTGCCAATAGCTGTATTTTATGCTAGAATATATTATGTTTTAGAAACGAATATTGTTTATTACGGGTTTTTTAAGATAAAAATTAAGAAATAAGGATATTTTAAAGGCGGTGAAGATATGGAAAATAAGGAAATTATTGAATCGTTGGACAGACTTTTAGCCCAAATTGATGTTCTTAAAGCCGAAAGCGGACCTAAATCAAACGATTTTATCAAATGGGTAAGAGAAGTAAAACAATTTATTGAGAAAGCGTTTGGCTCGGATTATCCGCAGCTTAGAGCTTTTAAGAAAATTGATTATTATCCTAAGCAGTTTGATATTCTTTCATCCGAATCCGCGTTCAAAAAAGCCTGGATTGAAGGTTTGATGCAGGCAAAAGCTATTTTGGAAGGCATTAGAGCAATTGTGTCAGGAATTCCTATTGAGGAAAAAAATGTTGCTCAAGAGAATGCGCCGACCGAAGAAATTCAAAATGTTTCGGAAAAAATTGAAAATCCTCCCGTTATTGAACTGAAAACCGAACCGGTCAAAGAAACTGCCCCTAAAGAAAACAAAGTAAAACCCGAAGAGAAAAAGCAGGAAGCAAAGGAAACAAAGGAAGTAAAAAAAGAATCTTCCGCGCCTGAAAAGAGAGAATCTCCGGTAAAAGGGAAAAAAATTCTTCTTGTAGATATTGACGAAGAAAAATTAAATGCGAATATCTTCACTTTTATAAAAAAGATGGGATATGAGCCTGTTGTTGTGGATCATGATACCGAGGGAGATATTTTTGTAACGGACATTCTTACAAATTCGACGGACGGTGATCCTGCTTTCGCTATAGTTCACTGGAAAGGACATATCGAGTCTTCCGGCATAAAGCTCCCTAAACCTTGCGTTATATTCAGCACCGGATATTATGTCGCAAAACTTACAAGTAAAAAGGTTTTGATAATTTGCCATGACGACATAGATTGTTATGACGAAAATTACAGCGGATTAAATTTTCTCGTTATCGACAACATATGGGAACTTATGGAATTGAAGCTGGCCAGAGAAATGGATGCCGCGGGTTTAAATATTGATTTCAATTTCTTAAAAAAGAAATAAGATTTTCAAATAAAATATAAAATATAAAAAGTAAAATATAAAATATTAACGGTAAAAACACACACTTCTCATTTTTTATATTTTACTTTTTATATTTTATGCAGGTAAAAAAATGAAAAAGATAGCTGTTTTGGTTTCAGGAGGCGGATCCAATATGCAGGCTATTATTGATTCGTCTAAAAACGGAGTTTTGCGCGGACTTGCGGAAGTTGTTTTAGTCGTTTCCAATAAATGCGGCGCGTATGCTTTGGAACGCGCGGTAAAAGAAAATATAAAATCGGTCTGCATCGAAAGAAAAAAATTTAAAGACGACTTTTCTTATAACGACGCTATTTTGAAAGAATTGAAAAACAGTCATGCCGACATAGTGTGCCTAGCCGGATATATGAGGATCGTAGGAACAAATATCATAAATGCGTATCATAACAGAGTTTTAAACATTCATCCTGCGCTTTTGCCTAAATACGGCGGCAAGGGAATGTACGGACATTTTGTGCATCAGGCGGTTCTTGACGGCAGGGAAAAACAGTCCGGCGCGACGGTTCATTTTGCCGACGATAATTATGATACCGGCAAAATGATTATGCAGAAAGAAGTTCCGGTTTTTAAAGATGACACGCAGGAAAGTCTTGCTAAAAGAGTTTTGGAAACGGAACATAAAATTTATCCTTTGGCAATAAAAAAAGTCATAGAAAAAGGCAGGTAAAATATAAAATATAAAAAGTAAAAAAGGGCACATAAATGCCGTTAATGGCGTACATTTTATTTTTTATATTTATATAGCTAAAACGGGAGTTGAAAATGATACAGCGTTATACAAAACCTGAAATGGCCGCTGTTTGGTCGGATGAGAACAGATTTCAGAAGATGCTGGAAGTCGAGATTTTTGCGGCGGAAGCTATGTCGAAACTCGGCATTGTTCCAAAAAAGGCGGTTGAAACCATAAAGAAAAAAGCGAAAATTAATGTCAAAAGAATTAATGAAATCGAATTAGTTGTTAAGCACGACGTAATAGCTTTTTTAACTGCTGTTGCGGAAACTGCGGGGACTGACGGCAGATTTTTGCATCTCGGAATGACCTCTTCCGACGTTTTAGATACGGCGACCGGCGCGCAGCTCAGACAGTCGACGCTGCTTTTGATAGCGGAAGCTAAAAAACTTGCCGCATTAACGGCAAAACTCGCCAAAAAATATAAAATGACTCCCGTTATGGGCAGAACGCACGGCGTTCACGCCGAACCCATGACATTCGGTTTAAAAGCGGCTTCGTGGTATTGTGAAATAGAAAGAAATATCAAAAGGCTGGAAATCGTTCTTGAGGCCGTAAGTTACGGAAAAATATCCGGAGCCGTCGGAACAATGGCGCATTTAAACCCTAAAGTAGAGGCATATGTCTGTAAAAAAATGGGTTTAAAACCCGAGCCCGTTTCAACGCAGATCGTTCCGAGGGACAGGCACTCGGTTTACTTTTCAGCATTGGCGCATTTAGGCGCTGCTCTTGAAAGGATCGCGACGGAAGTCAGGCATCTCCAAAGAACCGAAGTTGCTGAAGCCGAAGAGCCTTTTTCGGAAGGACAAAAAGGTTCGTCGGCAATGCCGCATAAAAGAAATCCCATAATTTCCGAAAATATATGCGGTCTGGCAAGACTTTTGAGAGGATACGCGCTGACCGCGATGGAAAACATAGCTTTATGGCATGAAAGAGACATAAGCCATTCTTCGACTGAAAGAATAATGCTTCCGGATGCGTCTTTAGCGGTACACTATATGCTTGTAAGGATGCAGACGCTGATTTCCGGTCTCAATGTTTATCCTGAAAATATGCTGGCAAATCTCGATAAAACCAAAGACATTATTTTTTCCGGAACTCTTCTTTTATCTCTTGTTAATAAAGGTCTTACGAGAGAAAAGGCTTATGCCATGGTTCAGGCTGCGGCTTTTGACGCGAGAGAAAATAAAATTTCTCTTGCGGAAGCGTGCATGAGAAGCGACGGTATGAAGAAATATCTTCTTGCTGCGGAAATCAGAAGAGCTTGCGACGTGAAATCTCAGTTTAAAAATGTTGATTTTATTTTTAGAAGAACGTTTAAAAAATAAGAGTGAAAAGTTAAGAGTGAAGAGTGGAGATAAGGTGTTTTCACAGTACCAAGTCTATCGAAAACTTGTTAATAAGTTTCGTCAGAGACTTTGTCCCTGACGAAACACAATATCTTCACTCTCCACTCTTCACTTTTCACTCTGATGTTAAAAAGGATTAAATAATGATCGGTCAAAAAGCAAAGTATCATCTTCAAAACGACGGGACTTTTGTAATTGAGAACTATAATCATGCGCCGGCTTTTTCTAGTTTTTTTCCGGGCATTGCGGGGCTTAAAGGGATTCCGATGTGGGCTTTTTACGTCAACAGAGCGCAGGGGATCGCTTCGTTTGGCATAAAAAATAAAAATTATTCGATAATGGAATTTTATCCGGCTAATACTTCTTACAGCCTTGTTCCGGCTTTTGGTTTTAGAACTTTTCTTAAAATAAAAAAATCCGGCAAAATCACTAACTACGAAGCTTTTGCAGTAAATCCGTGTTATGACGTTAAACAGACGATGTATATAAATTCCTGCGATATGGCAATTGAAGAAATCAACGAAACTTTGGGCATCAAAACGACGGTAAGATATGCTACGCTGCCGAATGAACCGATAGCTGCAATTATAAGAGCTGTGAGCGTTGAAAATATATCCAAAGCCGATTTGGATATAGAAATTGCCGACGGTATGCCTAAACTTATACCCTATTATGTTAATCAGTGGGCGCAAAAGTTTATGAGTACGACCATACAGGCTTGGACTACCGTCGATAATTTTGAAGAAACCGGAAGTCCTTTTTTTCGTTTAAAAGTCGATACTGCCGACAGCGCCGAAGTCGTTGAAATTAATGAAGGTAATTTTTATTTCGGTTATGCCGTAAACGCTAAAAAAGTAAAAAAGACAAATATTGTTATAAATCCCGAAGTTTTGTTCGGAAGCGATTTAAGTTTTGGATATCCTCAGAACTTTTTTTCATACGAAAAACCTTTTAAATATCCGAAAAGCCAGTTTGCTTCAAATAAATATCCTTGCGCTTTCAGCCATTATTCAACAAAGCTCAAGCCAAAACAAAATTTTACTCTTTATTCAACGGCAGGCCATATTGACGGCGTAAATTCGCTGAACGCTTTTGTAAAAAAAGCCGGATCAGCCGGATATTTTGAAAATAAAATCGAAGAAAATAAAAAGTTAATACGCGGTATAACAAGTAATGTGACGACAAAGTCGGCTTTTATTAATTTTGACAATTACTGCAGGCAAATGTATCTGGACAATGTTTTAAGAGGAGGTTATCCGATAACTTTTGAAGATTCCGGCAAAAAAACTTCTTATTACGTTTACTCCAGAAAGCACGGCGATTTGGAAAGGGATTATAATGATTTTCAGCTTTCGCCTAATTATTACTCGCAGGGCAACGGAAATTTTCGCGATATAAACCAAAACAGAAGAAAAGATATTTTCTTTGATCCGGAAATCGGCGCAAGCGCTTTAAAATATTTTTACAATCTGATTCAGATCGACGGAAATAATCCGCTTGTTGTAAAAGGCGCGTATTTTGTGATCGATGTGAAAAACGCTTATTATAAAGACATTGAGTCGCGGATTGAAGAAAAATCAGGCAAAGATAAGCTTGAAAAGTTTTTTTCAAAAGGTTTTGAACCCGGGCAGCTTGCGATGTTTTTGTCTAAAGAAAAAATTAAGACAAAACTTAAACTTGAGGATTTTGTCGCAAAATGCGTGACATCCGCTTTGGAAGTAAATGACGCGGAGCACGGCGAAGGTTTTTGGGTCGACCATTGGACATATAATCAGGATTTATTGGACAGTTTTCTTTCAATATATCCGGAAAAAGAGAATGAACTTCTTTTTAAGGATAAGTCGTTTATTTATTATGACTGCAGCCATTTTGTCGTGCCGAGGGAAAATAAACATGTTTTGCTTGAAGGAAAAGTCAGAAGATACGGCGCCGTCATAAATATTAAAGAAAAAGCAGACCTTATAAAATCAAGAAAAGTTAATCCGAACGCTTTAAGAACCAAAAACGGCAAAGGCGAAGTGTACAAAAATACTTTGGCGTCAAAATTTTTAACGATGATTTCCGTAAAACTGGCGTCGCTTGATCCGGACGGCATAGGAATAGAAATGGAATCGGATAAGCCGGGCTGGTATGATTCGTTAAACGGATTGCCCGGAATTTTCGGTTCTTCGACGAATGAAACTTTTGAATTGAAAAGATTTATAATCTATTTTAAAGAAGTATTGAAAAAGAATCCTTCCGAAAAAGTTTCAATCCCGTCGGAAACGGCGGAATTGCTTGACGGTCTTTCAAAACTTTTGAAAATGAAAATGACCGCGTTTGATTTTTGGGATAAGTCAGCGGTTCTTAAAGAAAAGTACAGAAAAAACGTTCTTATGGGCATAAAAGGCGATGAGAGAATTTTCGATTCCGTCTATATAACCGGATTTTTAGATAATGCGTTGAAAAAAATAAACGAAGGTTTGAAAAAAGCCGTTGACCCGAAAACCGGATTGCATTATACCTATTTCCGTTATGAAGCCGTAAAATATAAACCGATAAATTCAAAAAATATTAAAGGTCTGCCGTGCGTGAGAGCGGAATCTTTTAAACGTTTTTCTCTTCCTTTATTTTTGGAAGGCGAAGTTCATTATATGAGGACTGAGACGGACAAAGAAAAAACGTTAAAACATATTCAGAGCATGAGAAACAGCAATGTTTATGACAAAAAACTTAAAATGTTTAAAGTGAACGAATCTTTAAAGACGGAAAGTCTTGAAATAGGAAGAACAAGAGTCTTTAATCCTGGCTGGCTTGAAAACGAGTCCGTGTTTTTGCATATGGCTTATAAGTATCTTTTGGAAATTTTGAGATCCGGCCATTACGACGAATTTTATAAAGAAATAAAAACCGGATTTGTTTGTTTTAACGATCCGAAAACGTATAAGAGAAGCATTCTTGAAAATTCGTCGTTTATATGTTCAAGCGCTTTTCCTGACGCCGAAAATCACGGAAGGGGATTTATTGCGCGTTTGAGCGGTTCAACGGTTGAATTTATAGATATGTGGGTGAGAATGACTATTGGCGAAAAACCGTTTACGTATTCTGACGGAAAACTCAAGTTTGAACTTAAACCCGTTTTAAATTCGGATTTTTTTGACAAAGAGGGAAAATTTTATTTTAAAATGTTCTCAAAAACAGACGTGACGTATATAAATCCTTCAAGAAAAAGCACGTATTCAAAAGGCGCGGCCGTAAAGAAAATGGAAATATTGTGGAAAGACGGAAAAAAGCAAGTTATTGACGGCGGAGTCATTGAAGGAAAGGATGCGGAAAGGATAAGGGAAGTTTTTGCGAAATCAATAAAAGCATATTTATAACGGCAGAGTGAAGAGTGGAGATATTGTGTTTCGGCTTTGCCGAAACCGCTTAATCGGTTTTCGTGGGGGCTATCCTCAAGTGTCTAAATCGTGGACGAAAACGCTTTATCTTCACTTTTCACTCTCCACTTTTCACTCTGTCGTTAAAAAGGGGTTGTGATGAAATTTTTAAAAACTATTTTTGTTTTAACCGGGATTTTTTATTTTTACTCTTTTGCGGCCGCGGTGCCTTTGGCTGTTGAAAAATATTTGAATTCGGTTTTAATTGAAGCGGAAAAACATAATAATTCAATGACTTATGAAAAACCGGCAGGCTTTTCGCTGTATGCTCCGGGCACCGAAAAATGGGTAGATTATGAGAAATACGGCGAATTTACCGGACTTGGAACCGAAAATTACAAATATGCTGTAAGAGATTTGGAAGGGCTGAAAGCCGCTTCTGGCGAAGGCGTTTATCCTAATACGCAAAGCGTTTTAAATAACCCCGAATACAAAAAGGTTTCAAAAAAGCTCGGAGGAAATAAATGGAAATTTTTGAATAACGATAATTTCCAGTTTAATTTTTTTAAGTGGGCTACAAGCGCCGACGAACCCGGCTTAAATCTTTATTATACCGCGCTTGCGCTTGAACTTTCGGGGAATTTTCAGCAGGCTGTTAAAGCGTACTACGCGTGCATTGTTTTTTTCCCTGACGCGATAGGCTACACGCAATGGGGAACTCCGTGGTATGTCGCTCCGACATGCGTCGCGAGAATCAAATATCTTACGAGGGAACATACCGATATAGGCGTTAAGCTTATGGACGAAAGCATAGTAATTGAAAACGTGTTTGATAATGACACTAAAAACGACAAGTTCGTAATAAATCCCGGAAAACTTGTTCCGGCTGCCCCTTCCGATTTTGAGAGAAAATCAATTGATTTGTCAAAGGTTGGGATAAAGAAAGCGGACGGCAAAGGAAAAGTAAAATTAATTCAATATAACAATAATAATTTTCAGCTGACTGTCGACGATAAACCTTATATCGTAAGAGGTATTTCTTATTCCCCCAGCAAAGTCGGGCTTTCTCCCGACTTCAGCACGCTTAATAATTCCAGAGACTGGACATTCGACGATTATAACGGGAACGGAAAAATTGACGGTCCGTACGACGCGTGGGTTGACGCAAACAGGAACGAAAAAAGGGATGCGGACGAGAAACCTGTCGGCGATTTCGCTTTGATGCAGGAGATGGGGATAAATACTTTAAGAATATATCATTACGCGGATTTGAATAAAAAATTGTTAAAAGAAGGATATGAAAATTACGGGTTCATGTATATGATGGGAAATTTTATCGGCATGTACGCCGTGGATTCCGATGCAGGCTGGTTTGAAGGAACCGATTATACGGATGCGGATCACAGGAAAAGCATGCTTGAGAGCGTAAGGCGCATGGTTGAGGAATACAGGGACGAACCTTATGTTTTGATGTGGGTCCTGGGTAATGAAAATAATTACGGTTCTATAGGAGTTCAGGGGGAATCGGTAGGTTCGGCATGTCTTGCCCAGACGCAGCCTGACGCTTATTACGGTTTTGTCAACGAGTGCGCCAAATTGATAAAATCTCTTGATCCTCATAAGAGGCCTGTCGCGATATGCAACGGAGATTTGTATCTGCTTGATTATTGCGCAAAGAACGCGCCTGAAATTGATATTTACGGGGCAAACGCTTATAGAGGAGACGCAGGATTCGGCTCGATTTGGAAAGATGCCGCGAGGCAGTACGGGAAAGCTGTTGTGATAACGGAATACGGATGTCCCGCGTATGCCAAAGGCTGGAGCACTGCAAGAATTGAAGAAGGGCAGGCTGCTTACCATAAAGGAAACTGGAACGATATTGAAGATAATTTGGCAGGTATTGAAGACGGCGCCGGAAACGCGCTGGGCGGAGTTGTTTTTGAATGGGTGGATGAATGGTGGAAGTCCGGTCCGTCTTCCGACCCGTCATATCATGATGTCGAATCGCAGTGGAACGGGCCTTTTCTTGACGGAAAGGCATATGAAGAGTGGTTCGGGATCTGTTCGCAGGGCAACGGAATGCAAAGTCCGTTTAAGAGGCAGCTCAGAAAATCTTATTTTATGTATAGGGAACTTTGGAAAAAATACAGATGAAGCGCGGAGTTTGGAGCTGTTGTTTTTTCTGACAGTTTGACACGAGAATCAAAATTTGATATCTTAAAAAAATTCATACCGGGCAGTTAGCTCAGCTGGAAGAGCATTTCCCTTACAAGGAAGGGGTCGGGGGTTCAAGTCCCTCACTGCCCACCAAAAATTATCATGTAACAAATCTGCGTTTCTGTCAGTCTAATAGGTGGAATAGGCAGGGAAAAGTCTATCGCTGTCCGCCAAATCAACAGTCTTTCCAATAAAAATAAAAACGGGAGTAGAAGATGAAAATGTCTAAATCAGCTTTTCTGCTTATAACGGCGTTTTGCGCTGCTTTTTGTTTCGGGACGGCATTTGCCGAAAACGAAGAAAAATTTACATATCCTGCCCCGCCTGATCCTAAAGAAGTTAAAAAAGTTTTGGATGCGGCTGATAAATACAACAAATCGATGAAATACGACGAGTCAAAACCTTTTAAAATAGACTACCCGGGAACTGAAGCATGGATAGATTACTCCAAATACGGCGAATTTCAAAATATCGGCGAATCAAATTATAAATATGTAGTAAAAGATATGCATGCGCTTAGAGAGGCTTCAGGAAGCGGAATATATCCGAACACGCAAAGCGTGTTTAAAGAGCAGGGATATGCCGAGTACATAAAGCAGGGAAAACTTAAAGGCGATAAATGGGAGTTTGTTAACAGCAATGACTATATGGCGAATTTCTATAAATGGGCGATCGAAAAAGACGACCCGGGGGTAAAACTTTATTATACCGCGCACGCTTTGGAAAAATCAGGCAATTATAAGCAGGCCGTTAAAGCTTATTACGCGTGTCTTGTATTCTTCCCTAAATCCGTGGGATGGACTCAGTGGAAAACTCCTTGGTATATCGGAACTGTCTGCATAGATAAAATCAAATATCTCACAAAAAAATACCCTTCCATGGGCGTCAGGCTTGAAGGCGCGGAAATTGCCATAAAGAACAGATATGATAATGATAAGAACAATGACGTATTTTACGTTAATCCCGGAAAACTTGTCCCTGCAAAAGCGAAAGATTTTGAAAGAAAGCATATCAATCTGGAAAAAGTCGGCGTTAAAAAAGTTGTTGGCAAAGGAAGAGTTAAACTTATTGAATACAATAATCATCATTTCCGGCTTACCGTTGACGATAAGCCTTATATGATAAGATCAATATGTTATTCTCCGTCGCCTATCGGATTGTCTCCGGACAACGGCTCTCTTAATACCGACATGGGATGGTCTGTCGCCGATTCCAATAAAAATAAAATAATTGACGGACCGTATGAAGCCTGGGTAGATACGGACAGAACTGAAAAACGGGCTGCCGGCAATCCTAATATCGGCGATTTTGCTTTAATGAAAGAGATGGGAATAAACACGATAAGGCTGTATCATTATCCGAATTTCAATAAAGATCTTTTGAAAGACGGGTATGAGAATTACGGTTTTATGTATATGGTCGGCAATCTTTTAGGAATGTACGGAGCGGATTCCGGAGCCGAATGGTTTACCGGAACCGACTATACCGATACCGAGCAAAAAAGAAGAATGCTTGACAGCGTAAGGAAAATGGTAGAAGAATATAAAGACGAGCCATATGTTCTTTTGTGGATTTTAGGAAATGAAAATAATTATGGAACCGTCGGAACGCCCGGCGTATTTGCCGGAACGAGCAATCAGGCGCAGAGACAGCCGGACGCTTATTACGGTTTTATCAACGAATGCGTAAAACTTATAAAAGAACTTGATCCGCACCAGAGGCCTGTAGCAATATGCAACGGCGATACGTATTTGCTTGATAAATGCGCTCAAAACGCGCCCGATTTGGATATTTACGGGGCAAACGCGTACAGAGGCGAGCAGGGATTCGGTCCTTTGTGGGCTGACGTGATGAGAGAATATGGAAAACCCGTTCTTGTAACCGAATTCGGATGCCCCTCATACGCAAAATGGTGGGAAACCGCGAGAGCGGAAACAGGACAGGCAAATTATCATAAATGGAATTGGATAAATCTTGAAGATAATGCCGCGGGCGTGGAAAACGGCGTCGGCAATGCTTTGGGCGGGGTTGTTTTCGAATGGCTCGACGAATGGTGGAAAGCCGGACCTCCGCCGGAATTTGACCCGAGCGCGCATGATACCGTAACGCAGTGGATGGGGCCTTTTCTTGACGGAGGAGCTTATGAAGAGTGGTTTGGCCTTTGCTCGCAGGGCGACGGAAAGAACACTCCTTTTAAGAGACAGCTGAGAAAAACGTATTTTATGTACAGAGACTTGTGGAAAAACAAATAGATGCGCGGAGGCAATGCAGATGCATAGACGCGTGGACGCATGGTTGCATGGTAACCGTGATGACAAAACGAACATAGCTGCTCTATGCGCTATATGCTGTTTATTTATATTTATTTTTAATACGGCGTTATACGCCGCGGGTAAAAATAAAGTCGAAATTGTGTATGATGAATACGGATGCAAACTGCTTGTTAACGGCGAACCGTATTTTGTCAAAGGATTGGAATATTCAGCAGATGCCGTCGGTAAAACTCCGGAAGTAAACGAATGGATGTGGGCGGACGGCAACGGCAACGGCAAAATCGACGGTCCGTACGAAGCGTGGGTGGATCTGGACAGAAACGATTTTCAAGATATCGACGAAAATCCCGTAGGCGATTTTGCTCTTTTAAAAGCCATGGGCTGCAATACCATAAGGATTTATCATTCCGAAAACATCAATAAAGAATTGCTCAGAGATTTATACAATACTTACGGGATACGGGTCATAATGGGAAACTATCTTGGCGCGTATACTCACGGAAGCGGAGCGGACTGGAACAGCGGCACAGACTATACGAACGAACTGCAGAGAATAAAAATGAAAACGAGCGTCAGAAAAATGGTAAGGGAGCATAAAGACGAACCTTATATTCTTATGTGGATGCTCGGCAATGAAAACGATGTTTTCGGAAATGAAGTGAATTCTACAAAAACAAATACTAACGCGTATAAAGTTCCGGAAGCGTACGCTTCTTTTTTAAATGAAATATGCATGATGATAAAAGAGATGGATCCTAATCATCCCGTAGGCGTTTGCAATGCGACTACGGGGCTTTTAAAGTATTATAAAGAATATGCTCCCGAAATAGACATTCTCGGGTTTAACCAGTATTCGGGGCCTTACGGGTTTGGGGTTTTGTGGAGCAAAGTCAAGTCGGAATTTAACAGACCTGTCTTAATAACGGAATACGGATGCGATTCGTATAATTCAAACAAAAAATATGAAGATGAGATTTATATGGCCAAATATCATGCCGGAGCGTGGCGCGATATCGAGCACAACAGCTACTGGGGAAAAGGACACGGAAATGCCGTCGGAGGAGTTGTTTACTGCTGGCTTGATAAATGGTGGCTTATAGGGTCTTCAAAAGTTCACGATACGGAACTTGGAGCATGGAAAGGCCCTAAGATCGACGGATGGTTTCATGACGAATGGCTCGGAATTTGTTCGCAGGGAGACGGAAAACAGAGCCCTTTTAAAAGGCGCTTAAAAGAAGTTTATTATACGTATCAGGAAGTTTTGTGGAACAGGGATATAACTAAAGAATAAGAGTAGAGGATAAGAAGATAAGCAAAATCCGCTGCCCGTCTTCTTATGTCTTATTTTCTTATCGCCGTTTGTGTTGACACGTATTTGATTTTAATGTACAATCAATAAATCAACTCTACAATAGGAATAATTATTAATGAGATATTATTGGATTATTACAGTTTTATCCTTCTTTCTCCTCATAAATATATTTTCTAATTCTTCCGTATATGCCGCAGGTTCAGACGTATTCAGCCCCTATGTAAGCTACAACAGATTGGACTCTGATAATTTAGACACCGGAACGATCGCGTTTAAAGGCGAAATGGTTTTTGATTTTGTCTTTCATAAACTCGGCGAGGATTGGTACACGTCAAGAGATCCCCTCGGAATAAATAAATTTTTCAATTATAAGTCCACAAGCTCCATGAAGACAAATAAGTGGGAAGATACTTACGGGCAGACTTTTTATTTTAACGTTGGAATGAAACCCGTCGACTGGTTTTTCGCGGAATTCGGTTTTGCGATGATCGGCGATTATGCCGATAAATATTGGGTTCCTGTCAACCATGAACACAGAATGGAAACCTGGAACCAAAAAGCCCCGAGACTGGAATGGAATAATGCAAGGGTCGGAATAAAAAATGACTGGGCAAGTTTAACGTATTATAAGAATTACGGACACATGGACTGGCGCTACGACGGAGATATGTTCAATTTGTATCCGGTATCCGATAATCCGGATGATTATATTCGTTATTCGGGGCATCACACCGCGGATTATTGGGATTTGAGAGCAAGAGGCGTTTGGGGAGATTTAAATGTAATTTACGGCGAAGAGCCTTTACAGGACTATAAGCAAGGCATATACGTTAAGTATAAAAACATCTTCGGAAGCAATATAAATTTTTATTATGCAGACCATCAAATACCCTTCGGCAATCCGAATGCTTCCGAATGGAATAATCTGTTTGAATCTTCTCTGGACTTAGGCGATTACAAAGAAAGAATGCGTACGTTTGAGTTAAGCACTGATTTTAAAATTGCAAGAAATACTCTTCAGGTAGGCGCGATGTACAGGCCTTTCAGGCTTGGATGGGATTATCTGTATGTTGAAGACGTGGGATTAGGCAACGGCGTCAACGGATCAAGATATAAAATTTATGAAAACACGACCGATGATATTGATGCGCTTGGCGGTTCCGTAAAGTTTTCAATGCCTAAAAAATTCGGACTTGATTTAATAAAAGTAGGTTATGAATACAGAGGCTTAGTTGCAGGAAACAGACATAAAGTTGATGCTTCGGTTGAAAAGCAGCTTTCAAAATACTGGAACTCGTACGGCGCATACTCTTATCAAAAACCTTTGATCGAAGCGATGCCTTTGGTGTATTCCACAAGTACCATAGCTATAAACGCCCGCGGTCCGGAAAGCCCGTTTTGGGTTTGGTGGCGCAATCCGATGTCTGGATTCGATAACAGAGAAACCAGCGAATTTTCATTTGTTTTTACTTATGACCCGACTCCGTCCACATGGTTTTACCGGTTTGAGCCGAATATCCCCATGGAATATAATTTAAACCCTGAAGAAGACTCTCCTTTTTCTTTTGCCGCGAAAATTAATTTTGCCAGATATTTTGGAGCTTTGGACAGACAAACTTACTGGGAATATGACGGTTCTACCGTATGGGAAGACGTATATTCCAACGGAACGTCCGCGCCGGACAGATATGTGGGATCATTATACTTTTTATCGCAGTTTGTTAAAGATAAAGTAAGAATAATTTACGATTTTGAAGTCGGAGAAGATTTGGCGACTCTGAGTTACGCGTATCCGGATGATAAAGCAGCGGCGGGAAGAGAAACTTTTATACAGCCTATGATAGGTTATTTTAAGACAAGCTTAAGCGTCAGGAGAAACCCTTATTTCTTTAAAACCGCATATTTTAAAAATTTGTGGGGGCCCGAAGACTGGCACAAAAATTTCGGTTCAACATATGACGAGCTGTATCTTATGCATTTAGACAGGGATATAGGAAAATGGTTTAATGTCGGCATGGAGTATGCCGGCGCAAGAAAAACAAACCGGGCTGTGCTTGATTCTATTGAAGGTAAGAAAACGCAAAATGAGATGGGATATTTTGACGAAGTAAGAATGTTTGTGAGAATATTGTTTGACGCGACTTTGAAGTTCGGTTCAAAAGATTCCGCCGCGCCTTTTGTGGTCGAATACGATAAAACTCCGCCTCAGGTCGCGCTGAAAGCGAAACCGGATCTAATTTATCCTGAAAATAACCAAAAAACAATATTGGAACCGTGGGCTTCGGATCATTTTGGAATTGACATATGGAATCTTTACATAAAAACGCCCGAGGGAGAAGTTGTAAAAACATATTCGGGAACAAGAGAACCTCCGTACGAATTGGAATGGAACGGCAGACACGAAACTACAAGAGAAGCGCTTCCCGACGGCAATTATTTTGCCGTGCTTGAAGCCGTTGACAATTACGGCAACCGCTCTGAAACGGATCCCGTAAAAATAGCGATTGCCACAATGCCTAAGATCGAAGATACGGAAATAATTGAAACCGAAAGAGGCCTTGTAATAACTTTGGGCGCGAAAGTTTTGTTTGATACCGGCAAATTCAATCTGAAGAAAGGCGCGATGAAAACGCTTAAAGAAGTTGCGGATCTTCTCAAAATGTATTCGGATAATAATATATCCGTTGAAGGGCATACCGACTGGCAGGGCGGTATTGCTTATAATCAAAAGCTTTCGGAAGACCGCGCTAAATCCGTAAGAGACTTTTTGGTAAAAGAAGGCGTTGACTCTGAAAGAATAAAGATGACAGGCTATGGAAAATTGAAACCCGTCGCGACCAATGATACCGCTGCCGGCAGAGAACAGAACAGAAGAGTTGAAATCGTAATATTAAAAGACGACGGCACAAGCATAAATCTGTCGAAAGAAGAAATAGAAGTACCACAATAAAACAGGAGGAAACATGAAGAAAGTATTTAGTTTTTTGATTGCAGCAGCAGTAGTAGCATCAGTCTCTGGCGCAGCTTTTGCGCAGAA
>JGI24702J35022_10000599_pt1 | contig 21856 bp, 23 predicted proteins | sample TergutTh196P4_FD_35022 | JGI IMG/M metagenome (IMG submission 35022)
GGGGGAGAAATCATCGTTATCTATGATGCCGTGATATCAGCGAACGCTGACAGCGAATGCGGCTCGCCGCCTTCCTCTATCATCGCGTCTATGCTGAGCAGCTGGTCCGCCATCGCATCGGCGAGCTTCTTCTTCTGTTCGATGATGAATCTGACCACGCTGTTATTGACCGTTCTGAACGCGTCTTCCATGGTCATATCAGGCATGTTGGCAGCGATCCTGTCGTTGTCGATGACCACGGTCATCGGGCATATCGCCGATATTCTTGATATGCCCTCCTTCGCAGCTTTCATTCTCTGCGCCTCGAACGAGAACGGCTTGACCGCTATTACGAAAGTTATCATATTGAGCGAGTGCGCCACAGCAGCGACCACAGGGGCCACGCCCGTTCCGGTACCGCCGCCCATGCCAGCGATTATGAAGACCGTGTCATGACCGGCGAGAGCTTCCCTGATCTCGTCCGCATGCGCCTTGCCGCATCTCTCTCCGAGGAGTATGTCACCCTTGGCGCCTTCGCCTTTGGTGACGTCCCTGCACAGGCAGACCTTCCTGTCCGCGTTCGTTTGCCTGAGCGAATGTTTATCAGTATTGATGGCGACGGTGTCCATGGACCCGTCTGCCCAGTGTACGTCGTTTATTATATTGCATCCGGCCCCGCCGATGCCAACGACCGCTATGCGCGGCCCGATCGCCGGCACAGTCCCTGCAGTATGCATATCCGTTTCCATTTCCATCCCTCTCTTTTTTTCACGGAAGGGCGGGGCCGAGCCCCGCAGATCCGTACATCCCATCCCTTTTTTTCTTCGATCACGGTTTAATCTCTTGCGCCATCTTGTGGTTATCCTCGATCTCGTCCGCTTTCAGCGGCGGGACGATGATGTCCATGACGCACTTTCTTATGAACTCCTCCTCGCTGAAGCATTTCCCGTTCTGCTTCAGGAGGCGGAGCTGATTAAGATGCACCGGGTTAAGGCGGACGAAGATCCCGCCTTCCTCGTCTGACGAGGTATTTTGTGCATTCCCTTTGATGTACCTCCTCAAGGCTATCCTTATGAATTGCGATCTGGTCCCGAGATCGGGATGCTCCTCCAAGTAATCGTCCATTAGCTGGACGTCACTTGGTCCCATCCGGAGCGTTATCCTCTCGTCATCCATAGTTGTCACCTTTTTCAGACGTTCTTAGAGCGCCCATCCTCGCTCTCAAAAGTACTATACATTATGTGGTATATAAATATGTCGGACTTTGTGTGTGTTTTGTCCGACCGTCGCAAAGAGAACGCATGACAAGCGTGTCATACGGTCCCTCTCTTATTATACGTATATAATGTTCAATAAATATATAATACAGACGCATATCCCGACAAATACCGGAAGGGCACGATAAATGGCGTCCAGTTACAAAGAGATGGAAGAGAAGTGGCAGCGGAGGTGGTCCGAGGAAGGACTGGACCGCTCCGAGAGGAGCGACAAGAAGAAGTTCATGATCGTTTTCGCATATCCCGGGGTATCGGGGTACCTGCACGTCGGACATATGAGAGGATACACGTACTGCGATGTCATAGGGCGTTACAAACGAATGACCGGTCACAACGTAATGTTCCCGGTGGGGACGCATGCCACGGGCAACGGCGCCGTGACATTGGCGAACAGGATAGCCAGGAACGACAAGGATATGATAGACTATCTGAAACGCAACGGATGCCCGGACGATAAGCTGGAAGAACTGATGGATCCGTTATCGCTGGTATGGTTCTTCAATGATGTTTATGTTAACGACTATTGGAAAAGGTTCGGTTTCCTGTCGGACTGGAGGAGATTCACATGTACGCTCTATCAGGATTACGCTAAGTTCATGCAGTGGCAGTTCATGAAGCTGAACGATGCGAAACTGCTTATTCAGAAGCCGTACTTCATGCCCGCGTGCACTGAATGCGGGCCCGTCGCGGTGGACGCCTCGGAAAGCGACATATCGAAAGGCGGCAACGCGGAGACGCAGGAGTACACGTTACTGAAGTTCAGATGCAACGACGTGTTCCTGGTGGCCGCGACGCTCAGACCCGAGACGGTATACGGTCAGGTGAACTTCTGGGTGAATCCTGATGTAGAGTACGTAAAAATGAGGAAAGGCGATGAAACGTGGATCGTGTCGCCTGCGGCAGCCAAGAAATTGTCATACCAGAAGGACGGCTGCGAGATCATCGGCACGATAAACGGTAAAGATATGGTGGGATGGATGTGCGAAGCGCCGATGATCCGCCGTCCCGTTCCGGTGTTCCCGGCAAAATTCTGCGATCCGAACGTCGGAACGGGACTTGTCACTTCCGTTCCCTCGGACGCGCCGGATGATTGGATATCATTGGAAGAGGTGAAGAACGATCCTAAAATGATATCCGAATACGGATTGACAAAAGAACAGATAGACTCGGCGGTACCGATATCAATAATCTCAATGGACGGCTACGGGGACTTTCCCGCCAAGGACATCATAGATTCGATGGGCATCAAAAGATCGGGAGATCCGAAGTTACTGGACGCCAAAAAACAAGTTTACAAGGACGGATATCATACGGGAAAGATGAAGGCCGTCTGCGGAAAGTTCGCCGGCCTTCGCGTTGAAGATGCCAAAGACAGGATGAAAGAGGAAATGATCGCATCCGGTGAAGCGGAATCGTTCCACGACCTGAGCGAGGAGGTCATATGCAGATGCGGCAGCCCCGTAATGATAAAACGCGTTGACGACCAGTGGTTCATCAACTACGCGGACGAAGAATTAACAAAAAGAACGAGCGGCCACTGCAGGACGATGGATATCATACCCGCGGAATATCAGAACAATGTTCACACCGTTCTCAACTGGTTCCGCGAGAGAGCGTGCGTAAGACAGGGCAACTGGCTGGGAACGAAGTTCCCTTACGATGAGAGATGGACCATAGAAGCGATATCGGATTCGACGCTGTACCCGATATATTACATAATATCGATGTACGCCAACCGCAAAGAGATATTACCGGAGCAGATGACGGAACCGTTCTTCGATCACGTGGTACTGGGAAAAGATGACGCAGAGAATGTATCCAAAATAACGGGAATATCAAAGGAGCTTCTGGAAAAGATAAGGAAGGACGTTGATTATTGGTATCCGCTCGATCTGAACGTCGGCGGCAAGGACCATATGACCGTTCACTTCCCTACGTTCCTTTTCAACCACGCTGCGATCCTTCCTTCCGAAAAATTACCGCGCGGGATAATGGTCAACTGGTACATAACCGGGAAGAAGAGCAAAATATCAAAGTCGAAGGGCGGCGCCCAGCCGATACCCGGCGCCGCCGAGAGATTCGGCGTCGATTCGTTAAGATTGTATTATGCGCACGTTGCGTCGCCGTACGCGGACGTTGAATGGGATGAGGATATCGTGATGTCATACCGTCAGCGCCTGGACCGCATAATAACCATGACCGAGGAACTGAATTCATTCACTGAAGGTGAAACCGAAACGGAAGTGGACACTTGGCTGTTATCGCGTTTTGGGACACATATCGCGGCGATACACGAGGGCATGAAAAAACTGGACATAAGGGCAATGGCATCTGAAACGTACTTCGAGATGTTCAACGACATGAAATGGTATGTGCGCAGAGGCGGTTGTAATTCCGCGGTGATAAGAAATGCGCTGAAGATGTGGATATCAGCGATGTCGCCGATAACGCCGCATGTTTCGGAAGAACTGTGGAGCATCTGTAATTTTGAAGGTCTCGTCTCGGAATACCAATATCCCGACATACCGGAAGGCAACGCGGGCGCAGAGTTCGGCGAGACGCTGATACGTGATGTGATCGCAGATATGGCGCAGATCATCAAGGTGACGGAGATCAAAGCGGAGCGCGCATTCATATACACGTCGCCGGAATGGAAGAAAAAAGTGATGAGAACGGCGCTGGACCTCTCGTCATCCGGCAAACTCGATATTCCGACTCTCACGAAGATGTGCATGGCCGACGAATCGTTAAGGAAGCACGGGAAAACGGTGCCGGAACTTGCCAAGAAGTTCGCCACGGAGATGTCAAGAACGTCCAATGACTGGAGGTACGCGCTTCTGCAGCTTGACGAGACCGAACATCTGTCCTCGGCGGCCCGTTTCATATCATCGGAAACGGGAGTGAATGTCACCGTCATCTCCGCGGACGACGAGGGTCTGTACGATCCTAAAGGAAGATCAAAGGCCGCGCTGCCGGGAAGGCCTGCGATATATCTTGAGTGAGCGTTCAGTGCAGAGAACAAAGGGCAGTTTATTTTAAATATTCGCAAATGCTCTTACTCTCAGGTGTGGTAAAACGACCGAAGGGCCGGACCCGTAACGTGGGTCATCCGTTGTTGTTTACGGATCGTCAAGATCGATAACGATCATGATGTCCCGAAGGACAATGACAATCCGTATCCGGCGCGTACCGGTTCGGTTGTGTATATACATCACCCCCTCCGGGTACGGTTCCGGATACTGCCGATAGCTAGGAGGCCACGGCGTATCCGGAGCTTCCCGATTCCCGGCATTCTCCGCATTATGATTCCTATATTTAGTTTCTTTTAGCCTGTTAATATATTTTCAATACAATATATCCAGATGCTCGGTGTTAATGCCATTTCCGATACAGTGAATGCTCGATCTTCAATTGATCCAGACAGCGCCCTGCGATGAATGCGACGATATCATCAATTGTTTTCGGCTGTGAATAGAATCCCGGGTTCGCGTCCAATATCGTGACACCGCACCTTGCCAGTTTTAATTCATTCTCAAGCATTATGGCGCTCTTCGGCGTTTCGCGTGTCACAAGTATCAATTTCCTCGATTCTTTCAGGGCGACGGCGGCCGCCCTTGTGATAAGCGTATCGGCAAGACCCGACGCGATCTTGGCAAGCGTAGAGGAACTGCAGGGAGCGACGATCATCGCGTCGAAATCATAACTTCCGGATGATATCGGCGCAAAAAGATCATGATCGTCAAAAACGGCATCGGCCGTCCTCTCAATGTCCTTTACCGAAAGGTCCGTCTCTCCCGGAATGATCTTTTTTGCCATATCGGATATAACAAGCATCCTTTCGCCGGGAAGCTCTTTCAGTATCTTCACGCCGTACGCAATTCCCGATGCGCCTGTTATCGCAACTACATATCTCACACGACTCTCAACGCGAAAAGGATAATTAACCTTCTGGTCGGTCCGTGCACACATACGGCATCGGCACAAAAGGTTCGATCTTACAGAAGGTTTGATATATTTCATCGCTATCAGAGCATTCACGGAACTATGTTCGCATTCGTGCGAATACCGTGGTGCGCGTTGCGCGCACAGGCCGCGCGGGACCTTCGGTAACGCCGGAATTGTTTTATTAACTATTTATGTGAGCAATGCTTATATACAAATTACAGAATGTCAGCCTCCGTCGCTTCGCACGTATGTGCGTTGAAAAGAGGTAATCAAATGGTAACAGTCTATGATGTTCCTGCCGAGAGACTCATACTCAGGACGGCCGAGAAGTTAAAACAGAACTCCTCTATCGTTCCTCCCGAATGGGCGGAGTATGCGAAGACCGGCAGGCACACGGAGAAGGCCCCCGGCCAGGAGGACTGGTGGTTCACGAGGGCCGCATCGATATTGAGAAAGATCTACGTGAAAGGTCCGATGGGCTCTTCAAGGTTGGCCGCCGAGTACGGCGGGTATGCGGACATGGGCGCAAAACCGAACAGAGCAGTGAAAGGAAGCCGCAACATCGCCAGAAAGTGCATGATGCAGCTTGAGAACGCAGGGTTCCTGATAAGCAAAGGCAAGGAAGGACGTTCGATAAGCCCGAGCGGCATGTCGCTTTTGGACAATACCGCCAAAGAGGTATTTGACGAGATGAACGCCTGAAGGAGGCCTTAAGCATGGACGATTCTGAATTGGAAGCTCTTAGACAAAGAAGGCTCGCGGAGATGCAGCAGGGCGGTCAGCAGCAGGCTGAGGCCAAAGAGCGTGCAAAACAGATGGAGATCCAGAAGCAGGCGATGCTCAGACAGATACTGACGCCGGAGGCAAGGGACAGGCTATCTAACGTAAGGGTAGCCAACCCGGAGATGGCCAATATGGTCGAAGTTCAGCTGATACAGCTGGCACAGTCTGGCAGGCTTGCGGGAATGATCACCGATACCATGCTGAGGGACATCCTTATGAGGGTCGCCCCGCAGCGCAGGGAGATCACCATTGAGAGGAGATGATTCAAATGACAACTAACAAAGCACCGGCAATGAAAGGCAGGCTTAACAAGGCCACGAAACAGAACCGCAGAGTACCGGCTTGGGTAATGATGAGAACGAACAGGAACTTCCTGCGCCATCCGAAGAGGAGATCATGGCGCATGACAAGGCTTAAGGAGTGATTCGAATGGATGAGACAGAGAGGATCATTAACATTCCGCTGAGGGCAACGAAGATGGCACCCCGCACAAAAAGGGCCAAGAGAGCTATCAAAGAGATCAGGGAGAACATCATGAGGCACATGAAGGTCCCCGAGGACAAAGTATGGATAGACAAGGCGCTGAACGAAAAGATATGGGAGCGCGGAATTCAGAATCCGCCGTCAAGGATATCCGTCAAGGCGGTCAAGTTCGATGACGGTCTTGTTGAAGTATCTTTACCGGAAAGCTCTCCCGCGAAAGAGTGAAAAAATGATAAGGTTGGTGCGTTACGGCGGTAATCCTAACGTCGGCGTGTACTCGGCGGCGAACGAGAACATCGCGATAATATCGCCGGACGCCTCCCCCGATTATGTGAACGACGTGGAGGGGGCGCTCGGCGTCACCTCGGTGTTAACGACGGTCGCCGGATCGTTCACCGTCGGTTCCCTGGTTGCGATGAACTCCGGCTGTGCCGTGGTGTCAGGACTGGCGGAGGAGGCGGAGATCGAAGCGATATCATCAAAGATATCCGTTCACGTTCTCGGCAGCAGGTACAACGCGGCGGGCAACAACATACTGATGAACGATTTCGGCGCCATCGTTAATCCAAAGATGGACGACGTGAATTTCGAACTTCTGGAAAAGGCGCTGGGCATCAGATGCGTAAGATCGTTCATCGCCGGCATTGACACCGTAGGTTCAGCGTGCAAGGCCACGAACAAAGGCGTCATATGCCATCCCGGAACATCCGATGAGGAATTGGAACTCATCGAAAGCACACTGAACGCGGAAGCGAAGAGAACAACGCTCAACCACGGCTCAAAGCTTTTGGGCCCGTGCCTTCTGGCGAACAGCAAAGGCGCCGCCGTAGGCGATATAACAACGCCGATAGAGATGGGAAGGCTCGAGGACGCGCTGAACCTTTTTTAACGGCTGAACACCCATATCGTCGTTTCCGAGGGCAGCTCATCGGGCGAGAGGTCTATCTCGTTGCCCACGTGCTCCGCTTCGTAATTCACAGAATCGATGAAAGTATCAATGGTGTTAAGCGGTATGGAAAGACCGCCGACCCTATAGTGCATCGGGACGATGACGCGCGGCCCCACCATATCGATGAACTTCACAACGCTGCGGTTCTCCATCGTGTACACGCCGCCGACAGGCACCATGAGAATGTCGACGCCTTTTATTTTTTCAACGACGTCGTCATCCGGTATGTTGCCGAGGTCGCCGCAGTGGCATATCGTGATGCCGTCCGCCTCCATAAGGTACATCACGTTCTTACCGCGTTTCGAACCGCCCGCCTCGTCGTGATCCGTTCCCAGGCCGACGAACCTGGACCCGCCGAACTCGAACTCGCCCACGAAAGCAAATACATCCTTATGCGAGCCCCGTATCGTTTTGAAGGAATTGTGATCGAAATGGTCGTGACTTATCAGAACAATGTCGGCGGACGCGGACGGCGGCATTATTCCCAAAGACCTTCCGTCATGCGGGTCCGTCACGATGGTAAGCGTACCGGTGATCTCGAAGCACGAATGTCCATGCCATCTGATCTGCATGACAGACGGGAACACGATACCGCATAATAATGTTTACGAACGCTTTCCGTATGACCGCCCGTTCTGCGCCTCCGGGCACGCGCAAAGGTTTAATAAACACAAAATATAACCAAATCAATGAAAAGGACGCTCATACTCATCGTCGACAGGGACGATGATTTCGGTGTGAAGGCAGGCGTTGAGACGCCCGCGGTAGGCTTGGAGGCGGTATCGCTCGCGGCCGCCGCCCTGGGTGCCGCCGACCCCGAGGATTCGGACGTGAACACAGCGTACGCCGCGATAAAGATATACAACGATATGAAAGCGGAGAACAGGGATGTCGAGGTGGCGCTGATATGCGGCGATACGAAAGTAGGCCACAGATCCGATCTTCGGATCGTTGACGAGCTGGAGGCCGTAATAAACGAGGTCGCGCCGGAGCGTGCCATCCTTGTGAGCGACGGCGCGGAGGACGAATACGTTTATCCGATAATAACATCGCGTGTGAAGGTCGATTCGGTAAAGAAGGTGTATGTTAAGCAGGCGCCCGGTCTCGAGGGAGCGTTCTACGTACTGACAAGGATACTCCGCGACAACGACAAAAGGAAGAGGCTGCTGGCCCCGATAGGCATAATACTGATGGCCATAACCCTGGTGCTGATGCTCCCGCCGATAATGAACTTCCGCGACACGGGAAGTTTATCTTACATATACAATTCTACGGGGATATTCGTCGGGTTCACGATCGGTCTGATACTGTTCCTGTATGCGTACAGAGTGGGCGAGTGGATAGTGAACTACGTGAAGCACACACTGGACAACGTCAGATCGGGCGATCCGACGGTGATATTCACGATAGTGGCCCTCGCATTGCTGTTCATAGGCGTGATCATCGGTCTGAGCGCCGCACGCTCCCCGGTGGACATACCCAACGGATACCGCATCCTGATATTCATCTCCAACTCATTGTGGGTGCTGGCGTTCGCGTACATATGCAACGATTTCGGCAAGTTCCTCGAACGTTATCTGGAGGATAAAAAAATAATCCTTGGATTCATGGTTGGGACGATGATGATCTTCGCCGCCGCGTTCATACTGCAGGGGGCGCTGGACGCGCTGACGGCGGCCATGGACTACAAGATGGCGGACCGCAACATGATGATCGTCGAGTTCGTCGCCGGGTTCATGTTCGCCGCCGCGGCGGGCATGACACGCATATCATACAAACGTTTCATCAATTCGCAGAAGAACACGGCGGAGCGGTCAGATGCACTTCAGTGAATGGGAGCCCGTTTACCTGGAGATAATAAAGGATCTAGGCATAGAGCGCTCATCCGACGAGGCGTCCGCCAGATCGCTCAGGATGCTTACGCTCAATTCGAACATCATTTCCGAGGAGTCGCTGGCATCCGTGATCGCAGAGGATGTCATAATTGCGGGAGGCAACATCTCCGGAAAGGATATGACAACGTTAAGAACAATGCTTAATGATGCGTCCGATGCAAAAAGGACATTGATATCGGCGGGCTCCGCCACCGACGTTCTTGTTACGAACGATATCATACCGGACATAGCGGTCACCGACCTTGACGGCGACGCCGGGATGCAGAAGAAAGCCTCGCTTAACGGAACGGTGACGCTGGTGCACGCGCACGGCGACAATACCGAACTTATAATGAAGCACGTAAAGGATCTCAAAGGGCCGATAATGATGACCACACAGTCATCGCCCTCCGGCATATTATGCAACTTCGGCGGGTTCACGGACGGCGACAGGGCAGTTTGCATGGCAAGGCATTTCGGCGCGAAGAGAATAACGCTCATAGGCTTCGACTTCGACACGCCGGCACACAAGCCCGGAACAGACGCTGAGATGAAAAAGCGTAAGCTCGGATGGGCGAAGAAAGTGATATTCGGTATGAATCCCCCCGACGTTTCAATAACGATGATATAATAAATCGCTTTTATATCAGCAGATATATCTCCGTTCAAGCCACGTGGACATAATGAACATAACATACGTCGTACTTCTCATTCTGCTGCTGATTTACATTCCGTTCTACTTATACGTAAGATCAAGTCCGGCAATGAAAGAACGGGGTATCGTCAAATACGGACCGTGCGTCATGTTCAAGACAAAGCACGGGATACGTTTTCTTGATAAGGCAGCCCGATACAAGAGATTCTGGAAGGCGTTCGGAACTTTATCGAAGGTATTGGCATTCTTCCTGATGATCGTGATACTGTTCATAATCGTGATCGATCTTCTTTTGCTGCCGCTGATGATGGACTCGTCAGGCATAGGGATAGAGTACGCGCTGGCGTTACCCGGGATAAATCCCATGCTGCCGTTGGTCTACGGTGTGATAGGTCTTGTGGTCGCCGTTGCAATTCACGAAATTGCGCACGGCATCCAGACCAGGGCGAACGATATGGACGTAGAGTCCGTTGGGATACTTTACGCCGTGGTGCCCCTCGGCGCGTTCGTGGAACCGAACGAGGAGCAGATACAGAAATGCAGCAGGAAGGCAAGGAGCGACATGTTCGCGGCGGGCATCGCCGTGAACATAATCGCCGCTTTAGTGATATTCCTGGTGATGACTATGGGAATGATGGGTTCCGTGTCGTCAAACGTCGGTGACAGGGCGGCCGTGATGAACGTTTCCGCGGATTCGCCCGCGGACGATTCAGGAATGGGTTTCTCATCGGTCATGCTCAAGATAGGCAGCGATGAGATAACGTACGATGAGCTGATGGAGTACGATCTCTCTCCGCTTGCGCCGCATTCCGTAGTGTATATGACGAGCGACGGTCCGAAACAGGCCGACAACGTATATCTGGGCGTATTCATAGACGGCATAGCCAAAGGGTCCCCCGCGGAGAAAGCGGGGATACCCAAGAACTCTTTTCTGATATCGGTGGACGGTCACGACGTATCAAGCATAGAGGAATTCAAAAGGATAATGCAGGAAAAGGTCGCACCGGGAGCATCAGTTCCGGTGGTATATTCACAATATATCGGCGGCGTTCCGGCACCGGAGGAAACGGTCACCGTAAAACTCGATGAAAGGGACGGGAACGCATTCCTCGGCGTGACGTACAGTTTGTCCGGATTCAGCTTCACTACGCCGGACACTGTTCTTCAGATGGCAAAGAACCCGTTCCACGGCGCGGATTCGATATCCGACATGGCGTATTCCGCGCTCTCATACATCGGAAGGCCGTTCAGCGGATATTCGCCGGTACCGCAGGAGCTTCAGTGGTGGTATCATTCGTCATTCATGTCGGACGGCGCATTCTGGATCGTCGTTCAGACAATGTTCTGGATATTCTGGCTGAACCTTGTGCTTGCGGTCACTAACGCATTGCCTGCGGTGCCGTTCGACGGAGGCTATCTGTTCAGGGACGGCGTCGGCGCCATAGTGGACAGGACGCACAAGGACGCTGCTCCGGAACGGAGGGAGAAAATAACAGATACTGTGACGAGAGCGGTATCATACATAATGCTGTGCGCATTCTTTTTGATAATGGTAGTGATGGTCATTTAACACTATCTTTTTTCAATTATCAGCGTGATACGGTATCATGAACGCAATGATATTCAACGGAAGCATCAGGAAGAACGGCAGGACGGCGGCGATGACATCCGTCATCGCAGATGCGATAAGATCAAAGGGATCGGACGCTGAGGAATATTTTCTTTATCACATGGGAGTGAAAGGATGTCTGACGTGCGGTTACGGCGCCGGAAGAGATAACGCGGTGGAGCTCGTTAAAAAGATATTATTGACGGACCTCGTGATCTTCGCCGGTCCGATATATTTAGAACATTTACCGGACCCGCTGAACTCGCTGATAGACGTTCTGTATTACGTATGCAGAGGCAATGACGAATCGTTAAGCAAAATGGAAGGTAAGAGAATAGCCGTCGCGCTGATAACGGACGGGGACGCACGCGCAACGGAGGACCCGGTCAAAGCGCTGAACGCGCTGTCCGATCATTTCAAAGCGGATTTCGCCGGTTCGTTAACAATACCGTTCGCCACCATCGAGAATGTGACATCCTCCGGATCCGCGGAAAAGATACGGGACTTCGTCAGCGTCATAATGAAAGAACAATGAAATGAGCATATGATCAATAACAATGCGGTCATTTCAGAGGGATGATTTTTTCATCCCCATCGATATACAGTAGCATGAACGTAACGATATTCAACGGATCGCCGAGGAAGAACGGCAACACGGCAGCGTTAACATCATCGCTCGCCGTGAAGCTCAGGGCTGCGGGAGCGAATGTTGAGGAACATTTCCTTTATCACATGAAAATAAAAGGATGCATGAACTGCGGCGCATGCCGTTCCGGCAGCGGACTGAACGAATGCTCGATAAAAGATGACTTTATCCCGCTGGCAGAAAAGTTTCTGTCAAGCGACCTCGTCATAATTGCAAGCCCGATATACATGTGGGATCTGACGTCATCAGCAAACGCGTTCCTTGAGCGTCTGCATTCGCTTTGCAGGCATGAGCCCCCGTACGTTAACAAGATGGAAGGAAAGAGACTGGCGATAGCAATGACAATGGGCGACGACGAGTACGTCGCCGCCGGCGCCGTAACATCGCTGATCATGTTCTGCGAATATTTCAAAATTATATACGAAGGCGCTTTTGCGGTACCGTTCGCCGATAAGGAGCAGATATTGCGCCCGATGTACCAGGAAAAGATGGACGACTTCGTGAAAAAGATAATGAAAAAGTGAAAATATAATAAAAAAATGGGAAGACTGATGCTTTCGCATCAGTTAAGCACGTTCTCTTTCTCCAGTTCCGTCAGGATGCGTTTCCTGAGAGCGGTGAACTCCGGTGATGCGCGGTCCCTCGGCCTCGGCCACGGGATGTCGATTATTTCTTTGATCCTCGCGGGACGCTTCGTCAGTATGACGATGCGGTCCGATAAGAATATCGCCTCATCGACCGAGTGCGTCACGAAGACGATCGTCTGGTCCGTTTTCTCAAGGATACGGACAAGACCGGCCTGCATTATGTTCCTGGTCTGCGCATCAAGCGCGCCGAAGGGCTCGTCCATTAAGATAACTTTGGGATTGTTGACCATCGCCCTCGCGATGCCCACACGCTGCTTCATGCCTCCCGAAAGTTCATGAACGCGGGCATCCGCAAAGTCGGTGAGGCCGACGATGTCGATGTACTTATCGACGCGCTCCCTTCTCTCGGCCGCGGGCATCTTCGCTATCTCAAGGCCGAACTCGATGTTCTTCCTCACGGAACGCCACGGAAATAACGCGAAGTCCTGGAAAACCATCCCCCGGTCCGATCCGGGCGCAGTGACCTTGTTACCGTCAACGAATATCTCACCCGTCGTCGGTTCGGTGAGGCCGGCGATCATTCTCAGCACGGTCGTTTTACCGCATCCGGACGGTCCGAGGACCGAAACAAGCTCTTCCTTTTTGATGCTCAGGGATATGTCGTCTATTGCGACCGTTTCCCGATCGTCCTGTCTGAACACCTTTCTGACGTTATTGATCTCAATGTACTCGCTCATTCCATCCCCGTCCTTTTAGCGATCATTCTGTATGCGTAGTCAGCAAGTCCCGTTGTCAGTAAGCCGAGAACGGACACTATGGCCAGTCCGACGAACACATTCGGCCAGTTGAATAACGTTAATCCCTGCATGCTTATGAAGTACCCTATGCCGCCTCCGATCGGCGCTATCATCTCTGCTGCCACGATGCACATCCACCCTATGCCGAAGCCTATGCGCATCCCGTTCATTATGAACGGCGTGGTGCACGGCAGCATAACTTTGTAGAATATCTGCCCGTTGCTCGCGCCGAGCGTCTTGGAAGCGTCCACAAGGCTCGGGTCCATCTTCTTCACACCGAATATGGTGTTGTACAGCAGCGGGAAGAATATGCCGATGAACACAACGAGTATCGGTCCTATTGCGACGGTCGTCGCGAATATGAACACCGGCGCCCATGCGATCGGAGCGATAGGCTTCAGTATCTCGAGTATCGGCTTTGTGAACTCATCCAGGAATTTGGAATATCCGATGAGAAGTCCCAGAGGGACCGCAACAGCGAACGCAAGTATGAAACCTCCGATGAATCGTTTCAGACTTGCGAACATATGGTCCCACATGCTAAGGTTCGTATTGGGATCGCCGTTCCTGAATAAGTTAAGGAAAGCATCCCATACGAGATCCGGTGTCGGTATGACCGGGGTGTTGAGAATTATCGCCAGTATCCACCATATGTATATCATCGTCACAAGCGAGACGGCCATTATAAGCAATGTCCGCCCGAACCTGTGCGACCTGCGTTCCGAATCGTATTTGAATTTTGACACTTCCCCACCTACCTGAAATTAGCGGTGCCGTACAGGGCAGGCGGAAGACCGAGTATGCCGATGTCTATTACGCCCAGACCGAACGCAGTCATCACGGCGGGACCGTTGCCGTACTCAGTTGTTATGACCTCAACGCCGTACTTGTCAAAAAGATTCAGTTTTATGCCGACCGCAAGCCCTATCTGATGAATGTCCGCGGTCAGATGGCCAACCCTTATCTTCACTTTTTTCGAAGGATATTCGTCGCTCTTCTCAGCCATCACCTTATCGATGTACTTGTGGTTGATGAAAGCGCTCGCGAACGCGGTCGGATCGTCAATGTGCTTGTTTATCAATTTGAATTCTTCGAAATCGGGTATGAGAGCGGCCGCATAATCCTCCAGCGGTGTTGAACCTGAGGACAGGTCGTACATATATGCCAGACTTTCAAAGGCCAGTGAGACGACGTCCGTGCTCTTTCCTGTCCAGCCTGCCGCGATCGTCACCAGCAGCTGATAATCTGAGCCGGACTTGTCTGCCAATGCGTCATTCACCCAATCCAGAGCTTCCACGTACGCTGACAGGAATCTCAGGACGGCACCTTCGTTCGCCTCAAGGAATGATGTCTTCGCGGCCACCATGCAGCACGGATGGTCCTCGTCCAGCTCGTCGGACGTTGCCACCGAGTATTCGAATCCCAGATCTATCAGAACCTCGGAGAAACATGGCTCCCACGGGAAGCCGCCGTCCACGTACGAGTTGGTTTTAAAGAACGTTAACATCGCCGCCGGCGCGACCGGCGTCCAGTAGACGGCGCCGGGGGCCTTGCTGTTATCGTAAATATTGAAGTCCAGACCAAGATCGTTAACAACGAATTTGTTGAGCATATAATGCTGTATCGAGCCGGGTCCGGGGGTCATGAATACTGTCCCGCTCCATGCGTTCTTCCATGCTTCTATTTCTGCCGGGGTAGGCTCATCCCCCGGTATCGCAGGTACAGGTTTCATGCTCAGTTCCAGCGAAGGCGTTGCGAATATGCCTGACCCGTTTATGTTGGCCTTGGCGATGATGTTCACGTCCAGGTGCTCAGTGTCCTCCGTTTCCGCCGTGAGGATGAACGCTGTGCCTATGGAAAAGAACATGAGAAAGCCGACGACCGTTATCACAGTGACCGTGTTCATGTTATCGGAAAATTTGACTTTCTCATCACATATAAAACTTCGGATTTTATCCTTCGTAGGGATACATTATATAAAAAGGATAATATTTTCACCATTAACCTTAACGGGCAATACCCCCGCGGATTTTCAATTCACAGCGTTACTTTTCATAAAGAACACAGCTATTTTCATGTGTGCAAAAGCAAAGAATATGGTTTGGAAAGTGTTTGCGTCAGGTCTTAAAATCCCTGTCCTTTTATTCTGTCCTGGAGCTCTCCGGTCTTGCCCTTGTTCCATCCCGATATCTTGGAGAAGAATCCTGTGACTCTGGTGATACCTTCAACGTGATCGGAACCGCACGCTTTGCACGTTCCGGTAAGGCCTCTTACCGTTTTGCCGCAATCGAGGCACGCGGTGAACTCGGGGCTGAACGCGATCTGCGCGTTCTGTGTGCTCCTGAACGTCTTTTCCACGAAAGCGGCAATGCTCTCCGGAGCCGGTTTCGTTTCTCCGAGCCAAATGTGGGTTAACGCACCCGCTTCGATAAGCGGGTGGAACATGCCCTCTTTCTTCGTTCTCTCGATGGGACTGACATCAGCGCCCACGTTGATGTACGTCGAGTTAGTGTAGTATAACTCACCGGTCCCTTTGTTACCTTTCACGACGGAACTCGCCTGCAGCGGGAACTCCTTCATATCAAGTTTCGCGAACCTGTACGCGGTGCTCTCGGCCGGCGTCTGCTCCAAAGGCAGTTTTATGTTATACTCGTGAGATAACCGCTCGGCCTCCTTCTTCATGAACGCCGTTACTTTAAGGCCGAACATCAGTGCCTCTTTCGATTCATGCATCTCCTGGCCGAAGTGATATTGAACGAGTTCGTTCAAACCGACCATTCCTATGAGGTATGATGACTTCTCTATCCTGTAATACGGTTCGCCGTCCAGGTTCATGGCAAGTAACGCCAAAGGTCCGTGGTTCTTGAGGTCAAGCAGATGCTTCAGGAAGTCCTTCTTCTGCATGTGCGCCTTGACGGCCAGTTCCATCGTCTCTTTTATTGTGCTGAACAGCACGTCATCGTTCCTGTTGGCGATGTACGCCATCCTCGGAAGGTTGAGCGTGGTGTTCTGCATCGCCGAGAACCTCATCTTCCACGGCTGTTTCGCTTCCGCGAGATCTTCGTCATTAAGCTTGAACGCGAGTCTGCAGCATTCCGATATCTTGGCGGTGTTCCCTCTGTCGAAGACGAAATACGTGTTGCCCTTCTCGGAAGCCAGTTTGGATATCTTCAGTAAGAACTCCTCGTGCCCCTGTGTCTTGAAGAACTTCTCAGTTATGTGAACCTGCGGCTTCGGGAAGAAGAACGGCCTTCCCATCGCGTCGCCGTCCATATAGACGTCAATGAGCGCGTTGACAAAGCGCTGTGCCTCGTACGCGTAATCCTCATAATTCTTGCCGGTCATCTGACCTCCCGGCCCTATGGCGGGAACGCCCATGAAGTGATCCGGTGTCTCCCAGTACAGGTTGATGTCGCTGAATATCGACTGTCCGCCTCTCGCGACCGCCTGCTGCGCAAATTCGTAAATTAATATCTGGGCGAGCTGTTTCATCCTCACGTCGTCCACGTCAACAAGATACGGGGCAAGGAACACATTGAACGCATCCCATCCTATCGCGCCCGCAAAGTGACCCTGTAATGCGGCGGAGAACTTTATTATCTGTTCGATGAGCACCTCAGGATGCTTGGCAGGTTTCGCTATCGATAATGCATTCGGTAAGTTCAGACCGAATTTTTTTACGTATTCGATGGACTGCCCGCTGCAGTACGGCCTGTCTATCATACCGAGATCGTGAAGGTGAAGAAGGCCGCTCATGTGCGCGTCCGCTATATCAGGCGAGAACACTTCAAGCAGCGCGAATTCCTTTTTGATGTTCTCCGCAAGCGTAAGGTTCGTTGCCTCGGGGCCGTGGGGAACGTTGGCGTTCTCCTTGTTGGGGCTCATGATGATCTCGCGCGCATCGTATATGGGTACCCCTAATCTTGTATGCTGTTTGCGTATCGCTTCCAGTCCGTATTCAACAAGCTTCGCATTTGTCAGCTCTCTGATCAGCGGGGCCGTGATATAATCAAGTTCCATCTTCGAGATCATCTTCTCAACTTCGCGCGCAACTATGATCGCGGCGTCCTCGCTTACGTCGGTCTCGCGCACGAGCGCGTCGTAGATCTTCATCTTGTCCCATTTCTTTATCTCTTCGTCAGATGTTCTTACAAATAATGTGATATCTGTGGATTCGCTCTTCTTGGAGCCCGGTGCCAGTTTCTTACTCTCTATCATTGTGCAATCCCCTTAAGCATAATCACAGAACCATATTGATATAAAGAAATTTCTGAATCTGATCTGGTAAAACATTAATGCATGTTAATTATCATATTTGTTATCTGATTAGTTACCGACTATATATACCCAGCATTATTGTTAAACCACTGTTAATCGTATATTTTTGGATACCTTTTTACCGAAAATATACGTGCTCCGCCGCCGTCCGTGATATCGGCCGGAAAACCGGCGGGACGGCCAGTATTTTTACGGTCCGCAGCGCGGGCGCAGCGCCCCTCGCCTCGGCGGGGGCATCGCCGCCCCGTGACCGCGATCTGAAAAAATGTGCGTCCACAATCAGTAAGATTTAAGTTATCAGGTCTGTTATCAGATGCTGATGTTCAACGCTGAGAAGGATTTCAACCGGATACTGACGGAATGCCTCGGGCGCGACGGACTTTCAATAAGCGCATTGGCCAAGTCACTTGAGTCGAAAGGCATCAAGCACCACCGTCTCATACTCACAGGCTATCTGCGCGCGTTAACAGACATGGGATATCTCAAAGAACGGGACATTCCGCCGTCGAAGATATATCAGGTGTCGAGGCCGCTTCCGGACAGCATATACGAAGTTGTGGGAAAGGCATGCCGTAAATTATCCAACGATCCCGACGAACTGATATTGTTCGTGCTTTTCAGAATATTCAAAAGACCGGTGTTCGAGTCGGAACTGAAAGCATCCGGTGTCACGAGACCGATCGGTTCGGTCATATCGGAACAGGACATGACCGAGCACAAGAAGATCCTGAGGAGAGCGGGGAACACGATCACGGGACAGAACGCCGTGGTCCCGTTATCGGACATGACGGATAAGTTCCAGGACGTCCTGATAACGATGCTCCTCGACTCCACGGAGTCCAGACATCTCATGGCAGAAACGAAGCAGTCAAAACTGATATGACGCCCGCGGACGGTCAGGAAATTCCCGCCCGGGGACACGGTCTATTCCGATGGCGATCTAAATATTACATACGGCGTCACAGTGACGCGGACGGCAGAGCACCGCAACGAAACGAGGAAGACCATGAGGACTGCACCGGACAAACCGAAAAGAGTCTGCGGGCGTAGAACACCGGAAACGATCATTACAGGCAGGCAGGAAAATTTTGAGCCGCCTTCTCCGGCGGACACGGAGCGCATGACCAGACTGGATGATTCTGTGGCCAGGCACAAGGATGCGCTGAGGCTTCTCAGCGAATGAGCGATGCCCTCTCTTTCAGCCATGCAAATATCTCGTCCCCGCTCATATCGCCGACGCCGCCCTCCCGATGATTGCCAGGCAGTGGTTTTATAAGGATGCTGATGATTGATGATATCACGACAGGGAGGTGAGCATGGTGCAGTTCTTCGAGAAGATGAACGAGGACGTGAAGGCAGAATTCGACCGTTACGTGTCGTACATCTCGAAGATCGACGGCGTTCTCAGCATATATCTGTTCGGATCATATGCGCACGGAATGCCGGACCGGAGCAGCGACATCGACCTGATGGTCGTTGTGCGCGACGGCATCGATCCGCTGAAGGTGATGCGCGGCGTCAGTATGGGGCTGATGGAGAGATCGGTACCTTTGGACGTTCTGGTCGATAACGTTAGCGATTTTACGAGACTGTCGGGGCCGGATCGAGTCACACTGCAGAGGGAGATCAGGAACAACGGGGTGCTGGTCTATGGTCAGTGAGGATTGCGCGGAATGGCTGAGATATGCGCGTATGGACATAGATGCGGCACATCAGCTTTTTTCGAATGAGCAAAATCCACGGCAAAGACCCGTTGAGGTGATACTGTACCACTGCCAGCAGGGTGCAGAGAAGGCATTGAAGGCATACATAGTTCAAAACGGGCTTTTCCCTCCGAAGTCGCATGGCTTGCAGGGTCTGCGTCTGATGTGCAGACAATGGAGTCCACAGTTCGACGGTTCGCGCTTGGTCGGTCATTGTACGTTCCTTGATCCGTTCGCGGTCATCGTTCGTTATCCGTATCATAATATTTCGCTGGACTCCGTTCATGCCGCCCGCGGGATCAACAGTTCAAAACGGATCTACAATTTTGTCTGTGAGCGTTTGGGACTGAAAAAATATTACTCGTAACAACCATTGCCGCAGCAGCTGATGATAAGGCTCTAAATTCATCACAATGCCCGCAACGGTTTTCCGCACAGTTGCGTGAACGATCGCGACATCGCTACATTTTTATCGCATGTACTCGATTCACACGTTATGGACATCGGCCGCATCGTATCCGCAATAAGAGAGTTCCCAGGAATAACGAGGAAGAACAAGGTGCACGAGATCGTTCACTTCCTGCCGACGTCGTCATTCACGAAGGTCGTGGCGTCCGAAGGGGAGGACAGCGCCGCCATAGAGTACGGGAACGATTGTATACTGTTTGCGGCGGACGGCATCATGGAATCCTTGGTAAAGGCGGACCCTTTCTATGCGGGTTACTTCGCAGTTCTCGTTAATGTTAACGACATAGCCGCGATGGGCGGAAGACCTCTGGCGATGGTCGACATAATGTCAATGAGCGACGGCAGGATATGCTCAAAACTGCTGAAAGGGATGGAACGCGCGGTAAGGAAGTTCAACGTGCCGATAGTCGGCGGGCATACGCACCCGGACTGCAATTACAACGCCATCGATATCTCGATAATCGGTACCGTTCCGAAAGCGGACATGATAAGGAGCAGCACCGCGGAGGACGGTGACGATATTGTATTCGCAATTGATACGGACGGCTTCTTCCCTTCCGGGCTGAAATATGCATGGGACACCACTTCGAAGAAGGATGATAAGTTCGTTCAGGAGCAGATGGAGATGATGTGCACAATCGCATCAGAACATCTCGTGACGGCGGGAAAGGATATGAGCAACCCCGGCTGCATCGGAACAATGGGGATGCTTCTGGAATCGTCAGGGAAAGGAGGATATATCGATGTTGATAAGATACCCCGTCCCAAGGACGTCGATATAATGCAGTGGCTGCTCGCATATCAGGGATATGGGTTTGCGTTATCATGCAGGCCCGAGAACTCAAAGCGTCTGATCGATATGTTCAGAACGATCAAAGTGGACGCGGCCGTTGTCGGTAAAGTTGACGCATCAACGGAACTGGTGATCAGGAGCGGCAATGAATCGAAAGTTCTTTTCGATTTCTCAAAGGACATAATAACCGGCTGCGGTCCCAAGAGGACATAATGACAGGATGCCGTCCTAAGAGGACATAACAACAGGATGCGGTCTCAAAAGAACGAAGAGGTGCTAGGCCACAGAGGTTGACGCTACTTCAACCCGCAGGTTTACCGCATTGATCCTCAACCCCGCTACCTCGCGAGCGTTGGTAGTTCACGGTAAGGCTGCTCCCGTCAGGGCCTGACCCGTTCTCCGCGATAAGTGTATCCGTGACGGCCCTCCGGCCGTCCGGTGTACAGACGCCAGCCCCGCAAGACAGGGCCTCATAGTCACTTTGCGGGCCTGCGGGATCCGTAAGCGCCGTCCCCTGCTGTCACCTCCGCATATTGACGGTTTCGGTATACAAGGATACGCCAAACACCCCGGTCAAGCCTAGCGTCACCCTCTAAGGAGAAAGCATATATAACTTCTTGCGACCGGACAGCTCTGTAACGCGGTCGCACAGGGGAATCCCGCGCCCTCCGCATTTTATTCATTCCGTCTCACATTCCGGTGAACATTGTGCGCGCCTTCTTTCATATTACGGCACATCATATCACGATATGCCATATCATGATATGATAAACAGTGTTCAGACCGCAGCGGAATATGATGGCCGCATAACGTATCCGTTCGCCGGCCGTACAACGCTCACGATCCGGCGGTTCACAATAGTTACGTCGTGCCGGACGTTCCGCGCACGCCGTTCGTATTAAATATGCAACAAGCGCATTCATATCCAGCAATATTTACGTGTATGTATACATACACGTGAAAACGGAAAAAAAGGGGACAATGGCAATGAGCAGACAAAGGCAGAATGGGGGGGGGNAGGAGGCTCCAG
>JGI24702J35022_10000600_pt1 | contig 21831 bp, 13 predicted proteins | sample TergutTh196P4_FD_35022 | JGI IMG/M metagenome (IMG submission 35022)
GCAGGCCAACGGGAAATGGGTCCAGGCAGACGTCGGGCAGCCCAACGCCCCGGTCAAGGCCAGCGCGGCCAAGCCGTCGACCTGGGAGAGGTTCAAGCTGGAAGACCTATATGTAAGAATGCTGGCAGATGAAGTCCAAAAATGGGCCGACTGGGCATTGAACGGTGATAACTGGCTCTCCGAAACACCGGAGGGAAACGATGGCATAGATGTAGATGGGGTCTACGGGGCACAGTGCGTAGACCTTGGCATGTCATGGTCGAACTGGCTGGGCAAGCCGATCGTCTCGCTGGACGGGAACAACACCGCCGGCCAGAAGAACGCCTGGAAGGGCACTAACTACTCTAACCTCAAAGGCGTGCAGCCTGGCGACATCGTGTCCCATGTGGGCGGAAGACGGCATGCGTTCGTCGTCCTGACCGCCCCGGACGCAAACGGCAACTTCACGGTCTTGGAGCAAAGACCCGACTCCCCGCACAAGTCCACATACAACGTGGCCACGAGCGGCACCATATGGAGGACGGACGGCTCTAACGCCAGCGTGGAGGCCGCGGCCTCCTATACTGTCGCATACGACGGCAACGGCGGCTCAGGGGCCCCTGCGGCACAGACCAAGAACAGCGGCTCGGCATTGGCTTTGAGCAGCGCCAAGCCTACGAGGAGCGGTTACACGTTCCTAGGCTGGGGCACTAGCGCGGCTGCCACGACAGCCTCCTACAAGCCAGGCGACAGCTATACAGCGAATGCCAACACCACGCTGTACGCAGTCTGGCTGAAAGTCACGGTAAGCACAGAGGCATCGAAGAACACCATCAAAGACACCTCGGCGGTCCTATGGGGGTCTGTCACCAAAAGCTCGGCTTTTAGGACAGAGACGATCGGGATCCGCATATACCAAGGCGACAAGCTGATAAAGGAGTACACAGAGGCCAGCACGAACACCGGCACGTACCACAACCCCTACTACGACACAAAAGACGAGCTGAAGATCACCCTTGCCCCTGGCACTGCATACAGCTACCAGATCCTAGCGAAGGTGAACGGTGACGAGTTCTGGAGCGCGAAGGCCAGCTTTACGACCACACGGCCGGCCTCAGTCCCAAAGGTCCAACAATGGGCCGACTGGGCATTGAACAGCAAGAACTGGAACTCCAAGACGCCGAGTGGCAACGGGGGGATAGATGTAGATGGGGTCTATGGGGCACAGTGCGTAGACCTTGGCAAGTCATGGTCGAACTGGCTGGGCAAGCCGATCGGCCTGTTGGACGGGAACAACACCGCCGGCCAGAAGAACGCCTGGAAGGGCACTAACTACTTGAACCTCAAGAGCGTGCAGCCCGGCGACATCGTGTCCCATGTGGGCGGAAGGCAGCATGCGTTCGTCGTCCTGACCGCCCCGGACGCAAACGGCAACTTCACGGTCTTGGAGCAAAACCCAGCCTCCCCGCACAAGTCCACGTACAACGTGGCCACGAGCGGCACCATATGGAGGACGGACGGCTCTAACGCCATAAGATTTGTACCTGAAACAGGCATCGCTGTGATATTCATGGATAAACCGATCGAATACATTCTTGATGCAGGTATGAACAGTTACTTATCGATAGGCCAAAAAACAGAGTTTAACAAGTTAATTCTGGTTTAGGTGTATTTATCCACAAAAAGGCGCTTTTAATCATTGTAATGATTTAAAGCAAAAAACCTTTATATTGACCAGTGCATGGGCTTGTCAAGCAAACAAACCGCGAAGGTAGAATGCTTGGCAAGCCTCTGTGCTGGCATTTACTCCTTTTGCAGTCGAGCTAACAGGCGATAAGTCTTTATAGCGCAAAGAGAGACATGCCCGCCTCTGTTTTATATAAGGCAATGCACCGGACGAGCATGCCTACAAATCATCAAAACCGCAAATTTATAGTTTCTTGCCTCAGCTCATATAGCATGAATACCTACTTGTATGATATGATGAACGACGAGAAGGATACCAACGAAAATATCTATGAAGATTAGGCTCTTTGATTAGTCTTCCATCTGGAGATGATCTGGCAAGTCGAGGCGAGTGTTGACCTTTATGAGTAATGACTGTGGTGGATTACCTTACCCAAGTTAAATAAATCTTTCAGCCTTGATCGGCGAGGATCTACTTTGATAGGTGTTTTGAGTATTTAGGGGGATCAAATGAGTTCCAGAGATATCTTACAGGTCATTGATCAAGAGTTGCTAATGCTTCCCATAGATAAAATGCCAATGATGAGCACAACGATCGGCCTGTTGCAACGGTACGGAATCAAAAACCTCGGCGACTTGCTGTCAATAACCGAGACAGAGCTGCTGGCCTTGCCGGGCTTTGGCGAAAAAAGGATCGAGGATGCGAACCGGGCTTTGCAGTCATTGCTTATAGAGTCCCATTCCTCAGACCAAGCCCTTTCATGTGGAGAAACCCTCGTTCCTGAACCTAGGGCGATTTCTTTGGGATTGCGGATCCCGAATGCTGCCATATTAATGGACACATTCTCGGAGCTTTCCATATCCTGTCTACTTATGAACGAGACTGTCTTTGTTACCCTGGTGAAAAACGGGTTCGATACCTTAGGAAAACTACTGGACTCCCGCGAGCATGACTTGTTGTCGCTTAAGGGTATGAACACAGACAAGCTCTTATCGGTGATCGGAGCCATCAAAGAGCTTATTGTTGCTGCTCAAGCTAGTCTGGCAGAAGATGGACCTGGCCAAAGCGAGCTGCTTAACCAAGAATCAATCCGCAAGCCTGAAAGCATCATCGGCGAGTTGAAAAAAGGGATGTTAGAGACAACCAAGAACACAGCAATCAAAGATGTCTTAGGTACACGTTTCAAACCCTTGCCGGCACCTTTGATGACTGAAAAAGTCGTCATTGACAGTAATAGGCCAATCCAAAACCTAGCTATTGACCAAGCAAAGGCAAAAACCACGCTGCTTGACTTCCTCGCACATGAAAAGACCGACCACGCTCAACAAAGCAGCTGGCTGAATGGTTATAGTTACACGACAAGCCTTGAGTTCCAGCAATTTGCATCCGTACTAAGCCTCTTTACGAGCGATGGAAGATTTGGCTTTCTAAGCACTGAAAGCCTAGACCATGTCATTGGGCAATTCCATGACTGCCAGGCCTTTGATGACTTTATAGCCGTTCTGTGCAATACTGCCCGTTCTTCTGGAATCCAGATAGCCGATACCGATGCCCTGCACAGACAGATCACTGACAATACCCATCAAATATTGCTGGACGTGCCGCTGGAATGGTTCCAAGCGCTCGCTCCCCACCCCGTCGCGTCCGACCTAACGATTGGCCAGGCATTGGACAATAAAAGCCAGTCGTTTAGCACCTTGTACTATATACACCAGATCAATGCATACCTGGCAGACTACATACATTTGCTCGATCAGGCCGATTCCCCCGACCAGATGTTCGTCCAAGCAATGTACGAATGCCTCGACAAGCCCAATCTGGCAACCCTCGATGTCATAATCGGGCGCTTTGGCCTGTTCGGATCAAGAAAAAAGACCTTGGCTTCCCTAGGAGTCGACCTGCATCTCACCAGAGAGCGAATTAGGCAAATCGAGAAGAAGGCAGTTGTCTTTTTCGACCCTTTAAGATCTAAGCGCTTATTTATGTGGAGAATAGCCACCCTGTCAGCTGCCATCAAGCTGGGCGGTGGGGGAACGGCAGAACAACTCAACCAAGCATTAGCCTACATGACCGGTTATCCAGATTGGTACCTTGACTCGTTGAGCGTCCTTCGACAAAGCCCCGAGCTTGTAAACATCGACGAAAGGAAGAATGCCGGTTATTTTGTGGCCAAAGACTTGGCTTGTCTTGGATGCGAGAGGCTTCAAGGCCTAGCAGAGATATTGGTCAGTTCGAAAGGCTTTATTGACATAAGTGAGATCAACAGCCAGGTTGCTTGCCAGGATAATTGTTCCAAGCAAGTGCCTCCAGCTGCAGTCCTGGCAAAGATCTTAGAACATATCTATGGTCTTTCGAGTATTGGCGAAATTATCGGCAGCCGAAATAATGTACAGATCATGGCTGCTAGTCAGCCTATGAACGTTTCAGCGCAGATCCGCCTAGCTATTGTCGAAGCAAAGGAACCGATTACGGCAGACGAAATATGTCGGACGGTTGCTCTTAGAACTGGATCAAACATTTCAAAAAGCCAGGTACTGAGCTATATGTCACGTTCTGACGGCGAATGCTTGTTGTGGAACTCGTCAACATACATCTATATAGACTATGCGCCATTTCCAGAGAAGCTGATTAGACGGATTGCAAACGATTTAGACGATTTGTTCGAAGAACGCAGAATACCAATACTTGGCGTGAACGGAGTGTTTGACATCTATAGCGCAGAGTTGGTAGCCGAGGGCATCGAATCCCCCCAGGCTCTATATAGCGAGCTTCGCATAATCGCCAACGATAATCTAACCCTACATGAATACCCTTGGATCTGTAGTGCCCAACAAATAGGCGACCGGACAACTTTCGCCAAATACTTCTACTCGATAATCGAGCAGAACCAAGGTTTTATATCAGACGAGTATGCTGAAGACTTGACGTATCGTGCTATGACGCAAATCTGGCAGCTAGACGGCCTGGGAGAGTACAGCCCATATTTAATGCGTGCCAATGGAGGTTGGTACTCGCTTGAAGCAATGGGCCTAGACCTAGATATCGTCAGAACAATAATCCAAAACACTGCAAAAACCATGCACGAAGACGAGATCATCTCTGTAAAGAAAATCTTTGCCGACAACGAGGCCGTCTTGTCAGCGGGCGGAGTCATCTCCTACGATATCCTGTACCGGGCAGTCGAGCTGCAAAAAGACTTGCCGCTGAAAGGTTCCAGGATGCCGCATCTGGTAAAAAGCGACACACAAAACCGCCGGCTAACCATCAAGCAAGTCATTCGAAACTATATTGCCAAAAAAGGCGGCCCTTGTACCCACAAAGAGCTTATTGAAGAATTTGTCGAAAACAAAGGCTTAAGCAGGACAGCATTGTCGCCATCCTTTTTCATAGGAGACAATATTATTGAAATCGACGATTTTGTTTATTGCTCTAAAAGCGCCCTTGACATGACAGCTGTCTACCTTGGCCAGTTTTACCAAGCATTTGAAACAATCATCAACAAAGCACCAGGTATCAGCGGCCTTTTTTATACCATGGACACAATTGCCCAGCAAATCGACCAATTACCAATCCTTGAAGGATTTGCAATGACTAACAAGCTAGTGCGGTTTATTCTGCAGCAAAACCCTAGGTACCGGCTGTTTGGCTATAAGAAAAGCTGCATTGTCATAGCTGAGGACCACCCAGGAATAAACAGCATGGAAGACTTCTATGTAGCAATCCTGAAAAACTGTTTCAAGGGCAGAGCGAGCATCTTAGACTTTTCTGCTTTCTGCCAGCTGTACGAGATCCACACTGAATTCAAACATAGCCTGTTCAAGTCCTATGATTCAATAAAACTAACGAATACTATGATAAGGCTAAAAGACAATGGCTCCTAATCAGTGCTTGGACGGGCATAGACCCACGGACCATTCAATGATCGGGTCTGTGCCTGCCAACGCTGTGGTGCCAAAACTAGTATAATATAATACTTAACCTAACACGTTAATGAAGGCTAAGTGCCACAGAATTGCGGTAGGGTACACTTTTTTCTCCGCTTAAAAAAAGCTGTTTTGCAAAATCCCTGGTCAGAAATTTGCTTAGCTTTAGTAACATAAATTTTTACCCGCTAAAAGTGTACCCTACTGCAATTTTGTGGCAGGACTGGCTCAACAATTCAAAAAAACCCCCAGTAGACGGGCTTTTTACTACCCGTCTGCTTCGACTATCGTAAACCAAAGCTTGTAGCAGCCCGATAAGCCTTTTCGCTATACAGGTAAACGAGCAGGAGCAGCGTTCCAGCCATCGCTGAGATAACAGCCCAGATCACAAAGGGCACTGCCACATCGCCTGTCGAGGGTATCTGGTCATGAGGCGGAGAAACGCTTGACCCATTGTTAGCCGTCACGTCTACCTTTAACGTCAACTCGGCATATCCGTTTTCAAATTCAACCCGAAACAGATAGTCGCCATTGCTCAAACCTTCTAGATAGGCTTGGGAGAGCAGTATCGTTGTGGCCCCATCAGACACCACATAATATGCGGGGTCGACGGTTTGGCCATTGAGTGACAGCTCGACAAACTCGTCGAAGGGGGCGTCGATTATCGCCATACGGCTGCCAATGCCGGTAAATGTCGAAAAGCTTTGAATAGTTGGATAAAAGACCAGCTGAGCCTCTAAAACAGGATAGGCAATGGCAAACGTCAAAACATTGCCGGAGCCTGTTCCTACGACTGACGTGTTTTCTATAAGCTGCCCACCCACATAGACCAATGGGGGAGTTGTAGGCCATTGATAGGAGTCCGTCGAAGTGAGGCTGACTCTTGCCTCATAGGCATACCCGCTTTCGAAGGCTCCTGTATGGACTGTGTCATTTGTTACGTTTTGCCAAGTGATACTGCCATAGTAGCCTTCACCAGAGCCGATGGTGGTTTGCGCCAACTCGCCGGCTTTGGGAGAAGCGACGACAATAGTCGTCTGGCCAAGGTCAATCAGTGGCGCAGCAGACTGCATATAATAGCGGAAAGTCCCGCTCTCGGTAACTTCTTCACTGTTGATCTGTAGGCCAAGCGCTTCCCAGCCGATTACCTGGTCGGGAGATGTCAAGTAGTTGCCAGAGCAGTACAGAAGCTGAAGGCTGGTGTTTTGCCTGACGTCCAATAATGTCAGATGGTTGTCCTCGCACCTAAGTTGCTCAAGTGCGGTGTTTTGCGTGACGTCTAGGACTGTCAGCGAATTATCGTAACAATACAGACGCCTCATGGCTAAGCAGTTTGAGACATCCAGCTCAGTCAAGTTGTTGGAATAGCAAAACAGCCAATCGATCTGCGTATTATTTGTAACATCGAGGATGTCCAGGTCGTTTCTTTGGCAATAGACTTGTTGCAGTTTGGGATTTTGGCTGATGTCTAGGTTTTGGAGGGCATTGTCTGAACACCAAAGGAAGGCCAGGTCGGGGTTTTGGCTAACGTTTAAGCCAAGCAGTTGGTTTTCTCCACATGAGAGCAAAACCAGTTTAGGGTTGTCTCGGACGTCGATACTCCCAATGAGGTTGTTCGTGCAATACAGCTCTTCCAACAAAGGATTGTGGCTAAGGTCGATGGCTGCTAACTGGTTGAAGCTGCAATAGAGGATCCTTAACTTGCTGTTGTTAGTAAGATCGAGCGATTGTAGATTGTTGTCACTAAGCCGGGCCTGCTCCAGCGCAGTGTTGTGGGACAGGTCGATTGCGTTTATCAGGTTGCCCCCACAGTGCAGGTAAGTCAGGTCTGGGTTGGACCGAAGGTCTATGGACTCTAAAGAGTTTTCCCAGCACTCAAGGAAGACGAGCTTTGTGTTTGCTGTGAGGTCGAGCTCGTTTAGGCCGTTGTTGCCACTTACCAGGTAGAGCAGCTCGGTATTATTGCTCAGGTCGAGGCTTCCCAACGGGTTGTCCCAGCATTCCAGGTATTCAAGATTGGGGTTGTTTGACAAGTCCAGGCTGGTAATAAGGTTCTGTGAGCACTGAAGGTCGACAAGGCTGGTATTGTTTGAGACATCAAGCCCGGTCAGATTGTTGATGGAGACGATCAAAATAGCCAGTTCGGTGTTTTGGCTGAGATCGATAAAGCCAAGCTCATTGGAATAGCAACGCAGCTCGGTCAGTTCGCTGGCCTTGTCCACAGTCAGTCTTTGCAGATGGTTGTATTGGCAATTGAGGACCAAGAGGTGCGGGTTGTCCGATACGTTAAGCGCGCTTAAGTTGTTGCCGGTTACATGCAAGGCCTCAAGAGAGGTAAAGTACTCTATCCCCGTCAAACTACTGATGTTCCTATATGAAGTGTTGAGGTCCTTGACCTCGGACAGAACAGCCTTGTCAGCTTCAGTGACAATGCTATCGGCTGAGCTTTCTGCAAGGTAGGTGCTCAACACATATTCACGAAAAACGGCATCAGGAAAGGCTTGCCTAAAAGTGATCTCTGTCGACTGTGTTACTAGCTGGTCGTAATAACGCATCGACCCACTGTCCTGATCGTCAGTGCTGTTGATCTGAAGGCCGATGTCTTGCCAGCCTACGATGTTGTATGGGCTTACAAAGAGATTGTTGTAACAGTACAGCAGGTCAAGTTGGAAGTTTCTTGAAACATCCAGGGAAGCAAGCAGGTTGTTGTTGCACCAAAGCCCGTTTAGCTTGGGGTTGTGGTCGAGGGAGAGCTGAGACAGCTGGTTCTCATAACAAAGCAGGTACTGTAACTCCGGTAGGTTTGACAAATCCAGCTCGCTTAGTTCGTTGGAGAAACAAGACAACCAGCTAAGGTTAGAAACATTAGACAAGCCTAGCTCGCTAAGCTGGTTGTTGTCGCACCAAAGGCCTTGCAGGCTAGGGGTGTTAGACAAGTCCAGGGTAGTCAGGGCGTTGGTGCCACAACCCAGTGACTCGAGTTGGCTTAAGCCGTAAACATTGATCTCGGAAAGCTGGTTGGTGTTGCATGTGACGAACTGCAGATTGGGCAAGCTGCTAAGGTCAAGCGACGTGAGGTTGTTTTGGTTCAGATCCAGCCATCGAAGGCTAGACAAGGCACTCAGGTCAATGCTCGTCAGCTGGTTGTTGTTGCCATGCAGCTCTTGGACGTTTAGGTAGTACTCAATTCCTTCAAGGCTGACTATGCCTTGGGCTGATACGTCCAATACTGTGGCCTCGGCTAAAAAAGCCTTGTCTTCATCGGTAAATATGCTCGAAGCGGTCTTTTCTCCACCTAAGAAATCTAAGGTAAACGAGCAAAAACCAGGATCCGGGAAGGCCTGGCTAAAAGTCAAGTCATCCTCATCGGCAAATAGCGGGCTAACTATAAAAACCAGCGAGTTGGCCACTGCCAAAGACATGACCAACAGGCAGACTACCAGTCTTCGAAAATACGCAGGTGTGTTTTTCTTGCTGAGCCGTAACATGTCAAATCCCTCCCATTTGATTTCCCTCGTCTTGTCAGCCACTGGTCGTGCCCAAGGTGTAGGGACATTGTTAATGGCATTTGTGTAAAGCCAAGCTTACTTAATGAATTCTAGCATGCAGGGAGCAAATGGGCTGACACGGCCTAATATTTACATTGGCCTGCGTGTAGTTTTTACATTCCAACGATAGATTCATAACTGGTGTTGGCATCGGCTTCGCTGCTGCAATTTGCTATATCAGACATCGTAATTAGCACAAATGCAGGCAGGCAAGCCAGCACTCGCTTCAGTACAAGTTTTGTACACAGGGAACAAATCTAAGGAGATGAGTTATGCAACGAAAAAGAAAGACAGTAATATCGGCGCTCCTCGCAATTGCGGTCGGCTTGTCCATGATGCTTGGGCTTCCGGCTTCGGCTTTTGCGGCGGGGCAGCTTAGTACCTACAGTGTCTCGGATTTTGGCGACACTTATTGGTACTACGGCAGAACAGACCCGCAGTTCTTTGAGGAGTCTTTAGACATGTCGGCTTTGACCGGGTGGACCGAGGCCAGCACGATGGTTGGTTATCCCTCCGGTGGTCAGAGCACCAATCGGACGATAGCAAGTTTTATCGATGTCGGCAGCAGCCCTAGCCAAAGGGGCACCCCGCTTCACACCTGGACATATTTTAAGAAGACTTTTGAACTGCCAGCAAATTTCAGTGTGGATGATATTACTGACGTATCCGGTATCCATGTCATTGACGATGCTTTGGTCATTATTATCAATGGCGTACAGGTTTACAGGTACAACTCCAATACCGGCGGGCAAAATATCACGATGGATACACCGATTAATTGGGGGCTCTATAACGGTTACAACACCGAGGACATGGAGCGGGCTTTTGACATTAACAGCGATTACAGCAATAGGGAAGTCGGCCCGACTGGCCAAGGCGACAGCAATGTCGTTCTTGCCGCAGCCAGCCAGACGAACTTGAAAAGTGCTCTAAAACCAGGCACCAATGTCTTGACCTGTGTTGTCGGGCAGCGTGATTCTTCTAGCTCCGACCTCTTTTTCGACTTCCAGATGAGCATCGAGTGTGACGGCCAGACAAGTGCTCCAGAGTTAAGTGTCAGTTATCTGACGCCTGCTCCAGGCTCCAATGCCAACGAGCTGACGTTTTCATGGCACACCACAGACAGGGCAGCCAACCCCCTTGTCCGTATCTGGGAAAACAATGCCACAACTGTCGAGGTCGTTGGAGAGAGCAGCTCGAGCGTCTCGCCTGTAAGCAACATGTACTACAACCGGGCCACTGTTGCTGGCCTAAAAAGCAGCACCGCCTACAATTACCAAGTTGGCGATGGCAACGGCAAGTGGAGCGCGGTCTTCTCCACAAAAACTGCTAATCCGGCATCGTTTAGCTACATCGTAGTCGGCGATCCGCAGATCGGCTCGACGAACACGGCAACCGACACAGTAGCTTGGGCAAACACCTTAAGCGTCATCGAGCAGAACTTCTCCGATATGGCCTTTATGGCTGGTACCGGCGACCAGATCGACTCGACGAACAACCTTGCCCAGTACGACGGCTTCTTTGGGCATCCTTTGATGACATCGCTGCCTTTTGCCAGCTGCATGGGCAACCATGAGGGCAATGGGGCTGCTACAAGGACGTTCTACAATCCGCCAAACGCTGACAGCGTGCAGAATTATTGGTACCGCTACGGCGACACGCTCTTCTTGGTTTGGAACTGCACAACCGGCAACCCCGACGGTATGAGGAGCTTCCTTGCTGGTGCGATTGCTGCCAACCCCGATGCTAATTGGACTATTTTGAACTTCCATTTTGACGTTTACGGCCAGGGCACGTCACATGCTTTGTCAGACGGCAAGAGCTACCGCGACCAGTATGCACCAGTGATCGACGAGTTCGGTATCGACGTTGTCTTCAACGGGCATGACCACTCGTACAGCCGCTCTTATCCGATGAAGTATTCAGGCAGTGCCGCAACCTCTAACGACCTTTATGTGCAGACTGAGAACTTCGGGCCAAACGGCGAGTCTATCGACCCGACTGGGACTGTCTATTTCTCACTGAACTCGGCCTCTGGGTCGAAGTACTACACTTTGGAAGCCCAGCAAGCCTACACCGCCAAGATGTTCCAGGCCGATCGCCCACAATTCAGTGTTGTCGACATGACCGCGAACTCGTTTACCTGCACAACCTATCAAATCGAGACGTTCAATACCCTGACGGTCATCGATACGTACACCATTGTAAAAACGAACGGCAGCAACAACGAGCTGGTCATAGGCTCAGACAAGAACATCGTATTCCCAAGCGAGTACTTCAACGTAGCCGTCTCGTTCCCTGAAGAAGTGCAATCCAACGTTATCAAGCTTGACTTTGCCTTTGACTCTGACAAATTCGAGTTTGCTGCTTACACTCCTGCTGCTGGCGCGACCGTGCTGGACAGAGAGTTTGGCCCAGGTTTTGTCAGCATCATGCTGATGGTCTCCGACTACGAGATGGAAGGCTTGGGAGTGCTTATGCTTAGGGCAGCATCCGATGTGACGGTGAGCTCTTCGACGATTTCTGTCGACGCGACGTTTGTCGAGCGCGATGGAAACCTCGACAAGACGATCCAAGAAGCACATGGGGCATACAATCAGAAAACCAGTAACATTGGCTCTGACGACTATGTAATCGATATGATTATGCTCTCGAACTTGATCGACGCCTTTGGAATGACTGACGCTGACCCAGAATGGTACTACTTCAGCTTCTTCGATTTCAACGGCAACGACACAATCGATATCTACGATATCTCCACTTTAGCGAAAATGATTAAGTAGCTTGATCATTTGTTGATGTATAAGGAGCAATCCAGTGACAGACCAACCTCAAAATACGCGCTTTTCCAACAAACGGGCAAACCTCGTAAAGACAGGCATTGTGATACTCTGCGTTCTCGCCTTGGTTTTTTCCATGTGGATAATAACTAGTCATAACGCATCGAAGACGTTGCCTGAAAACACGCTGGTAACTGCTGGGGACGTGGTTGTCGTTAATATCTACGCTCAAAGCCTAGAGGATGTTTATGCGTATCAGTTCAATTTGAACTATGACGCCGATAAGCTCGATTATCAAAAGCACCTCTATAGCGACATAAACGATATTCCCACTATTTTTGCAGTGGTAAAAGGCTCGTACCTGCTTGTCGGCGCGACGATGATCGGTGCTAGAGAAGGTTTCAGTGGAAAGAACGTATCTGTTTGTCGGGTGGAGTTTACCGCCCTTGATGATTTCTACTTAGAAACGATTACTATATCTAGCGTTTGTACTGTAAGTGGAACCCTGCAGTACTTAGAGGATGTCGATGGTTGGACGACTGAGTTGAGCATTCTGTCGTAGAGAGTTAAAAACAGATACGGCTCTGACTCCAGCAGCAACAGATTTAAAAGAAGCGGATGCTAGTCTTGCATCCGCTTCTTGCTGGTTTCATTGAGTGTCAGCCGTCAATCTGTACCAGATTGTACTGGCGCATGCCTAAGCCGATTTCCTCGGCATGCTCTAAGGTATGTATTCCCTTACGTGATTCGATTCGCTCGATTACAGAAGCCCCGTCCTCCGCTGCATAAACCAGGTCCACGCAAGCTTGGTCCAAAGCAACTGGATCCATCCCAGCGAGTATGCCTATGTCATGCATGTCAGGCTCTGTTGGCTTTGCTGCGCAGTCGCAGTCTATGGAAAGCCGGTTCATGATATTGATAAACAACATGTTCCCGTCAAGGTAGTCATAGACAGACAAGGCAGCCTCTGCCATGCTCTCTAAGAAATTCTCTTGGGGAGTATCCATGCTGAACCCTGAGGTCTGTTTGCCTGCGCTATGAATCCAGCTTTTCCCTTGGGCGGAGGCAAGGCCGATGGAGGTGTTCTTGACCGCTCCTCCAAAACCTCCCATCATATGCCCCTTGAAGTGCGAGAGCACGACGTAACAGTCATAGTCAGGGAAGCTCTTTCCGACATAGTTCTCATTGATGTTGGTTCCTTTTGGCACTGAAAGAGTAAAGATACCTTCCCCGTCCATGATGTCCACATCGGCAATATCCGTGAAGCCGTGGTCTTTAACGAGCTGTCTATGGGAAGCTGTGTCTGCCCTGCTTCCACCGTAGGCTGTATTGGTCTCGACGATCGTTGCGTTTAGGCTCTGGATGAAATTCTTGATCAGCTCTGGCCTAAGGTAGTTGGATTCTGCTGATTCTCCTGAATGTAGTTTTACAGCCACTTTTCCATTGGGGCTGGTGTTTAAGGCTTGAAAGACCGCATTCAAGCCTTGGGGGCTAATGTCGGTAGTCATATAGACGTTAGGTACCCCGTCTTTGCTGTTTAGGCTGTCCTCTGCTGCATTGCTTGGCGCACTGTTCATTTAGTAGCTCCTTTCCACAGTTACTAAAGCGGTTACCTTTCGCATTATAGTACATGGCTGCTGATGCTTTTCGGGCTTTCAGGCTTTACTGGACAAGCCTGTACCCGTCTGAGCCAAGAAAGCGGGCGTACTCGCCAATAGCCTCCTTGAGCATTCTCTGTGTGACCTGGCGAGGTTTATGGCCTTTATCCCACCATAGTCCCTTTACCAGCATCACTTCGTCATCCTTTTTGAAAGTAGGCTCGATACGGCCGATGAACTCGTCACCAAGAAGAATCGGCAGCACATAGTATCCATATTTGCGCTTAGCCGGGGGATCGTAGACCTCCCAATGATAGTCAAAGTCAAACAAGAAGCTGATTAGGGACTTGTCCCACATCAGGTTGTCCAATGGGGCAATAAAGCGGAGTCGACCGTCTGATACAAACCCGCTTTGCGCATAAGCCTCGAAGTCTTTGGTACATGCCAATAGAGTCTGCCTGGAGCCAGCGATGCTGATTTGCATGAGCTCGCCGTCGTCTAACAGCGCTTCAATAGTCGCCTTTCGCATCTCGGGAGAGAGGATCTGGGTCATGACCCAAGCTGGCGAGTTTCCCTTTCTAATCAAGCCGCTTGCTGTCACGCATCTTAGTACCCGCCATCGGGCGTAGGCTTCGTCTGTATCAAAGGGGTCAGGCATCTCAACTATCTCTTTAGGCAGCAGCCTGCTGGCAAAGTCATATGATTTTCTCCCCATATGCTTATTGGCAATGACCAGCTCGCCCCACATCAGCATAGCCTCCAAGGCTACTCGGCCTAGCGCGGGGCTTCCCCAATTCCCAACCCCGAACCACCAAGCGGCCTCTCCTTTTATGCCAAGGTCACTGGCTGCCGTCGCGCCATGCTCGGTGATATGGGCACGGATGGCATCGAGAACAGGGAATATCTGCCCGTCGGCACTGCCCAGCCGTTGCTTGGTCTGCTCGTGAAAGTGGTGAAAAGAAGGCCAGTCAAGCGTGCGGATGATTCCCATTTTGCGGTCCCAGGCATCCAGTAAGGCGCGGTCGGAGTAAAGCAAAGCATCGGTGATCTCCCTCTGATAGTTCGTCAGGCGCGAGTTCAAGGCGATATTGTGGTTCTGTCCAGCAACCGACAAAGGGTCGAACTGGAGGCTTTTGATGCGTTCAAAAACCTCTAGCACAGCCTCGCTGCTGGCCTTTTTCTGCTCAGTCAGCAAAAGATGGGTGAGCATGAATCGTCGGGCTTCCAACGCTGAGATAACATGCGTTTCTTTCATAGGCACTCCCTATACCGGTTTGCTTAGGTGCATTCTGTCATAAACATAGGCCAAGTGTGGTTCCAAAGCGGTATCAAGAGGAATATGCAGCCTGCAGCTTCGCGTGTTGTAGAATTGCAGTAGGGGGTGCGGACGAGTAGTCGAGGGCCAGCCTGCTGAAGATTGACGATTGGGCGCAATTCCGACGGGTAAATTCGAGCGAAAAATTATGTTACTCATACCTAGCAAATTCCTGACCAGGGCTTTTACAAAACGGCACTTTTATATGCGGAGAAAAAATTGCGCTCAATCGCAATTCTTGAGCACTTAGCCTTAAATAACGTGTCAGATCAAGAATTATAGTATACTAGCAAACAGGCTTCGACGACTACTAAAGAGAAGAAGAACCCCCGCCGAGTCGTCATAGGCGGGGGCTTTGCTTAGTAATTGGAGGTATAAAGCGCTTACGTGCTTTATTTCAAGAATCCACTAAAAATAGACGTTCTTGATCTCGTCAAACTCGTCATAGATCCACTGCATGAACTTCTTCTCGATCTCACGGTTGGCAACCATGTTCTCAATGCCGCCTCTGTTAAATGCCCANCCGCCGCCCGGGGCGATCTTTGAGACATACTCGCGGAAGTCGGCGCGGACTTGCTCCTCAGTGGAGTCATCGGGGAGGAAGCGGATCTCATAGCCTTGGCACATGACCAGGTTCCTACCGTATTTCTCCTTGATGCCAAACGAGTCATTGGATGATTGGACCGGATCCCAGAAGGTGACGCCCATGCTGGTCAGTTCCTCCAAGAAGGGTTCGAAGTAACCGCAGTTGTGATGCCCGACAGGAATTCCGACCTCGGTAAAGATATCGTAGTAGGCCCTCCAGCAGGGGGCGAAGATGTCTTTGAACATCTCTAGCGAGACGAAGGGGTTGCGCTCGTGGGCAATGTCATCGCCCAGGCTGGTGTAGTCGGGTTGATAGTAGTAGACGTACTTCTTGGCCATCTTGACTGTGTAGTCCATGATATAGGCAAACATCTCTTTGACCATCTCAGGCTCTTCATAGCAAGCTGACAGGCCTTCGGTAAAGCCCATCACCCCGACCAGGGTCTGGAAGACGCCGGCCATGCCCGCTCCACCGGCGAAGGGGAGCTCGGGGTTCCATCTGTCGCGGGCCTGCTTGGCTGCGTCTGCCCAGGCAGAATCGGTGATCTCGTCAGGATCCGGAAGTTTGATGACATCGCCCCATTTGGTGATATCGGTGAGTACGAAATCCGATGTCTTCGGCATTCCAGCATTGACAATGCCGCCAGAGTCACGAACAGTCTCCACGCCAAATATCGAGCGTTGAACTCCGTCTTCTCCCGGTTGCGGCCAGTGGAAAGGCGCAAAAGCCATGCCCCACCAGAGGCTGAAGGTGGAGAGGTACTCTGGTTCCTGACCCTTGATTAGCCGTAGAAAATTCTCTCTTGTTGTTAACATACGCGTTTCTCCTAATCTGTTTGCTTTCCTTATAAAAAGCTCGCCTCGTGCCCTCAGGCCCGTGACCTCGGCCTCGTGCCCTCAGGCTTGTGCCCTCAGGCCCGTGCCTCGATGGTCGTGCTCCAAGGCCCGTGCCTCACAGCCCATCCGCTTTGGCTTTAGGCCCCGTTCACAGCGGCAACGCGGTGTTGCAACATCACCAGAAGCTTTGCACCGCGTTACCACGTGTTCACCAAAACACCAGCGTTAAGCCGTTAAAGGCATTTCAGCGAAGCTTTTTTATGTGGATAAGACCTAGTAGTAGAGATTCTTGATCTGATCGTATTCGTCATAGATCCACGTAACGAATTGTCTTTCGATCTCCCGGTTGGCAACTAGGGTCTCTACGCCACTTCTGACGAATGCCCAGCCGCCGCCTGGCGCTATCTTTGAGACATAGTCCCTGAAGGTAGCGCGAATCTCTTCTTCAGTCGTATCGTCATTGATAAAACGTACGTCATAGCTTTGGCACATAACCAAGTTCTTGCCGTATTTCTCTTTGATCCCAAATGTGTCATTCGAAGACTGTACTGGGTCCCAGAAGGTGACACCCATGCTGACCAGGTCCTCGAGCAAGGGCTCGAAATAGCCGCAGTTGTGATGCCCGCAAGGAATTCCGACCTCGGTAAAGACGTCGTAGTAGGCCTTCCAGCAGGGAGCGAAGATGTCTTTGAACATCTCTAGCGAGACGAAGGGGTTGCGCTCATGGGCAATATCGTCTGCTAGGGCGGTGTAGTCGGGATTGTAGTAATAGGCGAACTTCTTGGCCATCTTGACTGTGTAGTCGGTGATGTAGGCAAACATCTCCTTGACCAGCTCGGGCTCTTCGTAACAAGCAGTCAGCCCCTCGGTAAAGCCCATCACCCCGACCAGGGTCTGGAAGACTCCGCCAATGCCAGTCGATCCGGCAAAGGGAATCTCGAAGTTGTGCCTGTCCCTAGCCTGCTTGGCTGCATCAGCCCAGGCCGAGTCGGTGATATCGTCAGGGTTTGGAAGCTTGATGACATCGCCCCATTTGGCGATGTCGGTCAGAATAAAGTCGTGGGTCTTTGGCATGTAGGCATCTACGACCCCGCCCGGGTCCTTGACCGACTCGACCCCGAACATGTTGCGGATGGTACCGTCGGCAGAGGGCTCTGGCCTAAAGAAAGGCGGCCCGTTCATCGCCCAAAAAAGACTGAAAGTGGTGAGATACTCCGGGTCTTGTCCCTTGATCGACCGCAAGAAGTTTTCTCTTACTGTTAACATAGCGACACTCCATTCGTTTACTTAGGGCACCAGCCGACACAACGTGTCTTAAGGCTTTAGGCCCCTAAGGTTTTATCCCCGTAAAAATCCTAGTAATAAGTATTCTTGATCGCATCGAACTCGTCATAGATCCAGCCCATGAACTTCTTTTCCTGCTCACGGTTGGCAACCATCGTGTCGATGCCGCTTCTGGTAAAGGCCCATCCGCCGCCAGGGGCGATCTTGGACACATAGTCGCGGAAGTTGGTGCGCACCTCTTCTTCGGTGGCGTCGTCGTCGATGAAGCGCACGTCGTAGCTCTGGCACATCACGAGGTTCCTGCCGTACTTGGCCTTGATGCCGAAGGAGTCGTTTGACGACTGCACGGGATCCCAGAACGTCACGCCCATGCTGACCAGGTCCTCGAGCAGGGGCTCGAAGTACCCGCAGTTATGATGACCCATGGGGATTCCAGCGTCGACAAAGACCTGGTAGTAAGCCCTCCAGCAGGGGGCGAAGATATCCCTGAACATCTCGAGCGAGACGAAGGGGTTGCGCTCGTGGGCGATATCGTCGCCGAATGTCCCATAGTCAGGCTTGTAGTAGTAGGCATACTTCTTGGCCATCTTTACCGTGTACTCGCAAATGTAGTTGAGCATCGCCTTGACTTCCTCAGGCTCTTCGAAGCAAGCCGAGAGGCCCTCGGTAAAGCCCATCACGCCCACAAGCGTCTGGAAGAACCCGCCCATACCGGTCCCACCGGCAAACGGAAGCTCGAAGTCGTGGTTGTCCCTGGCTTGTTTTGCTGCGTCTTGCCAGGCCGAATCGGTGATCTCGTCCGGGTCAGGAAGCTTGATCACTTCCGGCCACTTGAAAATGTCAGTCAATACAAAGTCGTGCGTCTTGGGCATTCCGGCATCGACGATTCCACCCGAATCCCGTACGGTCTCGACCCCGAACATGTTGCGCATCACACCGTCTTCACTCGGTTGGGGCCTGTGGAATGGCGGTGAGGCCATTCCCCACCAAAGGCTGTATGTGGATAAATACTCCGCCTCCTCGCCTTTGATGATCCTTAAGAAGTTTTCTCTAGTAGTAAGCATTCATTGTCCTCCATTCAAATCCTCTGGTCTGACCGGCAATCCCTGGCCATCGCCTTGCCATAATTTGTGCACACAGCAAATCGCCAAGCGCCGCTCAGCTACTCAGGCACCATTGTATGCTACCTGGCGGCGTTAAAATCTAAAAAGGTCTGCTATGGATAATATCTTAGGTTTAAAACCCTCACTTTCGACAGTCTGCATTTACCAGCAAGCCTTTTATGTGGAGAAAACCACGCTTTGGCCTTCTCCACATATTGGAAAGCCGGTGTAGGGGACTGCTCGAAGGTGCTTTATTGGCCTGTTGCCCAGGCCCGGCAGATCTCGACTCCCTTTTGGGGGCTGTTCGCCCAAGCGTCGGCACCAATGGCCGCACAGACGTCGGCTGTGACGGGATTGCCTCCGACGATGATCTTCACTGTGCCGCGCAGGCCGGCAGCGTCGAAGGCCTCGATGACGTTGCGCATGGCGGGGACGGCCAAGGTGAGCACCCCGGACAAAGCGACGATTCCCACATCCTGGTCTTTGGCAGCCTCGACAACGGCCTCGGGTGCCACGTCGATGCCGAGGTCGATGACCTCGAAGCCCGCTGCATCGAGCATATCGCGGACGATGTTCTTGCCGATGTCGTGGATGTCTCCTTTGACGGTGCAGATGATCAGCTTGCCGAGGCCGGTATTCGTCGAGCCTGCCAGGGCCGGGCGCAGGATCTGCATGGCACCTTTTAGGATCTCGGCCGAATACAGCAGGTCGCCGATGAAGTACTCCCCACTCTCAAAACGGTTCCCGACCTCAGTCATGGCTGCCTGCAAGGCCTCCAGGGTCGCCCCGGCTGCCGAGGCGTCGTTTTCAATGATTGATGACACAGCCGCATAGACTGCGTCTTCTTCCATGTTTATCATCAGGTTTTGTAAATCGTTCCAATCGGTCATGTCCAAAACTCCTCCCTGTATGAGGGCCTACTCGTTTTATTGGCTGGCTGCAGGCCTGGCTACCTGCCTACAGAAAACAGCAAAGCTTGGGTCAGCTCTGCCCGTTTTTGCTCGTCAGGCTCCCAGCTGGGGTCGTTTTTCGCTTGTTCCAACAAGTCTTCCAAAGTATATTCGGCTTGGGTGCTTTCGTCTTTATCGTTCATTTTATCCTCCTCTTTGTGGCTGCTCAGTGCTGCTTGCTGAGCTCGTTGGCAGTCTCATAGACAGCAATCAGGTTTTCGACCTTGGCGTCGTCTGCGCAAAGCAGCGGCTTGTTGGGCATGAAGATAAAGCCACCGCCAGGGGCCATGACTTCAAAAGCGCGCTTCACATAGTCCGTGCATTGCGAGACCGTGCCCATCTGAAGCAGGTCGACGGTGATCCCCGTCGCCAGGCACTGCCAGTCCCCAATTGCATCGAAGGCCTCGAAGGGGTCGTCTTGGTCCAGCATGAAGACAACCGATCCCTTTGGCAGCCTACGGTACCGGTCGATGGTGTTTAGGAAATGTCCTTCTCCCTTTACAAAGATCTTCGATCCAGCCTCTAAGAAAGGCATGAGCAGCTCGGCGAAGTCATTGAAGAAGAACTCGTCAAACAGCTCGGGAGACAAGAAGCACTCGATATGGTAGACCGTCGAGCCTAGGGGGTAGGGCGCGGTGAAGTCCTTAGGGTCCAAGGCAGCCAGGCGCTGCTTGGTGGCCTGCCCGAGCACAGCGACAACCTCGCGTATGACATCCGGGCGGCGCCTCAGGTCGATCAGGGTCTCGGTGATCCCCCGGTAGCTATCAAACAGGGTGTTTATCGGGCTGACAAAGCCAATCGGCGAGCCAGTGATCGGAATGATTCCCTTTACCTCGCTTGTATACTGCTGGATCAAGGAGTTGGCCTCACGGAATTTTCTTAACTCGTGCAGGGCTTCTAGGATTTTTGGGTAGGCTTCCTCTCGGGGAAGCTGCAATGTCTTGTTGCGTTGCTTGCGTAGCTTTCTACCGAAAGCGACGGGGTCTGCCATCAGCTCGGGGTATTCCTCGGCGGTCATAAAGTCGATCTCTGGCTGCAGGTGGATGATGGTCGTTCCGTCATCGGCTATCTTGTAGCTGTCATTGCCGAGTGCGTTTAATACTTTGACCGGGGTGTTCAGTGTGCCTCCCCAAATGAAGTCGAACTCCACTTCGTCTAAGAACCGGACATAGACTTCAGCGGTCTTTTGCGGGTCGTCCATAACGTCTTCATAACGGACCCCGGCATAGGAGAAAGGCCATGAAATGACCTCGGCTCCAACTGGGACCTTCTTGGGCTCCTTGAAGCTGAGGGCGTCGATCATGTTTTGGACCCGCTCAGCTTTTAACTCTTCTACGTTCATTTTTGCTCCTTCCCGATATTTGTGTCCTGCTCTGCTCCGTCGTGCTCATAAAGATTTGTGGTAGCCAGGCCTTATCCGACCTTGGTGTGTGTCGAACGCCTTATCCATGCTTAGGATGGCTAAGGTGGTTAGGGCTTGCATCATCGTCAAAGGCCTGCATTGCTACCACTAATCCTTGTCATGAAATGAATTGGCTACATCGAATATGCAGATAATTGCTTAGATAGCTTCATATCCAGATTCGATAATAGCAGCCTTAATCAATTCGACTGATATTTGCGCTGGGTCATAGACTACAGTTGCAGTATTAGCGTCTAGGCTAATGCTTACTGTATTGATTCCTGGTAAAAAGCAGACTGCTTCGTTCACCACCCCAACACAATGCTCCGATTCCATTCCCTTGACTGTAATGATTGCTGTTTCCATGGTCATGCCTCCTTCTAATCAGCATTGACGGCCAGGCTGTACCTTAAATTGGCATATAAAAGAAAGTAATCACCCCCAGCCAATAACCTGACCTAGGCGTAATCATAGTGTTTTATAGGTAATTTGGTCAAGCAGGTTTTCATTGTCCCACTGTGGCTTTGGGCAGTCAGTTTAGCGATAGCCAAGTGCAGAGGTGCTATACCTGTTGAAACTGACGCCTCTAGCTGCCGCTAGCTTTAGTCACCCATCCCTTAATCTTGCTAAAGCGGGTGTGCAGACGAGTTGTCGAGCCCCGTATGCTACAGATTTGCGGTAGGGTACACTTTTAGCGGGTAAATTCGCAAACTCATCGCACCACATAACATAAATATGCCATATCCAGGGTAAACGCACCAGACATCGTCTGCAAAACCGGCGGAAATGCACGAAAAAGGCATGATAAGGGCCTTATTGCGTCTTGGTGCGGTGAGTTCG
>JGI24702J35022_10000601_pt1 | contig 21830 bp, 19 predicted proteins | sample TergutTh196P4_FD_35022 | JGI IMG/M metagenome (IMG submission 35022)
TTCCGGTCTGGCATGATGATGCACAGGGAACAGCCTGCGTTACCCTTGCCGCTTTAATTAATGCGTTAAAACTGGCAGGAAAGAAAATGGGAGATGCAAAGATTGTGCTTCTTGGCGCAGGCGCATCGAACAGCACTGTTGCACGGCTAATTATGGCAGACGGCGGCGACCCGGCAAAGATAATTGTTTTTGATAGAAAGGGCAGCCTTCATAAGGGAAGGGAAGATCTAAAGGCCGATAAGGCGAATTACCGTAAATGGGAACTCTGCGAAAAAACAAATCCCGGCTGCGCTTCGGACATAGAAAGCGCCATAAAGGGCACCGATTGTCTTATTGCGCTTTCTACCCCCGGCCCGGATACCGTTAAACGCGAGTGGGTTTTCTCAATGGCGGAAAAGGCAATTTTGTTTTGCTGCGCCAACCCCGTGCCGGAAATCTGGCCTTATGCGGCAAAAGAAGAGGGCGCCTTTATTGTCGCAACAGGCCGGGGGGACTTTCCCAACCAGGTAAATAATTCCGTATGCTTTCCCGGCATTCTTAAAGGCGCCTTGTTGGTCAGGGCAAAGAAGATAACAGACGGCATGGCTATTCGCTGCGCTCATTCCATAGCGGAGTTTTCGGAAAAGCGTGGAATTAACCCTGACAACATTATCGCTTCCATGGAAGAGACGGAAGTTTTTGCGGAAGAAGCCGCCGACGTGGCAGAGCAGGCTGTTATAGAAGGTGTTGCGAGGATAAACCTTTCGCGGGAAGAAGTGTATAAAAGGGCAAAAGCCGATATTGCTTCGTCTCGGGCAATTGTGGAAGACATGAAAAAAATGGGCCATATCAAGGATGTGCCCGCCGAACTATTGGAAGCTGCATTGGAAAAGGCGATAAAAAAGGTGCGCTCTTAAAGCCGGATTATTCTGGAATTGGTTAGAACTTCAGCGCCGCTTTCAGTGATTAAGATGTCATTCTCCAGCCGGCAGCCTCCATGTTCAGGATCGTATAAACCAGGCTCCAGTGTAATGATCATGCCGGGTTCAAGTATCCATTTATTATCACTCTGGTTTTTTATGGATGGTGCCTCGTGCGCATTTAATCCAATGCCGTGGCCAAGGCTGTGAGGCATATTTTTTTTATAACGTGCAAAATACGCTTCAACTGCACTGCCGAGATTTTTGGCCGGTTCCCCGCTCCTGGTCATTGATAGGGCGAGTTTGTAGGCTTTCTCTGTTAAGGTGAGCATTTTTTCCTGGGTTTTCGAAAGGGGTTCCCGCGCAAATGTTAAAGTTACATCGCTCGTATAACCACCGTATTTTAGCCCGAAATCAAGGATAGAGAGGCCGCTCCCGCCGAAAGCTTCCCCCGTATATGCGGGAAATGCATGAATACCAAAACTTCTTGCCGGGCCGGCGGCCATTGTTTCAAAGCCTGTACCCTCGCAGCCACGCCTCCGTCCTTCATAATCAATGAAATGCGCAATATCTGCTTCTGTTTTTAATTTTCCTGAATATATTTGCTTTTCCAGAAGATTAATTATGTCATCAGTCATGGCCGAAAGCTTTCTGTAAATTTTTATTTCACTTTCATCTTTTATGGCGCGGTTTTTTACAAGTTCTTCCTCTATTCCTCCATCGCGGCAAATGATGTCAAAATCGGTAAATTTTTCTACATATTTTAAAAAACGGGGATAGGGAATGGTCCCGGAGATTTCAATTTTCGATCCCTTGGGAATTTTTAAACGTTCTATTGCTCCCTTTAAAGCCTTTAGCGGCTCACGGTTAAATTCTCCGTAAGGAATAACCACTTCAGCTTCGGCATACATGGATGCCATGTTAATATCCCACGGTACAAGCAGAGAGCGCCGGTTCACGGAAAGGAATATGATAGCGTCTCCGGGCTGTCCGGAAAGCCAGCGTATTGCGGGATTCCTCCGCTCCTCATTGTCTTCAAGCATTACGAGGCTGATATTTTCCTGTGACATCCAGTCGTATATTTTTTCCCGGCGTTTTTTATGTGGATTCAAAATTAATGTTCCTTTAAGGAAAAAGCTTCTTTGGATGCAGCAAGAATGGCTTTTAATTCATCATCGCCAATCCAGTAATGGGTAACAAAACGGAAGGTGTTTCCTTCCGGAGGGCTTATAATAATACCGTGCTTTTTAAAAATTTCCACAATGCGGGCGGCATTCTTTTTGTCTCCGGAACCCGGGAAGGAAAAAAAGACCATATTAATTTCGACATCTTTTGGTTTGACGATTAAGCCGGGAATTTTTGCAAGTTCCGCTGCCAATTTTTTTGCCCGCTTGTGATCTTCCGGGAGGTGCGATACTTGTTCTTCCAGGGCAATAATTCCCGCGGCGGCGAGTATTCCTGCCTGGCGCATGCCGCCGCCCATTATTTTCCGTTTTTGCCTTGCTTCTTCGATAAATTTCCTGTTGCCAGCAAGCAGGGAGCCTACCGGGGCGCAAAGGCCCTTGGAAAGGCAGAACATTACCGAGTCTGCACGCTTTGCAATTTCTTTTGCCTCGCAGCCGAGGGCGGCGGCAGCATTAAAAATACGCGCTCCGTCGAGATGAATTGGCAGTTTCCATTCGTCTGCGATTTTTCGCACTTCGTCCATTTTGTTAAGGGGTACTACCCTGCCAAGAGAATGGGCGTTTTCCATACAAATAAGGGATGTTTCAGGCGCATGAAGATCGAGCTTGCGAAGCCGTTTCTGTAAATCTGCAATGGAAAGTATTCCGTCCGGCGCGGGTACCGGCCTTGTCTGAACGCCTGCAATTACGGAAGCCGCCCCGGCTTCGTGCTGAATTATATGGCAGTCTTCTCCAAGCAGCACTTCTGTCCCCCGGCGGCACCATGTAAACAGCGCCAACTGGTTTCCGAAAGTTCCGGAAGGCACAAAAAGGGCGGCTTCCTTTCCAAGTTTTTTGGCGCCAAGTTTTTCAAGTTTATTGATTGTGGGGTCGTCCCCGTAAACATCATCCCCGACTTCCGCTTCTGCCATTGCCTTTCGCATGGCAGCAGTCGGCTGGGTAACAGTATCGCTTCGTATGTCTATCATGATTTCCTTAATAGGTAATTATNACAGCATGGAATACAAGCGGCACATCGCCTGTATTTTTTATGCTGTGGGATGCGCCATTTCCGGTAATTATGGCGTCTCCNGGATTTACCTTGACTTCTTTTCCGTCATCATTTACGGTTCCGTTTCCGGAAATAATAAAATAGTACTCGGTTTCTGATACATGCTCGTGGTATCCGATTGATGATCCCGGTTCCAAGGTAATTTCTGCGAGCATGCGGGTATTTTTCTCATTGGCAGCGTCCAGAAGATACCTTATCTGTGTGCTGCCATCGCCGTCCCGCATGTGTTCCTTAATTTCGATTTTCATTTCGTTTTGTTTAATAACCATAAAAAACTCTCCAAAAACAAGATTTTCTTATTATTGCTTTTATTTTCCGATTAATCCAGCCCTGGGATTAAAATCTCTTGGATTAAATCCCTCATTTTATTAAATTGACTTTGCTATTTAAAAAGTATAATTTATATAATGCTCTCTAAAGCACAAAAACTTTACCGTGGGCTTTTAATCTGCCTTATGGCAATGGGGCTCATAATAATCGGCGGGACATTATATGCGGTAATTTTCCGTCCTGCTTCCGGGAAAGCTGCTCCGATGGAAGCTGCGCCAAATGCCGGGGATGGGGCGCCTTTTACAGGCATAGGCCCGCTCAGGGTAGCCGTAAAGCCTGATGCCAAAGCCGATACCCCCACCGGTACGGTTATTGTTTTTGCTATTTTTACTTATTATCCTGAGGACAAGGCTTTTTCTGAAGAACTGGCCCTAAGAGTGAAGGATTTCAGGGAAATAATAATAAATTATGTCGGCGGCTTCTCTGCGGATGAACTTCAAAAACAGGGCGAAGAAAACCTGAAAGCTGAAATTTTACGGAGATTTAATTCAATACTGCGGCTTGGAAAAATAGATGCCCTGATTTTTAATGAATTTATGATTATTGGGTGAATGGAGGCATCATTGCCGCTGCTTTATATCTAAATTTAAATTTTATTTTCTGCAACAATAGTTTCTATTTTCATACTTGCTAATTGGCTTATATATTCCTGGGTAATACCAGCATCGGTAATCAGATAGTTGATTTTATCAAGGCAACCCAGAGATGCAAATAATATTTTCTCAAATTTGCTTGAATCCACCAGAAGAAAAACTGTTTTGGCGGAATTTATCATTGCGCGTTTGAGTGACAGATCGGTGAAGCTGGGGTAAGTCAAACCTGCCGCAAGGGAAAAGCCGCCGGCTGCCAAAAAGAGTTTTTCTACATAAAGATCTTTAAAAATGAGGGCTGCATTTTCACCGGTAAGGGAAAGTGTAGGGGCCTTGAATTCTCCGCCTGTCATCAAAATGGTATTTGTTGGCTCTTTACCCAAAGCCAGTGTAATATTAATGGCAGGCGTAACTATTTTTAAATTTCTTCTACTGGAAAGGAATTTAATCATCTCGGCAACCGTTGTCCCTGAATCGAGAATGATACTATCACCGGAAGAAACAAATTCAGCAGCTTTAGCACCGATTAGGGCTTTACTTTCCATGTTGGTGTGCCGTTCCAGCTGTATTTCAGAAGCAAAAGAAGAATAATTACTGATGAAGGCACCACCATGCTGCCGGACAATAAGGCCGGATTGTTCCATGGCTTCAAGATCCTGTCGGATTGTGGGTTCAGTGACCTGGAATATTTGCTTTAGCTCCTGTACCCGGCAGCTTCCATTTTCACGAAGTAGCTCAAGTATTTTCTCACGCCGTTGTTCCGGAAACATTTATTCTAACTTTTCCTTATTATGAAAATTAATAACTAACTCGTTCCCTCCAGAGAGCATATGATAACTCCAGACCCTTGTCTAGTTCTTTTGGGCTGTATGTATCAAAGGGCGCTTTTATTATCAAGCTTTCGACATCAGAAAAACTTAATGTGCCTTTTCCGATAAAACCTAGCATTGCAGCCCCCATGGCGCTTGCCTCGTGTCTTCTATCAACCCTGACTTCAGTTTTAAGCAAATTGGCAATTATCTGCATAGAAAGCCTGGAATGGGTTAATCCACCATCAGAGCGAATCCATTGAAGAGCCGCTCCATGAGCTTTTCCCTGGTTCAATTCCCTGTCTTTTTCCATAGAAGAAATAACATCTTTAAGCTGAAAGGGGTAGGCTTCCAGGGCAGCGCGGACAATGTGGGCAGCATCAGTCCCAAGTGTAATACCAAGGATCTCTGCTTTTCTTCCCATCTGCCAATAAGGGCCGCCAAGACCCGAGAAAGCGGGGATAAAGGTAACACCGCCAGAATCTGGAACAGATTCTGCTATAGCGTCAAAGCCGGCTGCATCAGGGGCAAGTTTGAGTTTTTCCAGAATCCAGTTGACTGTAGAGCCACAGCTTACAATTACCCCTTCAAGGGCATAGTCTCTCCTGCCTTCCATCGACCAGCAAATAGTACTTACCATTCCGTGTTGTGAACGGGTGCGCTTGCCTGTATTCATTACCACTGAAGAACCGGTACCCATTGTTGCCTTTACAGTTCCCGGGGAAAAACAGCCTTCACCAAAACAGGCTGCGTGGGAATCGCCAATAATCGATGTTATTGGAATTGGCTTGTCCAGAATTCCATTAAAATTTGTTTCACCAAAATTTCCGCTAGAAGGGCGAATTTCCGGAAGGTGCAAACCTTTTATTTCGAATAGATCCTCCATGGCAGGACTCCATTTGCATTGATCCAAATCCATTAACAGGGTTCTGGATGCATTGGAACAATCGGTAACATAGTTTCCCGTAAACTTAAAAACCAGCCAGGTATCAATAGTACCGAAGTATACAGAGCCGTTTTTAACTTTTTCCCTTAGGAAAGGATCATTTTCTATTAGCCATAGCAATTTGGTTCCGGAAAAATAAGGGTCAATTCTAAGGCCGGTTGCATCAATTATATGGCTTTCAATGTTCATCTTTTGCAGACGCAAACAGATATCGACAGAACGTTTACACTGCCAGACAATAACCGGTGAAAGCGGGATTCCTTTTTCATCCCAGAGCAAAAAAGATTCCCGCTGATTGCTGATGCCCACAGCGGTAATGGAGTTTTTATTGTTTCCAGCAGCCTCAAAATCATAAAGTGCTTGTTTTACTGAAGTAATTATTGATTCGATAATTTCGTTGCCTTTCTGCTCCACAAAGCCCGGTTTGGGATAATATGAATGGAATGGGCAGGTATGCGAACTTACTATTTCGCCTTTTTCGGAGATTATTAGTGCTTTTGAACCGCTGGTTCCCTGATCAATTGCGATGATGTGTTCCATATCAGCTCCTTATTATTTTTTGAGCACATCTCCTGAATCGTTTCTGCGATTCCAGCGGCATCAAGTTTAAAATGGGTTTTATTATCAACCTGCGACCAGTTTTTTGAGAAAGAACCTTCTGGAACCCCCAGCCTTTTTAGCTTTGCCCCCAGGCCATTATCAGCTATGAGTTCTGCTATGAGACTTCCAATGCCGCCGTGGGTTGAATGTTGCTCTACGGTAAGAACCATGCCAGTTTCATTAATTGAATCAATAAGTATGGATGGCGTAAAGGGTCTGATTGAAGTTATGGCAAAAACTGCACAGGATAGGCTCTTTCCCTGGTTATCATTTAGTTTTTTCACAGCTTCCAGAACATCGTGGACAGCGGTTCCAAGGGCAATTATTGTTATATCTTTCCCATCTGATAATTGAAGAGGTAAACCCGGTTGAAAAACATAATTGTCAGGGGTAATGTTATGGAATTTCCCGGTATTCAGGCTGGTATAGACCGGTCCTTTTCTTTCCACAACACCGTAATTGGTCATCTGCCTGCATTCCCTTGGATCACAAGGGGCATATATTTCAAATCCGGGCATTCCTCTAATAAAACCAATATCATTTATTTCATGGTGTGTGATTCCGTCTGTCCCATAACTAAAACCTGCATGCATCCCGTTCACCTTAACATTACTATGCGCATAACTTATATCTATTTTAAGGTTTTCATTGGAGCGGGAAATAAGGAAAGGCGTGGCATTTCCTGTAACCGGAATTACCCCTCCATTGGCCATTCCGGCAGCCATGCCCATCATATTTTGTTCAGCTATTCCCACATTTATTACTCTCTTCGGGAATAATTCCCTAAAAGGTTTTACTTTGCTGGTACTAACTGAATCGCTTACCAGATAATAAATATCGACGCCTTGTTTAACAAGGTCAATATAAGTCTTTATTTGAACGTCCCGTAAATCTTCCATTGTTAATTCACCCATTACTCCATTTTTTTCTGTTATTCTGGTATTCATGAGGATAGTTCCATTAGGGCCTTTTCAGCCTGTTCTTCTGTTGGGATGGTATGGTGCCATTCAGGCCTGTTCTCCATAAAAGAAACCCCATTACCTTTGATTGTATGGGCAATGATCGCATGGGGCTTTTGGCCGGAATAATCCAAAGAATCGAAAAGTTGAATTAGTGCGCTGGTATCATGCCCATCAACATCGTAAACACTAAATCCAAAAGCTTCCAGTTTTTTTCTGAGTGGACTAATTTCCATTGTATTGGCAATTGTGTCTGAGAGTTGAATACCATTGTTGTCAATAATCAGCACTAAATTACCCAATTTATAATGTGCTGCTGCCATAGCCGCTTCCCAGTTACTGCCTTCTTGAAGCTCTCCATCCCCGGTAAGTACAAAAGTGCGGTATTTTCTGCTTGTTTTCCGCGCAGCCAGGGCCATTCCTGTCCCAATGGAAAGCCCATGCCCAAGGGCGCCTGTATTTATTTCAATTCCCGGTACATGACTTGTAGGGTGAATAGTCAGGGGAGATTCATGGCTTAAATACTCAAAAAGCCAGCTTTTTGGGAAAAACCCCCGCTCTGCCAGGGTGGAATACAAGCCTTCCGAGGCATGTCCCTTGCTTAGGACAAAGCGATCCCGGTTTGGGTCATTTTGACTTTCCGGGGAAAAATTCAGTGTATTAAAGAAAAGGACAGCCAGAATATCCGCTTCTGAGAGTGAACAGCCAACATGCCCGCCCTGAGCCTTTGTAATCATGGAAATAATGTTTCTTTTAATTTCGTTTGATTTTCGTTTGATTTCTATTCCATTCATAAATTATTCCCATTTCTCCCTAATTCAATAATATATGATAATAAAAATAATTTCAAGTACTTTTTTTTACTTTTTTTTGCTTTTTTTTACTTGACTTTCTGAAAGAAATATGTTACTTTTTCATTATCACATTCCATATCAGGAGGAAGTTTTATGAAAAAAAGATTCTTGGTCATTGCAGTATTACTGGCGCTCATTATGCCGCTGGCATTTGCAGCGGGAGGCCGACAGACAGGAAGTAGTCAGAGTAACCTCATAGTTATCATTACTCCCGGGCACGACAATCCCTTCTTTAAAACCGCTGCGGATTTTGCAGATGCCAAGGCAAAGGCGCTGGGTTATGAAACCAAGGTTTATGTCCACAATGACGATGCCAATTTGCAAAGCCAGTACTTCGACCTTGCAATTGCTGACAAGGCTTTAGCTATTGTTTGTGACAATGCCGGCGCAGATGCCACCATTGCAGCGGTTCAGAAGGCAAAATCTGCCGGAATCCCAACATTCCTTATCGATCGTGAAATTAACGCCACGGGTGTTGCCGTTTCCCAGATAGTTGCAAATAACTATCAAGGGGTGCAGCTTGTAGCAGAATATTTTGTCCGGCAGATGAGCGAAAGCGGGGATTATGTTGAACTCGTCGGCAGAGATACAGACACTAATGCCCATGTGCGCAGCCAGAGCTACGACGACTTAATCAGTCAGTACCCCAACATGAGGCGTGTTGCCCGCCAGACAGCAAACTGGGATCAGGCGGAAGCATTCAGGGTAATGCAGTCTATGCTTCAGGCAAATCCAAATATGAAGGGTGTAATATCCGGGAATGATACCATGGCTATGGGAGCCATGGCTGCCTTAATTGCTGCAGGGAGAGGGGACGTAATTGTGGTTGGTTTTGACGGCTCAAACGATGTACGGGATTCCATCCTGGCAGGCGATATCAAAGCTACAGGCCTTCAGCAGATAGCCAGAATTGCAGAGCTTGCTGTTGAACAAGCCGACCAGTACATCAAGAGAGGATCAACCGGACAGCCCGAAAAGCAACTTATTGATTGTGTACTTATTAATCGCGATAATGCAAGCAGGTTAAATGACTTCTCTTTGAAGTAAAAATTAAAGCCTGATCGCTGACCACTTGGTTCAAGTGGTCTTGGTGATCAGGCTTTTGGGGGAAAGAAAAAATAATGCAAAACCCGGGGAAATTTTTATTGATTATTGCTATGTTAGTCTTCACTTCTTGTACTATTGTAAAAAACGATGGATCGGATTCAAAACAAAGAGAGATTGGGGATCTTGGAGTCAGGGCTTCCACATTTGACCCGATACAATATGCAGAGGAAATATGGGAACCTGTAGTATTGCCCCGGATTGACAGTTTAGCTGTGAACTTTCATGAACTTTTGGACGGATTAAGTTCAAATGAAAATGCCACATCAGAGAGGTACGGATACCGTCTTCTTGAAGAAGGGAACCATTATAACTTTGCGGTAAAAGGAACCGTAAAGTTTTTGTCTATAGATACCAGTTCAGCGAATGGAACAACAACTTTGGATTTTGCCCCTTATGACGGTCAAGCCGATTGTATTATGATGATCGGTCCTGTTTTTCGCAGTTTGGCAATAAGGGATATTCAGAATTCCATTTCACTTAACGATTTTACCAACCAGGTTGAATTTGCCCGCATTGCAAGAGAGCTAAATAACAAGGTTAGGGATCTTGTTCTGGAGGGTATTGATTTTTCTCAGTGTATCGGCTCAGAGGCAGATCTTATTGGTGTATTCACTTATGATGGCCCGGGAAGCACAATTGAGATTATGCCTGTGCGCTTATCAATAAAATAGCAGGGATGCCTATGGATGAGATAGCCCTGGAAGCCAGAGAAATTACCAAGATTTACCCGGGAACCGTCGCTCTTGACAAAGCCAATTTTAAAGTCCGCAGAGGCAAGGTTAATGTCCTTGTTGGTGAGAACGGCGCCGGAAAATCAACCATGATGAAAATTGTGGCGGGAGTTGAAACAAAAACATCGGGTTCTATTTTTATACATGGAAAAGAAGTCAACTATACCACTCCCAACGAAGCTATTCGCAAGGGGGTTGGAATTATTTACCAGGAGTTAAATCTATTTCCTAATCTAAGCATTGCTGAAAACATATTCATGACTAGAGAAATTAAAAAAAACCGCATTACGATAGACCATGTAAAACAGAAGGAAAAATCCGGAGAGTTCCTTAAAAAGCTGAAGCTTGATGTGCCACCCGAAACACCAATTGAAAGTATCCGTGTCGGGCAGCAGCAGCTTGTCGAAATAGCCAAAGTTCTTTCGCAGGATGCCGAGATCATCATCATGGATGAGCCAACCTCGGCGCTTACCGAAGCTGAAGTTTCAACTCTTTTTACTATCATCGAAGAGTTGAAGAAAAACGGAGTAACGGTTATTTATATTTCCCATCGTTTGGAAGAAGTCATTCATATTGGCGATTATATAACAGTTCTCCGTGATGGGAAATTTATTGAAGAACAGAAAATCGCTGATATTAATATACCATGGATCATTAACCGCATGACAGGTGGTCACAAAATTGAAAATGTCTATGCGAGACGGGAGATAGGAGAAACCTTGCTCCTGGTTGAAAATATCTCCCTAATGAAACAGACAGGAATCGGATATGTGCTTAACGATGTTTCGTTTTCCCTAAATACCGGTGAAATATTGGGTTTGTACGGATTGCTTGGTGCTGGAAGGACAGAGCTGTTAGAGTGCCTTATAGGAGAGCGAAAAGACTATAGCGGAACACTTAAGCTAAAAGGGAAACCCGTTTTATCAAAAGATGTAAATGGACGGATTAAAGATGGGTTTGCACTTATTCCCGAGGATCGCAAAACTTTGGGAATTTTTCCTAATTTAATTATTCTTGAAAATATGGTTATATCTGCAATAAGCCGGTTTTTTAAGCGTATGTTTCTTCGCCCAAAATTGGAGAGGGATGCAGTTAACGGTGTGGTAGAAGATCTGAGTGTAAAAACTGCTTCAATCCTCAATTCAATTAATTCCCTTTCTGGTGGAAATCAACAAAAGGTTATTATAGGGCGCAGCCTGCTTACAAATCCNANNGTTCTTTTNATGGACGATCCAACAAGGGGTATTGATGTTGGCAGTAAATATGATGTTTACGAAATTTGCAAAAAGCTTGCCAAACAGGGAATGGGTATAATTTTTGTTTCTTCAGAAATGCAGGAGATGCTTTCAATTCCGGATCGAGTACTGGTACTCTCTCAGGGCCGGCTTAAAGGCGAATTCCTTCATGAAGAAATAACAGAAGAAAAACTGGTTGCTGCTTCGGCAATAACCCTCACACAAAAATCAACGGAGGAACATCTGCATGAGCAACAATAAACCGGGACAAATTAATTTTGCCCAGGCAGCAATGAAGCTCAGGGCATACATAGCCCTGATTGCACTGCTTGTTTTTTTTAGTTTTGCAATCCCAAATTTTCTTACTCCTCTCAGCATAATCACAATGATACGGCATGTTGTCCTTAACGCCATTGTTGCAATCGGAGTTACATTTGTGATTTTAACCGGTGGTATCGATCTTTCCGTAGGTTCCATAATTGGCTTTTGTGGAATGATAGCCGGAGGTCTTATATACGAAGGACTCAACCTAAAACTATTTGGTATTACAATTTATTATTCTGTACCCGTGGTAATTTTAATTACCGTTATCCTTGGAATTTTGATTGGGCTATTTAATGGAATTTTGGTGACTAAATTTAATGTTACGGCTTTTATTGCAACTATGGGTTCAATGTACATTTTCAGGGGTCTTGGGATGCTCCGTTCCGATGGCAGGACTTTTCCGCATTTAATTGGCAGCCCTGAACTGCACAATACCGGATTTCCCCTGCTTGGTTCGGGAACTTTTCTGGGGGTTCACTACACTATCATAATAATGATTGTTTTGATAATCGTTGCAGTGTATCTCGCCAAAAAGACACCATTTGGGCGTTACATATATGCTGTCGGAGGCAATGAGAATGCTGCCAAACTTTCTGGAATCCAGGTTGCCAAGATTAAGACAATTACATTTATGATAAGCGGCGGATGCGCTGCCATTGTAGGCCTTATTATCACTTCAGAACTGGTAGCGGCTCATCCTGCCACTGGCAATGCTTATGAAATGAACGCAATCGCAGCTACGGTTCTTGGCGGTACTTCTCTGGCGGGGGGTCGTGGATCCATAGGCGGCGCGGTATTGGGAGCGTTTGTCATCGGTATTCTTAACGACGGCATGGTTATGATGGGCGTATCATCATTCTGGCAGACGGTTATTAAAGGTGTAGTGATTATTTTGGCGGTTATATTTGATCAGATGCAAAACCGCGGTTCTGCAAAAACCAATGCATAAAAAATGTGCATAACTGGCATGTTAAACAGGAGTATAAAATGAATATTATTAACAAAAAACCCTTTCTTGGCCTAGTGGTAAGCAATAGGGCTTTTTTTAATCCAGCCCTGGCATTGGCAGGACGGCATGAAATTATTTCGGTTTTGGATTCACTTGAGGTTGACTATGTAATTCAGGATGAAAAAGCCACAAATTCCGGATGTGTAGAAAACTACCGGGATGCCCAAATTCTTGCAGAAGAATTTAAAAAACACCGGGATAATATTGACGGCATTTTGGTGGTACTCCCTACTTTTGGGGACGAAGTTGCGGTAATTGAGGCAATACGGCTTTCCGGTTTAGACGTGCCGGTACTGGTTCAGGCCTGCAACGACTCTCCTGACAAGGTAGGTGTCAAAAGCCGCAGGGATGCGTTCTGCGGAAAAATCTCTGTATGTAATAATTTATTTCAATCTGGAATACCCTTTACCGATACTACCTTTCACACTTGTGATATATCCTCCAAAGATTTTAAGAAAGATGTTTCTGATTTTTATGCAGTATGCCGGGTGGTTAAGGGAATTAAAAATTTACGTGTAGGTGTAATCGGCACCCGGCCTACCGCTTTTCAGACAATGCGCTTTAGCGAAAAAATTTTGCAGCAGCATGGAATTACCGTTGTCCCAGTGGATCTTTCGGAAATACTGGGGCTGGTTAATGCCCTTAAAGATGATGATCCGGAAGTCCAGGCAAAGGCAAACGCCATTAAACAATATGGGACAATCGAAAAAAATGTGATATCGGCCAATATTATTAAGCAGGCAAAGTTTTCGGTTATTGTGGAAAGATTCGCCCAAGACAATAACCTGCAGGCTGCAGCCATTCAGTGCTGGAATTCACTTGAGGCCAATTATGGCTGTGCTGCCTGCCTTACCATGAGCATGATGGGAGACTTTTTAATGATACCCGCAGCCTGCGAAGCAGATGTATGCGGCGCGGTTTCCATGTACGCACTGGATCTTGCCACCAAAAATGCGGCTGCCTTGCTTGATTGGAACAATAACTATAAAGAAGAAACAGAAATTTGCATTAATACACATTGCTCCAATTATCCAAAAAGCTTTTTTGGAACTGATATAGCCATTGGCAATCTTGATCTATTGGGCGAAACTTTCGGCGGCGATCGCTGCTTTGGGGCTGTAAAGGGACATGTAAAACCAGGAGATATGACTTTCTTCCGNATCTCAACTGATGACACAAAAGGCTGTATCAAAGCCTATCTTGGCGAAGGCTCCTTTATCGACAGGGNATTTAAAATGGATGGTGGCATTGCTGTCTGCCAGGTACCGAGACTCCGTAAGCTACTTGCANCGATCTGCCAAAACGGCTTTGAACATCATGTAGCTATGGTCCGCTCCCATGTGGCCAATATTGTAAACGAGGCTGTATCAAAATACCTTGGCTGGAAAGTCTACTACCATAACTGTCCGGATGATGTGCTTAATTTGCTATAGAAGTGTTAAGGAAGTATTAAATATGTGTAAGAGAAATGAATAATAAAGGTCTAATATTGCTATTTTTTGTTATTTCGTAATGAATTTTTAGCATTGACAATCCCCAATATGGGGCATATTCTTAATCTATGAATATTTCAACATATACCGTAAAACCAAAATTACCAAATTCCTTAAAACCATTGGAAGAAATTGCCAGAAACCTCTGGCTTTCGTGGAATTTCGACGCAGTCCAGCTTTTTATCAGGCTGGATTTTGATGTTTGGCTGCATTCCCAGCAGAGTCCTGTACGTACTCTGGGAATGGTAAGCCAGGAAAGGCTTGCCGAAGTTGCCAAAGATGATTCTTATCTGGCTGCTTTAAAAGAAACCTACAATAGGTTTTTAAACTATAAAAAAGGCAACACCTGGTATCGAGGCTCAAAAAAAGAAGTGGTAGCTTACTTTTCCATGGAATATGGCATGGACGTTTCGCTTCCCATTTATTCGGGAGGTCTCGGTATCCTGTCCGGGGATCACATGAAAACCTCTTCGGATATGGGGCTGCCGCTCGTGGGAATCGGGCTCTTATATAGGCAGGGATATTTCAGGCAGTACCTTAATGCCGACGGGTTTCAGCAGGAAACGTACCCTGAAAATGACTGGTACAATATGCCGGTTGAAATTAAAACCGACAAGAACGGGGATCCAATAAAAATTTCTGTGGATATGGCCGGCCGCATGGTTGTTGCCCAGATTTGGGAGGTAAAAGTAGGACGCACTTCCCTTTATTTGCTTGATACAAATATTCCCGAAAACGCCCAGGATCTGCGCAATATTACCGCCGCTCTCTACGGCGGGGATAAAGAAACCCGCATCCAGCAGGAAATTTTACTTGGTATTGGCGGAATAAGGGCTCTGCGCGCTCTTGGCATTAACCCCGCCGTAACTCACATGAACGAAGGCCATTCCGCCTTTCTTGGCCTGGAACGTGTCCGTGAACTCATGACCGAAAAGAAATTCACTTTTGATGAAGCCCGCGAAGCTGTTTGGCCTACCAATATTTTTACCACTCATACTCCGGTACCGGCAGGAAANGAACGGTTCGAAATTAGCCTTATGGAAAAATATTTTAATAACTGGCCTCAAATNTTGGGCATTTCATGGAAAGATTTCATAAGCCTTGGCAGGGAGCGCCCCTACGATGATCAGGAATCTTATTGCATGACGGTTCTTGCCCTTAAGATGGCAGCTTATGCCAACGGGGTTGCGAAGCTTCACGGAGTAGTTTCCCGGAAGATGTGGAAAAATCTCTGGCCTGGGCTTCCCCTTAACGAAGTGCCGATTGAACATGTAACAAACGGCGTTCATCCCCGCACCTGGGTTTCCAATAATATGGCCGAATTGCTTGAACGGTATTTTGGCCCGCATTTTGATGATACCCCAACCGATCTTGCGGTCTGGAACCGTATGGACAGAATTTCCGACGAAGAACTTTGGCGCACCCACGAGCGCCGCCGTGAAAGGCTGGTGGTATTTGCCCGGGAGAGGATAAGGCAGAACCTTAAAAGAAACGGCGCCGTGGAACGCCGAATTGCGCAGGCCGAAGACGCCCTGTCTCCCTACACTTTAACCATTGCCTTTGCCCGCCGCTTTGCTACGTATAAGCGCGGTAATCTTTTATTGCGCGATCCCGAGCGCCTTATCAGGCTTTTAAAAGACAACGACACGCCCATTCAGCTTATCTTTGCGGGGAAAGCCCATCCAATGGATATACCCGGCAAGGAACTTATAAGAACCATAGTCCATTTTGCGGAACAGAACGATGTGGAAAGCCGCATTGTTTTCCTTGAAAACTACGACATGACTATGGCGCATTATCTTACAGCAGGGGCGGATCTTTGGCTTAACACCCCAAGGCGGCCNATGGAAGCATCNGGAACCAGCGGCATGAAAGCTGCGATGAACGGTGTGTTAAACGTTTCCATACTGGACGGATGGTGGGACGAGGCCTACAACGCCAATGTCGGCTGGGCCATAGGCCAGGGAGAGGAATACGAAGATACGAATTTACAGGATGATATTGAAAGCAGGGCCCTTTACGATCTTCTGGAAAGGGATATAATCCCCCTCTTTTATCAGAGAGGCAGGGACGGGCTTCCCCGGGAATGGATTAAACGCATGAAACACTGCATGAGGGAAATTGGCCAGTCCATGTCCAGCCACCGCATGCTTATGGATTACAGCAACAAGTATTATTTCCCGGCATTAAAAAATTACCGCCGCATTGTAAAAGACGACTTTAAGGAATCCAAAGACCTGGCAGCATATATGACAAGGCTGCGACAGGCGTGGGATGGTATTTCCATTACCAAGATAGAATCCAATTCCAAACCGGTAATGCAACGGGGCGATTATCTTACGGTAACTGCAAAAATAGGCCTTGGCCCCCTTAAGCCGGAAGATGTGCATGTGGAACTCTACTATGGTTCAGTATCAAACCAAACCAATTTTATTGAAAATGCTAAGCTGGCGGAAATGAAAGCTGTCGGGCACGAAGGAAATATTTATCGTTATCAGGTTAAAGTTGAATGTGCCGACACGGGTTTCCAGGGACATACAGTCAGAATTCTTCCCAAACACGAAGCTCTTGTACATCCATTCCGGAGCGGCTTTATTAAGTGGGGATAATTCCAGAGGCACCTTTATCAGGAGATGATGATAAACCCGGCCAGGCCGGTGTAGGCCGGCTTCCCGCCGGATTTTCCGGTTTTCGTTATTTTGATCTCATAATGGCTTTCTTTGTTGCCGTTCTCATCACAAGCAATGTTGCTTCTTCTGCAAAGATCGTGGATATGGGGATTACACTCTTTGGTTTTTGGGGTATTCACATGGCTTTCGACGGCGGAACAATTCTATTTCCAATTTCGTATATTTTTGGGGATATTCTTACCGAGGTATACGGCTTTCGTGCTTCCCGCCGGGTTATCTGGATCGGCTTTATTGCCCTCGCGCTTACTTCCCTGCTTTTTTTTATTTTAAAAGCACTTCCCGGCGATGCGGCCTGGGAAAACTATGCCGGTTCCGGGGCATATAATGCCATTCTGGGCGGGATGAGTTCCGGCGGGATTGCTGCTGCCAGCCTTGCAGGTTATTTAACCGGTGAATTTTCCAATTCGGTTATCCTGTCCCGCCTTAAGGTATTGATGAAAGGCCGCGTTCTCTGGGTAAGAGCCATTGGCAGCAGCCTTGTTGGGGAATTGCTGGACAGCCTTGTCTTTGTGTTTGTTGCAAGCCTTACAGGTGTTTTTGGCTGGGAATTGTTTACTGCACTGGTGCTGACCAATTATCTTTTTAAACTCTTTGTAGAAGTAATATTCCTTCCCTTAACATACCTTGCAGTACGAAAACTTAAAAAGGCTGAAAGTATAGATATTTACGATATAGGGATAAAGTATAACCTTTTAAGGGAAAAAAAATAATAATTATCAGGGTTGAGTAGTACAATGGATAATGTATTGGTTTTATTTAAAACAGAACCTGCTTTCCGGACGGAACTTATGGATATTTTCCATAATGCAAAAGTAGTCTTTAACGAAGGCGATAATACCGGTGCCATTAATTCGGAAGTAGCTGAGAATACGGTTGTAATTTTTGGCAACCCGGATGCNGATTTTCTTAANCNTTGTCCCCGTCTTAAATGGCTGCAGCTTCAGACTGCCGGGACTGACGGGTATGTTGGCGGAGAAGTTAAGGACACAGTACTGCTTAGCTGTGCTACAGGAGGTTACGGACATTCCGTTTCGGAACATATGGTGGGGCTTTGTTTTATGCTTTTTAAAAAGCTCCATTTATACCGTGATGAGCAGTCTCTTGGCCGCTGGCAGAGCAGGGGGAGGGTTAAAAGCATCCAGGGTGCAGTAGTTCTTGTTGTAGGTCTTGGCGATATAGGTTCAAATTTCGCCCGGCGTATGAAAGCCCTGGGTTCTTATATTATTGCTGTTCGGCGTACCGCCCATGCAAAACCCGAATATGTGGATGAGTTGCTCCTTCCGCATCAAATGGAAGAAGCCCTGCCCCGGGCGGATGTGCTTGCCCTTTCAGTTCCTGGTACTAAAGACACGGCTGGCCTTATCGGCCGCTCCCAACTGGCAAAAATGAAGCAGGATGCAGTAATTATCAATGCGGGACGGGGTTCCGCTATTGATACGGAAGCCCTTTGTGATGCGCTGGAATCAGGTGCCCTGGCCGGAGCCGCCCTTGACGTTATTGATCAGGAACCCCTGCCTTCGGGGCACCGTCTCTGGAAACTTGAGAATGCAGTGATCACCCCTCATGTAGCCGGATGGCGTTATATGATCGAAACCGGCCAATACATTATGAAACTAAACCTTAAAAACGCCCGCCGCTTTGTCAGCGGAGAATCTCCGGAAAGCCTTGTGGATTTTAAGACCGGCTACCGGATTCCGCTGTAATTCTCATTTCCGGTTTATCCAGAGGATAGAAATTGATAACTACAATTGCCGCTATCAAAACCACTATGGGTATGGGGCCTATAACAATTCTTATGGCATTAAATACCGATGGCGGCTGAACCGCGCTTCCTTCGCCTGCCTGGGAGATATAACCGCCCAGCTCCAGAATCTGGCCGGATACAAAGATAGCAATGGCTGTTCCCAATTTGGAGATGAATGTCCACATGCCGTAATATGCACCTTCGGTTCTTTTCCCTGATTTTTTTGCCTCGTATTCAATTACGTCCGGAACCATTGCAAAAGGCGCAACATAGCTGAAGCCGACGCCAATTCCGGCGTATACCATAAGGGCATAGAAAAACCCCAAAGGTAAAATGTGCCCAAGGAAGAAAATTATTCCGCAGGCGCTTGCCAGAACAACAAAGCAAATTTGATATGTTCTCATTTTCCCGATTTTTTTGGAAACCATTACAGAAATTGGAATGAAGATCATTGCAGTAACCAAAAGAAGGATAAGGGCTATTGTTGTTATGTCCGGGCGGCCAAGGACGTTACTGGTGTAGTAGGCAAGAATGGTAGTTAAAAAAGAAATACCCGTCATGTGCAGAGCGTAAGTTAATAATAGCAATACAAAAGGTTTGTTGCGGAATACTGCACCGTATGTGGTAAAGAAACCTTCTTTGGGAAGGTCTTCTTTGGTATATTTTTTTTCCTTTGTTCCAAGGAAAGTCAGAAGTGTAACAATCATCATCACAGCGCCGAGGATTAGTCCCATCACGGAAAAGCCCCTCTGATCTACAAGAGGATTAGGTGCGCCAGGCCTTGCAAAGATTTTTACAAGCGGCTCTACTGCGCCGGCGCCTGCAATGGTGCCGAAAACGGCGCAGCCAAAGCGGTAACCGTTTAACGAAGACTGTTCGTGGTAATCGCTTGTAAGTTCGGGGGTGAGTGAAGCATAAGGTACATTGATAACCGTAGAAGCTGTGTTAAGAAGCATCAGCGCAGCTATGGCCCATGCAACATGGAGTGAATAAGGAAGGTATTGCGGAGATGTAAAAAAGAAGATCATTGAAAGCAGCATGGGAACGGCGCCGAAAAGGAGATATACACGCCTGCGTCCCCAGCGGGACAGCGTGCGGTCGGAAATAAAACCCATCATCGGGTCGGTAACGGCGTCCCAGGCTTTGCCGATCATCACCGCTGCACCGGCCCAAGCGGCGGCAATACCCACTGTGTCGGTAAGGTACTTTAATGCCCAAAAAGACATTAGCGTAAATAGCATATTGCCGCCCAAATCAAAAATGCCAAACCCCAGTTTTTGTTTTACCGATAATTTTTCCGCCATTTTAATCTCCTATAGTTGCCGATAGACGACGTTTCAATGTCTTCTATCGGGTTTGTATGCACCGTTTTNATGGCGCATACAAATATTTATCCGCCCAGAATTTCGTAAAGCCTGTCGAGATCGTCCATCGAATAATAATCAATAATAACTGTTCCTTTTTTTAAGTCCCCGTTTATTTTTACCTTTGTACCAAGGTGGGTAATGAATTTTTCTTCCATCGCAGAGAGTTCCGGCGGGCGGCCTTTTAATAATTTCTTTTTGGTTTTTTTATTCTGGCTCCCAAGGGCGGAGGCTCTTTTCTCTGCTTCCCGCACAGAAAGGTTCTTTTTAATTATTTCCCTGTAAAGGGTTTCCTGCGCCCTTAATCCATCCACAGAAAGAACAGCGCGGGCGTGTCCCGGAGAAAGTTCCCCTTTGGAAATGCTTTCCTGCATTTCTTTTGGCAGCTTTAAAAGCCTTAGTGTATTTGCTACAGTAGCGCGGTTTTTTCCTACTTTAAGGGCAGCTTCGTCCTGCGACAGGTCTTCCAGCTGCATGAGCTGCCTGTAGGCATAAGCTTCTTCTATTGGGTTTAAGTTGGAGCGTTGTATATTTTCGATTAACGAAACTATCATCCGTCTTTCTTCAGAGTATTTTCTTAGAATCGCCGGCACTTCCTTAAGGCCTGCCAGTTTGGCGGCTCTTACCCGTCGTTCACCGGCAATGATGGTATAGGTTCCGTCCCCGGCATCCTCTGCAATTATGGGCATAATTATGCCCTGCTGTTTGATGGAATCCGCAAGTTCGGCAAGTTCCTGCTTATCAAAATTTTTCCGGGGCTGATGCGGATTAACCTGAAGTTTTTCCAAAGGTATTTTGATTTCTCCGGTTTTTTTCCCTTCGCTGGCCCCGGAAAAAACGGACTTTACTTTTTCAGCCGCTGTTTTTTTCTCTAATGCAGATTTTTCNTCATCGTTTACAGGGAGCAGGGCAGAAAGCCCCCTTCCAAGCCCCTTTTTAATAGCCACGTTTAAGTACCTCCCCGGTGAGGCTCTTATAAGCCTTTGCCCCGCTGCATGTCGAGTCGTATTTTGAAATGGGCAGCCCATGTGATGGCGACTCGGAAAGCCGGATATTCCGCGGGACTATTGTTGAGAAAACTTTATTGGAGAAATAAGCGCTCACTTCCTTTACCACTTCCTGGGCAAGCCTTGTCCTGGTATCGTACATTGTAAAAAAAATGCCCCCTATGTCCAGAGAAGGGTTAAGGTTTTTTTGAATGCGTTTAATTGTTTTTAAAAGATGGCTGAGCCCTTCCATTGCAAAGTATTCGCATTGCATGGGGATTAAGACGGCATCTGCTGCGCATAATCCGTTAAGGGTTAGTACACCAAGTGAGGGCGGGCAGTCTATTAAAATAAAATCGTAGTTTTCTTTAACGGGCGCCAGGGCTTTCTTTAGGAAAAAGTCCCTTTCTTCCTGCTCTATTAATTCAACCACTGCCCCCGAAAGATCTATGGTAGAAGGAATTACAGAAAGCCCCGGAACGGTTGTGGGCCTTATAACATCATCTAGCGATGCCAGGCCGGAAATTAACTCGTATACCCCGGGTTTCGCGTCTTTTTCGCACACGCCAACGCCGCTGGACAAATTTGCCTGTGAATCAAAATCCACGAGGAGCACAGATTTACCTGCTTCGGCCAGATATGCCCCGATATTTATGGCGGAAGTGGTTTTTCCAACNCCTCCCTTCTGGTTTACAAAAACAAAACTTTTACCCATCTTTCCAATTATACATTAAATAATCAGTTTCCGTCCACAAAGTGTATCAATACAGCCGGGGAGGCTGGATTTATAGACAGAATTTAGTATTGAAAAATTCGGGGATTGGAGGGTATTCTTATTATATGAGTTCTTGTCTCCACATTAAGCCCCGTATTTTGGCGATGGATTTGGATGATACTCTGCTTCGTTCGGATCTTTCTATTTCAT
>JGI24702J35022_10000602_pt1 | contig 21814 bp, 20 predicted proteins | sample TergutTh196P4_FD_35022 | JGI IMG/M metagenome (IMG submission 35022)
TTTTGTACATAAAACTTGAAAATAACACATTACAAACATCACGAAATCAATCTTCAAAAATGGGATGCCTGCATACAAAATGCAAGCAATTCGTTGGTGTATGCCGAAAGTTGGTACTTGGATATAGTATCACCAAATTGGGAAGCATTAATTTTGGATGATTATGAATATGTGATGCCCTTGCCGGTAAAGAAAAAATATGGATTCTCTTTTTTAGTACAACCACCATTAACACAACAACTTGGTGTTTTCTCAAAACATATTATTGAGGAAAATATTATAGAACATTTCTTCAAAAAAATACCTTATCGCAGTTATCATTTAAATTTGAATGAACAAAATATTTATCATAAAGGAGTAAAACTACCCAATTATGTACTCAACTTAAATAGAGATTATAATACCATTTTTTCAGCGTATTCAACTAATACTAAGAGAAATATTAAAAAGTTTAAATCATTCAATCTTTACATAAAAAAGGATCTATCTGCAAATGAATTTTTAGAATTTTATCACTCTGTAGAAAAAAACTATCCTACTGAATCCGAAACAAAAATCAATAAACTGATAGAAGAATCTTATAGAAGAAAAAGAATTACCTTATTTGGTGCGTATAATCTTAACAATGAGTTGATTTCTGCTCTTGTTTTGCTTCATTCGTCTCAAAGAATCATTTATTTATTACCAGTATCCAACAAAGAAGGAAAAGATAGTTTGGCGATGTTTGGAATTGTGGACACAATTATTCAAAATTATGCAAATAATGATTTGATATTTGATTTTGAAGGTTCTAAAATTAAAGGTGTTGCAAGTTTTTATGAGGGGTTTGGAGCAGGAATTTTACTTTATTTTATGATAAAACACAGGAGTGTTAATGATTGCATGAATTGTTTTTGTTTTTGGAGATAATTTTTTTTGTAAATTGTATTGGAAACAGAAAAAGTATTCAAAAATTATTAAAAAACAGATCAACCTCACAACTAAAACATAATCCGATGCATTCCTATTTCAAACTTTTGTTGAAACAACGCCTTTATTTTATTATAATCATCTATACAATTAACAAAATCAAGAGTATTAGATTCAATAATCAAAATGGGAAAATTTGTGCGCTGTTTAAAAAAAGTTAAATAGTTTTCTTGAATAGATTCTAAATATGCTGCTTTAATATTCTGTTCATAATCTCTACCTCTTTTGGTAATATTGCGTAATAAATTTTCCGAATTGTTGTAAAGATAAACAAGAATGTCGGGTTTAGGTAAAAAATCGGAAATAATATCATATATCTTCAAAAAAAGATTGTATTCATCTTGTTGTAAATTGTTTTTTGAAAAAATAGCGCATTTATCTATAAAATAGTCAGCAATTACTAAATCGGTAAAAAGATCTCGCTTGGAAAGTAAATTTTTCAGTTGTTGGTATCTATCAGTTAAAAAAGTCATTTCCAAAGGAAAGGCATAGTGAGCAGGTTCTTTATAAAACTTTGATAGAAAAGGATTATCAGCAAATCGTTCTAATATCAACTCTGCGTTAAAATCAGCAGCCAGCATTTCGGCTAACGATGTTTTTCCTGCGCCGATACAACCTTCAATGGCAATGTAATTGTATTTCATAAAGGGATTTAAAATGTAAAGATACTGTATATAATTAACAGCGACAAAAATAGAGTTTTGTATGAATATGCGGAGCCAAATAAAAGATTATAATATTGTAGAACTTTTTACTATTTTCACATCCTATGTTATTTATAAAATTTTTTACTATATGAATCATGTTGATTAAACTTTCACCATATCCTGACATTGAACCTATTAATAAAGATGATTAGAACACAGTTAGACAGAATTTTTAGTGTAAACTACAAAAATTTAAGATTATAAAGAAAATAAAATTATTTTTGCGGTATCAAAAAAAAATCGAAATGAAAAAAGATTCTTTAATTATTGTAGTTGTAATACTTGTTGTTCTAATATATATAGTATCTTCTTGTGAACCCAAGCCTCCCAAACCAGAACCTCCTGAACTTAAACCTGTTCCTACCTCTGTTACTGATATTGACAATAACAAATATCAGATTAAAAGATTTGGGAATACTCTTTGGATGACCGAAAATTTAAGAGTAACCCGATACGATACGGCAAGTTCTCGCAAAGGAATTATTCTTTCTGAACCTGTTAATAATGATCCATCTATCTTGAATTTGCCTTATTTTACTGATGTGAGAAATTATAAAGAATCTCCCTATTATGAAGAATCTCCTTATACGGATAATCTTACAGATGAGATTATAAATTCGTTAGGACTTCTGTACAACTGGTGCGCAGCAACAGGATTTGAAGATAACTCTGCTTCTGTGGGAGACAAAACTAAAGTACAGGGTATTTGTCCTAATGGCTGGCGTTTGCCAAGAACTGAAGATTGGGAAAGTTTGTTCAATTATTTAGGCGGAAAAGAGATAGCGGGCGAAAAACTAAAATCTATGTATGGTTGGTACACCCTTTCAGGATCGGGAACAAACGAAAGCGGCATGAATTGTTATCCTGCTGGAAATGCAGCCGGTAGCATCATCACTTCTGTAGGAACTCAAACTTGGTTTTGGAATTCAAAAAGTCAAACGGTAACTATCACAAAAGCAGAAACATTAGAGTTGTTTTATGATAATAAAAGCGCAGAATTGAAAAACATTTACAAATTTAATGCCAATTCCGTACGTTGCATATTGGATTTAGATTCAACTTATGCTATCCAATAAATCGCCTTTGTATTGAGAATATTTTCGCCATTTTTCCAATACAGCATTAAAGTCAGAAGGTAACTCTGAATCAAAAAATAGGGGTTCTTCAGTTGAAGGATGTATAAGTCCTAATTGCTTGGCATGTAGCGCTTGTCGTGGCATCAGTTCAAAACAGTTATTTACAAATTGTTTGTATTTTGTAAAAGTAGTACCTTTCAGAATTTGGTCTCCACCATATATTTCATCATTAAAGAGCGGATGTCCTATTGATTTAAGATGTACTCTAATTTGGTGCGTTCTTCCGGTTTCCAGTTCACACTCAATTAGAGTAACGTAACCAAAGCGTTCTATCACTTTCCAATGGGTAACCGCATGTTTTCCATATTCGCTATCATCGGGAAATGTAGTCATGATAAGTCTGTCTTTTAAATTTCGTCCCACCTTGGCAATAATAGTTCCTTCATTATCTTCAAAATCCCCCCATACCAATGCCCAATATTTTCTTTTGATAGTATGTTCAAAAAAAGCGTGGGCAATTTTCATTTGCGCTTCTTCATTTTTTGCTACTACCATAATTCCTGAAGTATTTTTATCAATACGATGCACTAAAAGTGGACGCATCGGTTCTCCATATTTTGTGCATTGCCCTTGAAATCTGTAAGTAAGTGCATTCACTAATGTTCCTGTATAATTACCAAAAGCGGGATGAACCACCAATCCGGCAGATTTATTAATAATGATAAGATCTTCATCTTCATAAACTACTTCCAAAGGAATATTTTCCGGAATAATCTCTATATCTCTTGGTGGATTGGGCATCAAAATAGTAATAAGATCTCCGGGTTTTACTTTATAATTTTGTTTCTCCGGGTTTCCATTTACTAAAATAGAGCCTTCTTTGGCGGCATACTGAATTTTACTTCGAGATGTATTTTGAATAAGATTGAGTAGATACTTATCCATGCGCATCAATTCCTGTCCACGATCTACTGTGAACTTATAATGTTCGTATAATTCATCTTTTTCTTCAGTCAGCATAATTGTTTTTTGTTGGCAAATATCCATTTTTTTTGTTAAAAAAAAGTAATTATTTTTTACAACCGTACCAAAACAATTTTTATTATTTTTACGCGCTCAAAAAAGAGAGGGAGAGATGGCCGAGTGGTCGAAGGCGCACGCCTGGAAAGTGTGTAAACGCCGAAAGCGTTTCAAGGGTTCGAATCCCTTTCTCTCCGCATAGCTAATTAACATTAAATAAACAAATTATAAACAAAAAAACAATCTAATCATTAATTTAAAACGTACAGTTATTATGAAAAAACTAATCGCTTTAGTTGCCGTTGCAGGTTTTTTAACCTTCGGTATGACGCAAAATTCTTTTGCACAAAATGAACAAAATGCGGACGATCTCGCCCAAATTGAACAAAATGAAGACTCCCAAGTGGAGCAAGCAGCTACTATTGAAGATAGTGACGACCAAATTCAACAAGGTTTGCACTATGTTTTAAAAGACAAATTTATTGAAGGCGGCGCCATCTGGATGATGCCTATTCTTCTGTGTATGATTTTCGGATTGGCTTTCGTTATTGAAAGAATTTTCTATCTAAACTTAGCTTCCGTCAATTCACAAAAATTATTAAGTAAATTAGATGCAGCATTAAAGTCAGGTGGTGTAGAAAAAGCCAAACAAGTATGTCGGGATACCAAAGGACCTTTGGCAGGCGTTTTCTATCAAGGACTTGACCGCACCGACGAAGGAATTGACTCGGTTGAAAAAGCAGTAGTTGCTTATGGCGGCGTACAAATGGGAAAATTAGAAACCAACTTAAGCTGGATATCCCTTTGCTTATCGTTAGCCCCCATGTTAGGATTCTTGGGTACAGTTGTGGGAATGGTATTCGCATTCGACGATATTGAAAGAGCCGGCGACATCTCCCCAACCATTGTAGCAGGAGGTATGAAAGTGGCGCTGTTAACTACCGTATTCGGTTTGATTACCGCCATCATCCTTCAATTCTTCTACAATTATATATTATCTAAAATTGACGCCATTGTTGGCGATATGGAAGACGCTACCATCTCATTCATGGACATCATGATTAAAAATAAATAAATAGATTTTCTCACTTAATTAATATAGATAATATGAGAAAAATTATTAACATCTCCATCTTTGCGATCGCAGGATTAGCTGCACTTTTAACGATATTGTTCGGAATAGGATTCAATCAGGATTCAACAGACAAATTCAGTGATACCGTTCAAGTAAAAGCTAATAACCCCCAAATGCTTACAGATTTGGTGAACGCAACTGTTGAAACATTACCCGACTTCATCTATAAATATGAAGAGAGTATTACCGCCCGAAATGCAGAACTGAAAAAAGAAAAACTGCAATGCAATATTTTCTATACTTTCATTTTTAACCTCCAGGAGGTGAATAGTCAAGAATCATTTGAACTCTTTAAATCGAACTTCCCCCAATATTCAAAATCAATGTTCGCTTTAGCCAATGATAAAGACAATTTTATTAACGGCTTTAATAAAGTTAAAGATTATAACGATTTTCAAACTTATTATAAAAACCTTACCGAAAATTATGAAGTGATACGTCAAAATTATTTAACAAAAGCAAACGCTATTAAAGCAGAAACAAGTTTCTTAAAACAGGTAAGCGATATTAATGCTTCCATTTCTGTTACTAAAAAAGAGTTTGACTTGAATGAACTTCAAAAAAGTATTAAAGGGTTTAAAACACAATCTACAGAATTTAATATTACGCTGAATTTAACCTACTTACTATTCTTTGTAACTTTCGCTGCCATGATACTCTTCTTGTTGTGGAATGTTTTTATTAATATTAAAAGCAATTATGCGCTTTTGGCAGGGATTGGCGTTTTAGTGTTATTAGTAATTATTGGTTATTTCGTTTCCTCTTCGGAACTATCGCCTATAGCTATTAAATTACAAGAAACACCCAATACTGTTAAATGGGTAGGATCCGGATTATTTACATTCTATTGCGTTTTCTTCGGAACTATCGCAACCATTGTGATTACCTTAATTCATACTGCAATAAAAAAAGCAAAATAATATGGCACGTAAATCCCCCGGAATAAATACAGGTTCAATGGCAGACATCTCGTTCCTGCTATTGACTTTTTTCCTATTGACCTCTTCTATCAATACGGAACAAGGGATTCCAAGACGTTTGCCGCCTCCCAGCGATGATAAACCTAAGGATCTTGAGATTAGAACAAGGAATGTGTTTAACGTAATTGTTAATTTTAATGATGAAATTATTGCCAATGATGAAATCATTCCGCTCAATCAACTTACCAACCGTGCAAAAGAGTTTTTGGAAAACCCATTGAACGCTTCCAACCTCCCCGAAAAAGATACTAAACTCATTGAAAATATGGGTGAGTATCCTGTTTCAAAAGGAGTACTCTCTCTTAAAAACGACCAAAGTACGTCGTATAATATGTATGTTCAGGTGCAAAACGAATTACAACGTGCTGTAAATGAACTGCGAGATAAAGTTTCTGTACAATACTTCGGAAGAATCTACGACAAATTGGATACCGCTTTACAAAAATCTATTCAAAAAGCGGTACCTATGAATATTTCAGAAGCCCCACCCAATACTTACGGCAAAACAGATTAATTTAGAAAGGAAAAATTTATGGCACGTTTTAAAAAAGAAGGAAAAAAAGATTTACCGGAAATTAACACCGGTTCCATGTCAGACATTATTTTCATGTTTCTGTTTTTCTTTATGGTAATTACCAATATGAGAGAAACTAATGTGAAAGTGAAGTTCTCAACTCCCAATGCCTCTGAAATTCAAAAATTAGAGAAAAAATCCTTAGTAGCTACTATTTATATAGGCGCTCCCAGGAGTAAAAACGAAAATACGCTTCCTCCCGGAAAAGTTTCCGTACAATTAAATGACCAAACTGTTAAACAGGAAAACCTTACAAAAGATGTGCGCGATTTTATTGCTGCTGAAAAAGAAGCCCGTAATGAAGAAGATAAACAGAAACTTACGTTTTCAATTAAAGCCGATAAAGATGTGCAAATGCGTTATATCAATTTAATTAAAAGTGAATTGAGAACTAACAATGCGTTAAAAATTAACTACGCTACCGGTAAAAAAATCTACATGAATGAATAAACTCATGTGACTTAATCTTTTTTAATTAAAAACGAGGCTCAAAATTGGGTCTCGTTTTTTATTTATCAAACCTTAAAATTCACTTCATCGTTTTGAGCGCTTTCGCTAACTGGTCGGGGCAGGAGGTTGTTTTGTCGCCGCAAATTATGCCCTCCAATTTCACAATGGCAGAATCTATTTGCATTCCTTCTATTAATCTGGATACCGCTTGCGTATTTCCGGGACATCCTTTAGTAAATTTTACACAACGAATGGTATCGTTTACTACCGAAATATCTATCTGTTTGCTGCAAACCCCTTCGGGAATATAAGAAATATCTTTTGTAATCATCTCTTTTTGATTCAATTCTTGATTGATGTTTTTGTGGTTATTACAACATAAAAAAACAAAAGAACTTAATACTAATGCAACACCAATATTTTTCATAACTCTTAATATTTTCGGGGGGGGCGGCGATGATTATCGTTATGAGAGGGGCGTCTTTCTCCTCTTGGAGGTCTTGGGGGCGCCTCTGTCCAACCTTCAGGTTTGGGTAGCAACGCTTTATGAGAAAGTTTGAATTTACCTTTTTCATCAACGGCAATCAATTTTACCTTAATTTCATCACCTTCTTTCAACACATCGGAAACGTTTTCAATACGTTTGTATGCAATTTCGGAAACGTGCAACAATCCGTCTGTATTGGGCAAAATTTCTACAAATGCGCCAAAGGGCTGAATGGTTTTTACAATACCGTCGTAAATTTCGCCCACTTCAGGAACAGTAGTGATGGTTTTAATTTTTGCTACAGCGCGTTGAATATCATCTAAATTGGCGGCAGCCACGTCCACATAACCTAAGCCGTCTTTTTCTTCAATATTGATAACGGTATTTGTTTCGCGCTGCATTTCTTGAATAATTTTTCCTGCGGGTCCAATCACGGCGCCGATAAACTCTTTAGGAATGATTAATTGTACGATACGCGGCACAAATGTTTTGTAATCTTCGCGGGGCGCTGGCATCGCTTCATTAATTTTGTCTAAAATAAACAAACGCCCTTTGCGCGCCTGTTCTAATGCTTCCGCCATAATTTCGGAAGATAATCCGTTGATTTTTATATCCATTTGACAAGCGGTAATGCCATCTTTGGTTCCGCACACCTTAAAATCCATATCGCCAAGGTGATCTTCATCTCCCAAAATATCAGATAGGATGGCATAATTTCCGGTTTTTTCGTCTGTAATCAATCCCATTGCAATTCCTGACACGGGTTTAATAATTTTCACGCCGCAATCCAACAGCGCTAAAGTTCCAGCACAAACGGTTGCCATTGAAGAACTTCCGTTCGATTCTAAGATGTCGGAAACAATTCGTACTGAGTATGGAAAATCGGGGCTGTCGAAAGGAATCATGGGTTTCAGGGCGCGGTGCGCAAGGTTTCCATGCCCAATTTCGCGACGTCCTGCGCTACCTACACGTTTTACTTCGCCCACCGAAAAAGGCGGGAAGTTGTAATGCAAAATAAAGCGGCTGGAGCCTTCAATGACTGCGCCATCAATGGTTTGTTCATCTAATTTTGTTCCTAATGTACAAGTAGTTAACGATTGTGTTTCGCCTCTTGTAAAAATAGCGGAGCCATGTGCGGAGGGTAAATAATCGGTTTCAATCCAAATAGGACGAATTTCATCCAAGGCACGACCGTCCAAACGGGTTCTGTCAATCAAAATCATATTCCGCATGGCATGATACAATACATCATGGTAATAACGTTTCACTAACGGTTCTTTTTCCTGGCGTTCCTCTTCGGGAATAGTTTCTAAAAACTCATTCAAAATAGTATCAAAAGCATCGCCTCTTTCATGTTTTGTGGTTTGCGATTTTGCTACCGCATATACTTTATCGTAAGTAGATTTATGAACCGTTTCGCGCAGTTCTTCATCATTGTTTTCGTGGCAGTATTCGCGTTTGGGGTTTGCTTTTTCTACCATTTCTGCCAAATCCAACTGTGCCTGGCACTGTATTTTAATAGCATCGTGTGCGAAGTTTAGTGCAGTTACCATATCGGTTTCCGAAATCTCTTTCATTTCGCCTTCTACCATCATAATATTTTCCCGAGATGCAGCAACAATCATGTCAATATCAGAATGTTCCATAATATCAACGGTAGGATTTATGACAAATTCTCCGTTAATTCTACCTACGCGCACTTCGGAAATTGGTCCTAAAAACGGGATGTTAGAAACAGACAGTGCTGAGGAGGCTGCTAAACATGCTAATGCGTCGGGGAGGTTGTTTTTATCGCCGGAAATCAGTGTAACCAATACTTGTGTTTCTGCGTGAAAATCTGCGGGGAAAAGTGGGCGAAGCGCTCTGTCCACCAATCTTGCAATTAATATTTCATATTCGGAGGGTCTGCTTTCCCGTTTAAAAAATCCGCCGGGGAAACGACCTACGGCGGCGTATTTTTCCTGATATTCTACTTGCAGGGGCATAAAATCGGTATTTTCTGCCGCTTCTTTTTTGCAGCATACTGTAGCCAATAGCATTGTGTCTCCCATTCTTACTACGGCGGAGCCGTCGGCTTGTTTTGCCAATTTTCCTGTTTCAATGGTGATCTCTCTTCCGTCACCTAAATCAAATTTTTTTGTAATTCCAATCATAAATTTCTTCTTGTTATAATGTAAAAAAAGGCGCTTTCCAACGAAAGGCCTTTTTTAAAATCTTCTCTTTTTGGTTTATTATTTTCTAATTCCTAATTTCTTAATAATTTCTCTGTACCGTTCAATATCTTGTTTTTTAAGATATTCTAACATACTTCTACGTTTACCCACCAAGTTAATTAAAGAACGTTTTGTAGATAAATCTTTTTTATTTTTTTTCAAATGTTCTGTAAGATGTTTTATTCTGTGCGTGAACAAGGCTACCTGACTTTCGGCGGAGCCTGTATTTGTTGCGCTGTTTCCGTATTCGGTAAAAATTTGTTGTTTAACTTCTGGGGTCAAATACATGATAATCTTCTTCTTTTATAATTAATTATTGTTTTTTTAATAGTCGGCAAAAATATAAAAAAAACAATATAAAAATTTATATCTAAAATGATAGGTTAAAACTTTTTTTCAGGTTAATCTATTCAGGAATGAGAAGTGAGATTATTCATTAAAGATTCCCCACCTATTCATATCTCAGCGCCTCAATTGGTCTTATTTTTACTGCTTTTCGTGCTGGAAAATAGCCTGCTAAAACGCCAGCAATGACAAGCACAAGAGTGGAAGCGGCAGCAATTTTTAAATCCACGGTGGGATTGGTGAAAATTCTAAATTCGGTATCGCTCCCCATGGCGGCTTTCATCATCACAAAGTTAATGAGTTCTGTGATACCAATTCCGGCAACCATGCCAATATAACCAAACAATGCAGTGATGCAAAGCGCTTCAAACACAATTTGACGAAGTATGATGTTAGGTCTTGCGCCCAGCGCTTTTTGAATGCCAAACTCTTTGGTGCGTTCTCTAACCGTAATAAGCATAATATTTCCAACACCTACCACGCCGGCAATCAAAGTTCCAATTCCAATAATCCATACAAAAATAGAAATAGCATTAAAAATTTGCATGGTTTGAAGATACTGTTCCAACATATTCCAAATATAGACCGCATTGTCATCTTCCGGGTCGAAACCATGTTTTCTGCTTAGTCGTTTACGTAAATCATTCTCAAAGTTCTTATTTGCCTCAACAGTTTCTAAATTGTTTACTGTGAAAGTAAATCTGCTCAATTTTCCTGATGGATTAAAAATTGCATTCAAAGTAGAAAAAGGAATATAAAGCCTGTTCGACCAATTGGCGCCCACTGTTTTATAGGTACCTATTATGGTAAAAGCGATTCCATTGTACTGTATTTGCTTTCCCAGCGGATCTTCATTATCAAACAATACCAACGCATCTTTATCGGCAAGCACTGCCACTTTTCGCTGCTCTTTCATGTCAATATCATTGATAAACCTTCCTGTTTGCATTTCAATATTTTCAAATTCAAGGTATTTAGGAACTACCGCTTGAAGTTGCATCTCAACATTTCTTTTTCGGTAAGTAACAGGTTCACCCCAAACATTATAAGAAGGAATAACATCTCCTACTTCTGTTAGACTGTTCAACAAAACTGAATCGGTAGCGTCGAACAGAATTCTTTGCCATAACTGTTTTCCGGGAACAGGTTTAGCAATATATCCACCGGTTAAGGTAATTTTATTGGTAGTTTGAGATTTGAAATTTTGGGTAACTCCGTTTTTCAGTCCATTTCCGGCGCCCAATAAAATCATCAGCATAAATATTCCCCAAGAAATAGAAAAACCGGTCAAAAAAGTTCTTAACTTATTTCGACTTAATGTAATTCCAATTTCTCTAAATAATTCTATCATAAAATTCTAATAATCAATTATATCCAAATAATTGGAGTAAAAAAGCAAAAATAGATTTTTTTGCTTTACACCAATTTCTGTTCAATTGCCATTTTCACTAATTGGGCTGTGTTATGTGCGTTAAGTTTGAGGATGAGGTTTTTTCGGTAAGATTTTATGGTTAGATAGCCCAAAAACATTTTTTCGGAAATTTCACTATTGGAATATCCGGCAACGATTAACCGCAACAATTCCTGCTCGCGACGTGAAAGCCTGACAAGTTGAATATCATTGTCTTTAAGCAACATATTCACTTCCTCGCAAAGGAATCTTTTTCCCGAAGCCACTGTTTTAATCCCTTCAATAATCTCTTCTGCCATCGCATTTTTTAAGATATATCCCGAAGCGCCATCTTCCAAAACCCGCATAATGATAGAGAGTTCCGAATAGCTGGTTAGCATTAATATTTTTATTTCAGGGTACTCTTTTTTTATTTGTGGACACAAGTCAATGCCGCTGCCATCCGGTAAACTTATATCCAACAAAAGTACATCCACTTGTGTTTTGAATAATAGTTCTTTACATTCTGCTACCGAATACGCTTTGCCTGTTACTAATGCAATTCCTGATTCATTAATAAGGTGTTCAAAGCCTTCGGCTACTACTTTATGGTCTTCCACAATGAATACGCTAATCATATGAATTACGAATTACGAATTACGAACTTTCAACTCTCCACTCACCTCCGTTCCTTCCCCTGCTTTAGAATCCACCAAAAGTGTTCCGTTGTAGGCAGCCATTCGAGTGCGGATATTTTGCAATCCCGTGCCATCGGTTGGTTCTTTGGGGTTGAAGCCGCAGCCGTCGTCTTGAACGGTAAATGCAATTCGATCTGGTTCTTGCATAATTTGCACCATAATATGTTGAGATCCTGAATGTTTCAATGCGTTGTTGATCAACTCGTGAATTGTTCTATATAACATCACTTCAATTTTTGGGTCTAATCGTGTTTCATCGCCAAAATAATCAAATGTAATATGGGAGTTAAGGCTGTGGCAAAAATCGTTTACTGCTGATTTTAACCCGAAGCGATTTAGCGATTCAGGCATAAGATGGTGCGACACTCTGCGCATTTCTCTCACCGATTCATCAAGCAATACTAACGCTCTGTCAAAACGTTCCAAATCTACATATTCCAACTTTACACCGTCTTTCATTTCTTGCAAATTCAATCTCACGCCGGTAAGCATACTTCCCAATCCGTCGTGCAGGTCGCGGGCAAGGCGGGAGCGTTCGTGGGTTTCGCCATCAAGCACCGATTGGGTAGCTACTAATTGTTTTTCCTGTTCAAATTGTTTGATTTGTGTTTCGGCAAGATGTTTTTTCTGTGCGGTGAATCTCCACAGAAGAATAAATGTGGTTAAAGCCAATAATAAAAGAGCGCCACCGGCAATACTTAGCCATCTTATCAATCTTTTTTCCTCTTCCAAAGTGGTAATTTTAAGTTCCTTTTTTTCGGTTTCATATTTAATTTCAAGTTCAGAAATATTATCAATAAAAAGTTGTTGCTGCAGTTCATTTTTTGTATCTACATATTTTTTAAAATACTTAATGGCATCATCTTTTTCGTTTGTAAAAATGGAGGCGGTAAGCAAACAATCATAGATACGCATTAAATCTCTTTTATTTGCAGTATCTGTGAGGGCAAGTAGATTTATCGCATTCAATTTGGCATTTTTATATTCTTTTTGTTGCAAATAATAATTTACTTTCAACAATAGCGCTTCATTTTTCATTTGATTATTTCCTAAATATTCTGCAATAGCTATCGCTTCGGTCAGATAATCCATAGCGCGTTTGTTTTCGTTGAGTTGAAATAATACGCTTCCCGTTCTGATCAAAGCGGCGCAAATAAATAGCGACTGGTCTATTTCACGAAATGCTTTTAACGCTCTTTCGCCATATTCAACAGCTTCATCATAACGACTTTGTGCTTCCATACTCTCGCAAAGGTTGATCAACGTAATGCCCAAAGCGCGATTGTCATCTAATTTCTCTTGTAGCGCTAATGCCATTAAGGCGTATTGATCATGTTTGATATGATTACCTATATCGTTGTAAATGGATGCGATGTTTGCCAATACTTGTGAAACAAGAAAATCTTTTTTTTCTTCCTCAAAAATAGTACGCGCTTTTTGCAAGTAAAAGATTGCGCTATCCGATTGATTTTTTAGACGAAATATTAAACTTAAATTAGACAGGGAAGCCCCAATTTTGATTTTGTTGTCTGTTTTATTCCATATTTTGTATGCCTCTTGAAAATAATATTCCGTACTGTCAATATATTGATCATAAAAATAGATATATCCCAAATTTTCATAAGCATCACCCAGCCAATATGTTTGGTTTGTTTTAAGCGCTATTTGTTTCTGTTTCCATGCGTAAGAGAGCGCTTTGGAAATATCGTTATCCTGATAGTAAAGCGTTAGGTCAGACAACGCTTCTAATTTTTCTTCATTCAACCCTGAATTTACAATTTGCTCCAATGAATCCAAATTTTGGGAAAATATTCTATTGTTTGCAGTCAACGTGAAAAACAACAGGATAAAAAAAAGAAGGCGTATTTTCATAATAAATTGGCTGAAATGTAAGTTGCAAAATTACTATTATTTCCGATATATTAGAAATAATTGATTTATTTTTTCCGATATTGAATATAAGAGTTGAAAGTTATTTTGCGACACGCTATTTTATTACTAATAAAGTGAAACGCAGATGAAACAGATGTTTGACTATCCCCAAAGAGGTTTTTTTCACTTTTATGTAAAAAACCCTCTTTGGGGGGTAGTGTTATTTCGTAGAGGGTGCTATTTTTGCCGCGTTAAATCATTATCAATTAAAACCGAACCCCGATGCGATAATAGTGGGAGTAATATATGAAAAAATTATTCAAAATTAGTATTTTAACTGCAATTCTGGGGATTGCATTAATGGGTTGTAAAGACCCCGATGACAACGGCGGTAGCAATGGCGGCAACAACGGCGGCGGAGGTATTAATGCCGGAAACTGGCCAGCAGCTACGCTATTAGCAAAATATGGACTTGACGGACTGAATAGACCAACAGGTGCAAGCAATGTGATTTACGCTGAACAAAACCTCTTCCTTGCCATTAATTTCGAGGGAAATGCTTCCACCGCCTCTGCTGTGAAAAATTATTTTAACAACAGCAGCAACGGATGGACGGAAGAAAGTGTTGTGGTTAGTACTGAAGCTACCGTAACAAGTTACTCGAAAGAATCAGAAAATACAAATTATGCAGCCTCTTTTACTGAAATGGAGAAAATCTTCCAAATATCGGTAACAAAATATTCTTACTAAAAATGGTACAGAAATCATTAAACATTAAACATTAATCATTAAACATTAATCATTAAATTATTTTATTATGAAAAAACAACTTTTTTTTATCTTGATGGCAACCATTACAACAGCCATGTTTTTCTTCTTCTCAGGATGCAAGAAAGATGACGACAAAAAAAATGGCGGAAATGGCGGCAACACAAATGAACTTGTATCCGGTGCGTTCGACGGAAAAGTAACTGCAACGGTGGAAAGCCCTGATGTTATTAACGTAACAGCGATTCTTAACGCCGAAATTATAGACGGCGCACTACACGGAGTTGGCGTCGGCGAGACTACCTACGCCAATGGCGGTTTTTCAATTACCCTACCCGAAGAAATACCCGAAGAGTATTTAGAAAGTGTTACTGATTTTTTTGAAGGAATAGGCGGAGATATCAAATACAGCCAAACAAGCGCCAAGTTGGCAGGCGTTGATTTCTTTGGAGATGACGGGGAATACTATCTGGGATATTACAATTATGCCACATCCGACCAAAGCAATGTCTGCTTTTTCGTTTATACAAACAAGGATGTTACCGTAACAGGCGGAACTAACATCGCCGTTTCGTTAAAGAAAGGATGGAACCGCATGTATTATACCGAAAACGGAGATGGCGCCTTAACCACCAAAGCGCCCAACGGACTAAAATGGCATTATAACAGTTTTCAAAGCAGTAAAAAAGTAATGATGAAACAGTGATTAGTGATTAGTTATTAATAAACTCTGTGAACCTCTGTGTCTCCTCTGCGTTCCTCTGTGTAATAAAAAAAAGTTTCACAGAGAACCACTGAGAAGTCACAGAGTTACACAGAGAAAATTAGTGAATAAAAATTAAAAACCTAAAAACTTATCATAATGAAAAACTTTACCATCAACCCAAAACTCCGTAAAGCCATTTTTTCAGGATTATGCCTCTTAATGTTCATCTTCGGGGCGGTAACGCAACTACACGCGAAGGTCTTCGAGGCATACGACTTCGACTCGTACAAAGCCGCAATAAATTCTGTAAATGATGGATCCGGCGGCGACACCATTAGAATTACCGGTAATATTGTTTTGATGGATCATCCGGAAATAATATCACAAGATGTTACAGTTACCGCCGACACGCATCCTGACGGAACTCCGATCTACAGCATCATTACGGGAAATGGCTATGGTACATGGGTTTTCGATGTGAATCTGAAAAACTATTTTTCCATTGAAAATATCATGATCAGTGAGTCAGGTATTGGAACGGCTATAAGTATGGAGGTGGCTAACGACTATGCAGAAATTAAAATCAACAACTGCATCTTTACTGATAACAGCAGTAAAGCTGTTTGGATAATGAATGGTTCTAAAGTATTTCACCCTAAAATTACCATCAGTAACAGTATTTTTAGTAATAATAGTGGAAGTGGTATTTACATTGAGACTGTTATCACAGAAAATTATGAAGATCTTACCATCGTTAATTGTGTGGCAAATAATAATGGCGATAGTAATAATAATAGCAGTGGAATAAGTATTAGCGAAAACACAAGTTGGAGTCCTGAGAATTATGTAAAATGCTATATTTCTGACTGTATTACCAACGGAAACAAAGGTGATGGCATTTATCTTGATCGCACATCGGGTATTATCAAAAATTGCACAGCTAATCATAATAATGTTCATGGTTTTAGCATTGGTGTTAGAAGCGCCATTAGCAATTCCGTTGCCGAAAGCAATACAAGTTCCGGATTTGACGGCACCACCTGTCAGGCAACTAACTGTATGGCAATTAATAATGGACTGAATGGTTTTTGGATTAACGGACTCAGTGTCTTGAACGGTTGCGCAGCAATAAATAATGGTCATTCGGCTACTAATGGAAACGGTTTTAATGTAGATGGATTGGTTTTCAATTCTACAGCCGCCTATAATAATAATTGTGGATTTTTAGTCAGAGGTATAATCATTAATAGCACAGCTTCCGATAATACAACAGGGATTCGTTGTAGTAACGGTGTAAGCGTTTATAATTCTATTTGTTATGATAATAGCGACGCTGATTTGTACAATACTTATTGCAAGGTGTTTCAAGTTTACAATACTGTTTCTGCAAATGATTCCGGATTTGAAGATGCTTATGGCGATGTGGGAAAACATAACTGCACAACGGAAAACCCGAAATTACAGGGAAAAACCGCCAATGGAACGAATACAAACAATCCCGATGATTTAAAATATTATGCTTTAGGCGAAGGTTCATCGGCATTGGAACTCGCAGATAAAAGTTTAATAACAAGAGAAAAATTATTAGAAGTAATTGACGAATATGATGACTTTGAAGATATTTTTTGGTTTGAAAATGTGGTAACAGAAGCATATATTGAGGATGTTCTTTTATATGACCAAATTGGAAACCTGCGCGAGTTTAACGACAGCCGGTATGATGCCGGCAGTATAACAAGTAACGTAGGCAGCGGAGGGTCAAGTTTGATTTTGAGTTACGATCCCAAAAAAGTAGCCAATTATGGTAAAAGTACGATTGTTTTCTATGGAAAAAAGATAGATGGCAACATTATAATTACGCTAAAAAAACAGGGAGAGAGCGACATTGTTGCCGAAAGCATCCAAACCGAATATTCTGCAACATCTGACATATCTACATGTTTCGCCACCTTTAATTTTCATAACAAGAAAATTGGTAAATGGGACATCGTAGTAACCTGTGCCGATACAACAGAAACCATCAAAGAGGGGTTGGAAATAGAAACCTATATTGATTCGAAGATCAGGATGGAAATATTAGGTCCTGCAAATGTTGCCAACGGAAGCTGGACTACATATAATATTAAATATGCCAACACGGGGAATACCACACTCTATTGCGTACCTGTTATTGTAGAAATAATTACCTTTACAGGTATTTCTGTTGAGGTAAAAGAAAACTGGAGTTATGTTCATACAGACGGCGTATATACAGACAAGTACGCCACCATTGACGGGGTAGTTCACAAATTGGATACCCTGCACGATTTTTCGGGAGAGGCTAAATACACTACTTTTGTAACGCCAATCATTATGAACATTCCTCCTTACGGAAAAGGAACTTTATCGTTTAAAGTGAAATGTTTCTTTGATGGTATTGCCAATCATCCTATAGGGTTCAGAGCATATTCCTTACAGCCGATGGTGGATGTTGACCCCGAAACTTCCAAAATAAACTTTGTAATGCCAATGGCGGGTGGAAGTGACGCGCTTTGGGGGTGTTTGCAAACAGTTGCCGGAATGGTGTGGGATGTGATCAAAGTTCCCTTAGGCGCCATACCCGGCGTGGGTTGCGGTATTCAGATTGCGGAGAGTTTACACTCTGTCGGAAAGGTGGCGAGCATTGGTAATGCTTCATGGGAAACAGGTAAAGTTATTGCAGAATGTGCCTCCGATGTCGTCCCGTTAGGAACGGCTGCCAAAACGGCAATTAAAATTTTTAAAGGATTATCCACTGCCAATGATATCATGGAGCATGCCGCCGGTATAATATCATGTCTCAACAGCCTCATTGGTTATGGTCTCAGTGAAAGCGAGGTTGCAGAACTCATGGCAATGCTTCTCGGAGCATTTGACCCCAACAACAAATGCGGTCCCGTCAGCGAAAGCGGCACTACGTGGTTTTCCGACAGAGACGAGTTCACCTACGTCATCAACTTTGAAAACTCGTCGGAAGCCACTGCGCCAGCCCAACAGGTGTGGATTACCGATAATTTGGACATGAACGTGTTCGACCTCAACACCTTCGAAGCGGGAGTTATGAAAATCGGCGACAGAATGATTACCGACATCCCCTTCAACACACAAAACTATACATGGACGGTGGATATGCGTCCCGAAATGGATTTGATCACCGAAATTCAATTAACCTTGAACAAATCCACCGGCGTCGCCACCTGGTATTTCAAGAGCATAGACCCCGCCACCGGCGAACTGCCCGCCGACGCACTCGCAGGCTTTTTGCCGCCCAACGATGAAGAGGGCGCCGGACAGGGCTTTGTTATGTTCACCATCAAACTGAAAAAGGGGCTTCCCGAAGATGTAGTCGTGGCGAATAAGGCGACCATCATCTTCGACAACAACGCTCCCATCGTTACGCCGGAGTGGGTGAATAATAAAGATATTGTGCCTCCCGCAAGTACCATACTCCGACCCACGAGTACAATAGGAGAGATAGAACTGAAATGGCAGGGAACGGACAATCAGGACGGTTCGGGCGTTTATTGCTACGACATCTATCTGAAACAGGACAACGGCGAATACGAGCGTATTATATCGAGGACGACCGCCACCTCCATGCCGTTTACGGTAGAGGAAGGTGTAAAATATTTGTTTTACAGCATCGCCACCGACAACGCAGGCAACAGAGAGAGAGACAAAGTAAGACCCGATATTTCCATTCCGGAAGATAATCTACCTTTCGACGATTACGCCGTTACCAAATGGAACAACACTTTTATGCTCAACCTTAGAAAATTAGCAGAAGAGGGCTATGCAGTTACAGATTGCAAGTGGTATAAAAACAGTGACCTCATCGGCGATGGTTTTACCTACTCGGCAGGTTCTCAAACTACCGACAAGTTGGAGGCGGGTGTAACCTACTACTTCCAATTATTCACAAGTAGTCATGGCGAGGTATTTTCTACCAACAAGATTATTATTGATAATCAAAACAGTAAAAAATTGTACGTTTATCCTAATCCTGTTCCGCAGGGGAATTGTCTCACCGTTGAGGGCGTTGAGTCGTGTAATCTCGTGGAGGTGTACAACTACATGGGCGTTTGCGTCAGCCGCACCGTCGCTATCGGAAACGTAATTGAATTAAAACTTGCGGCGCCGGCGGGAGTGTATGTAGTGCGGGCGAATGGAGAGGCGGTGAAGGTCGTTATTAAATAAGCATTTAAAAATTTAAAAATTTAAAGATTTAAAAATTTAAAGATTTAAGAATTTAAAAATTTAAGCATTTAAAAATTTAAAGATTTAAAAATTTAAGAATTTAAGAATTTAAAAATTTAAGCATTTAAAAATTTAAAAATTTAAAAATTTAAGAATTTAAAAATTTAAGAATTTAAGAATTTAAAGATAGATAAAATGGAAAAACCTCTGTGAATCTCTGTGCCTCCTCAGTGTCCCTCCGTGTAACAAAAAAAGTTTCACAGAGAACCACTGAGAAGACACAGAGAACCACAAAGAGTGACAAATAAAAATAAATAACAAAAAATAGATCATTATGAAGAAAGTCATCATCATCATCATTGCTGCAACGTGCAGTCTGTTTGCAACGGCGCAAACCACACATGAGTTCTCCATCAACGGCGGGGGCGGCTTGTCCTCTTTCGCTTATAAAGCGCCACCGGGCAAAAACAAACTCGGCTTTGGCGGCGAATTTGGACTTGGATATACTTGTGTCTTCGGCAAGACAGTGGGCATTCACATCGGCGCTGATCTGAGTTTTTACAAAACTAAAGCGGATTTAAACGGCGTGAATGTCGTTACAGCAAAACTCACCGATAACGAAGGCGATAGTTTCGATATGCATTCTACGCTTAATAGTTACAACGAAATTCAAAATGCCATGTTTCTGAATATTCCTGTTATGCTGCACATTCAAGCGGGACAGGACCACAAGTTTTACGCTATGGCGGGCGTGAAGGCAGGGATTCCGTTAAGTTGTAAATATAAAGTATCGAACTTTACGCTTACCAACAAAGCCTATTACCCTGAGTATGACAATTGGCTTACAGATCAGGAGTTTGCAGGATACGGCAAGTTTGAAAACATCAATTCCAACGGAAAACAAAAGTATCAGATTTCAGTTGCACTCGCCTTGGAAGCAGGCGCCAAATGGAAAATCACAAAGAAGTTTGCCATCTACACGGGTGTTTATTTCGATTACGGTTTAACCAATATCATCAAAAAAAACGATCAGCAGTTTGTGAATTACAACAATCTTAAACCTGCAGAATTTACTACCCACAGCGCTTTATCTTCCGCTACCAACAAAATGAATGTGATGGCGGTAGGACTTAAAGTGCGGTTAGCGTTATCTCCAAAAGGCGCAGAAAAGAGTTCCGAAAAAGAAAAAGTGCTAAAAGTAAAAACCGAATCTCAAAAAGACAAAGAAAAAAAATCCGACAAAGAAAAAGCGCCAAAAGTAAAAGCAGAAAAACCTCCCAAAACTAAAAAAGTGAAATCCGAAAACATTGCCCAGGCTGTAGATGTTATGGTTGAAGAGATTGAAGCAGCGTCTGTTGAAGTTGAATTAACGGCTGCTGAAGAATTTACATTAGGACGTCCCGGACGTGAAGGATTTCCTGCAACGGCAATGGGGATTACCTGGATTTCCAATATTGATGGGCAAACGGCAAAGTTTACCACCGCATCCAACGCGCTCGTCATATTACCCGACCAAACAGCGTACAACGCCATTACAACGCAAGAAACTCTAAAAACAGCATTTGATGCCGGCGCGAAATTAAAAGAATATACCGCAAAAGCAGGCGCAAGTTTCAAACCCCTGTATCTTATTGTACAAGACGGCGAGACATTATATCTCATAGAAATGATTAGCCTCCAATTTAAAGCCGGAGATAGTAAGGCTTATTTTAGAGTTAAGAATTGAGATTAGTAAAACCTAAAAACTTATAACAATGAAAAAAATCAATAACACCCCCAATCTTCTGAAAGCCATTTTTTCAGGATTGTGCCTCGTAGCATTCGTTTTCGGGGCGGTAACGCAACTACAGGCGAGGACGTTCCTTGCCAACGACTACGCCTCGTATAAAGTCGCCGTGGACGAGATTAACGCCAACAACAGCGGCGCCGACACCATCAGGATTGTCGGCGATATTTTGGCAGAGAGCAACTTAGTGATAAAAGGCGATGTTACCATTATCGGAGATACTAATTCCGATGGAACGCCGAAATACACGGTGGATTGCAGTGAAGGCAGAATTGTTCAGTGTGAAATCCAGAATTACTGTACCATAGAAAATGTAAGGGTGATAAAGTCTAACTATAACGGAATAGCGGTTACTATGGGGAGTGGTGTGAATGATTGCAACGTTAAGATAAACAATTGCATTATTACCGACACTTACAGTAA
>JGI24702J35022_10000603_pt1 | contig 21790 bp, 16 predicted proteins | sample TergutTh196P4_FD_35022 | JGI IMG/M metagenome (IMG submission 35022)
GACCCTAAACTCATATTCCAATCTAAAACCGCAATCATCCCATTCACAATATCGTCTATGTACGTGAAATCTCTTTTCATGTTTCCGTTGCCGAAAATTTTAATGGGCTTACCTCCTAAAATGTTTTTCGCAAACAGCAGGAGCGCCATATCCGGTCGCCCCCAGGGGCCGTAAACCGTGAAAAAACGCAGACCGGTTATGTTCAAACCAAATAAATGATTGTACGTGTAAGCCATTAGTTCGCATGATTTTTTTGTGGCAGCGTATAAGCTGACAGGGCTGTCAGTTCTGTCAGCCACTGAAAACGGTATTTTGGCGTTATCGCCGTAAACGGAACTGCTGCTGGCGAAAACAATATTATTAACCTTGAAATTTCTGCAGCATTCAAAAATATTCAGCGTTCCGGTTAGATTGCTATCGATGTACGCTTGCGGATTTTCCAAAGAATATCGCACTCCCGCCTGTGCGGCCAGATGTATAATTGCGTCTATTTTATTATTCTCAAAAATTTCGCTTAGTTTCGACTTGTCGCAAATATCAGCCTTAATAAAATGAAACTTTGAATCAATCCCGTCGGCATTATCGCAATTCGGGCAAATGCGTTTCAATCGGGCGTTTTTCAATTCCACTGAATAATAATCATTCAAATTATCCACGCCTATGACGGTGTCTCCCCTTTTCAATAACGCCAGAGTAGCCGCATTACCTATAAAACCCGCGCAACCGGTGAGTAGAATGACCATTGGAAGCATACCTCCTTATATAATCAGTTCATTGCCGTTCAAAAAAGGTGATTATATGACAAAACTTCGTGAAATGATACCGTTTTTTGTTGGACATGACAGTCTGATCAAAGCTTTCGCCTGTTCGGGGTGCGTATTTTCTCAGTTAATATGCTTCCTAAATAAGATGAAATTTCATCATTTTTTTAGAAGCTTTTAGAAGCAGTTTTATTCTGTATCGCGCGGACAGGTATGATATTAAAGGTAAAAAACTACTTAAAACTCTCAATAATATTATCTGGTTGATATTGGTTTTCGATATTTTCTGCTTGGAGACAGACGAATGAATACCGGTCGCATGCTTGAAAATATCGTATATCTTGAACTCCTGCGCCGCAATTGTAAAGTTTATATAGGAAAAATAGATATGCCTTATATCTCGAAAAACGTAAATGCCGATAAAGAAGAGTTAAAAACGCGAGAAGTGGATTTTGTGGCTGAAAACGACAATGGAACTGAATATTATCAAATTGCGGAAACAGTGCTGGACAAAAAAACTTTTCCCTGCGGTTTCGGATAAAAAATCGCCGGTTTGTCCGACGATTTCCAGGAATCGGCATTTCCTATAGTCTGCCATGGAACGATTCCGTCGGCGCCGAGCGACCAGGCGTCAATCGACCAGGTAACCGGTTGATACGCGCCTTCCTCCGGAGCGCAAGTCGTACCTAAAAAAAGGCGCCCTCGCCGAACAATTCGCATGCCTGGAATTAATAAAGTCGTCATCATGCTACTTGCAGGACGGTCTTTTGTACGCTGTTTGTAACATTTAATAAAATATCCATTTTAACTACAACGCCAGACGTGTAAAACAACGATTAATATCAGGAAAACGTTCACGCAAAAGGCAGAGAAGCCATGTCGTGGCAATAGTGAAAATTATGAGAAGGCAGTAATAATAACTGGGAGGAAGCCGATAATTGCCGAGATGATACCAAAAGAAATGTATGGCGTTGAGGATTACACGGTGCATAATGAATGATCCTAATGAATATTTCCCTATGAGCCCGACCAGGGAAGTCACTGGAAATAATTGGAAGCGAGTTAACAACAGCGCGACCGCAAATACCCAGGCAAATTTGGCTATCGCCCCAATGGAAGAAACCAATTGAACACATAGCAATGAAGGTGTAAAACTGGAAAGATAGATCATAAGCTGCACGAGCATAAGCCCCGCCAAAACAACAACCCATGTAATATTTCCACATTGGCGCTTGAATACGCCAAGCCAGATTCCAAGGCATCCGTTAATAATGAAAGGAAGAACAGGAAACCCGCCGAATCCCTTAAAAAGCAGTAATAAGAGAATCCAGGAATTTGCGTAGTCTGTAACCGCCAGCGACGATATCAACAATTCAATCGCGATTCTGGCGACAATCAGAACTACCAGTGTTCTCCAAAGGGCGCGTTTACAGAAGCGAATCATAGCAGGGCCACTAAGGAGCACCAAGCCAGTGGGCAGGAGAATACCGGAAATGGTCCAATCGGTATTCAGCGTAAATAAACCGGTCCACCACATGGGATACAGAAAATAAATATGTTCATCAAAGAGTATTTGACGTAGCGCGCTGAATACAAAATTGGATATGAACATGACAGCAAAAATTTTTTTACTTCGGTTAATAAGTGCGGCATCACGTTCAGCAACCTGCTCGCGTATTGAGAATATATAGCCGATACCGTAACCTGATAACACGACAAATGCTACTGTTGCCCAACCATTTGGCAACCAGAACCCCGAAAAAAGCCAATGGTCTCGCGGGACGGAAGCCTGAGTCAACGCGTGTGTATTGATCATCAAGAGAAACAACAACCCACGGCACACATCAATTTCTTTGAAACGATCTGTCATTTATTGCAGGTGCTTAGCATATGATTGGCATTGAACCGACAGTACAGGTATATCTTGCGCCCGGCGCGACTGACATGCGTAAATCGATAGACGGTCTTGCGTCGATGGTAAGCAACGATACTCCACCGTGGGGGAAGGTGTGCTTAAAACGACGCCCACTTCTCGCCGGTATCCAACTCTCGACAGATCGCTTACTGCGGAATGACGAACGTTTGTTTAAGCAGCACTTTGATCTTTGAATAGACCCAATTTCTCTCATATTTATTCAATCCAACAAACAGTATACTTAAGGAGGAAGATATGACACAGACTGTAGATACAATGCAAAATGATACCAGTGTTTCGGTTACATATTTTTTTAGGATGAACGGAGGAACAAAAGAAAGAATGGCCACTAAAATAGATTTACCCAGAACCGAAGACACAAAATATCTTGCTGAGAATCGCGGTATTTTCATTTTTACAATTGCGATTGCTAAAAAAAGAGATGCACTATAAAATATAATCGAAATATAAAAAACGGTCGTTGGCGGGTAACCAAATTTTAAAAACAAGTATGAAACAGGAACATTAAACAGCAATATTCCGCGTACTACTAACTGGTATGACATTATTTTTCCTGTCGCAGTTACAGCTATTTCCATGGTGCCGGAAAGAGAATTGATTAGTGAGCTGATAACGAGCAACTGCGTAAAAATTGACGTATAATGAGGGACTTCGACCAACCAAATACTTAATAAATATTCAGTATGCAGGAGCACAGGCAGTACAATAAGGAAAAATAGAAAAAAGGAAATTTTTGCACCTTGTGTTATCAGGCTATTCATACCGTCATTGTCACCCGAGGCATACCTTTTGATAATTTGGGGATTCATAGCAATCGTAAGACTATCTCTAAAGCTGTTAAGAACGCCATTAACTTGATTCGTAATACCTATTGCTGCATTCATGACAACACCAAAGAAAAGGTTAAATATAACATTTGTACCCTGAGTTCTTAACATGTAGGATGCTTGACCGACCAGAGTCCATCCCGTGTAACCAAGCATTGTTTTCTGCAACGTCAGGTTNATTTGTGGTTTAAGATTATAGGCATGTCTAATGTTCCTATTGCAGTATATATGATATATTAAAAAAANAAGAATGTTGGCCGCCAAAAGGAGACAAGCATANAGTATTAGCTTGTCTCCTTTGGAATACACATTAATCGCAACCGCAACAGCCAATTTTACCACCACATCCACTATTCCAAGGTAAGCATAAATTTTCATTCTTTCGGTAGCAATTATAAGTGCGACAAGCGGCGTCTGAATAATTGTAATAAGAATACCAACAACGGAAAAATGAAATACCCATACTGCAGCGAACATACGTTCATGTGGTATAACTAATTTATTTGTCAAAAGGTAAAGCCCAACAGCTTCAAGAAGAACAACGGTTATTACGGCATAAAGAAGATGAATATACAAAATAGACCCAAAAACAATTTTCAAGTTTTCACTTTTCCCCTTACCAATTTCAAACGCAAAAAAACGTGAAGCGGCTGCGTTTAGCGGGCCATTAAAAAAAGCAAATAGCGCTACAAACCCTCCTACAATGGTATATATTCCGTAATTATCCACACCCAGATTTTGCAGTACGATTCTGGAAGTGAACAGCGACACCCCCATCGATAAGAACATGCGTATGTATAAAGCGAGGGTATTTTTGGCAATTCTTGAATTGTTCATAATATCTAATCCAACTCAATTGTTGCGAATTTTCTTTTTAGCCGAGTCCAGTAATTTTTCGACTATGCTCGGCAAAGGCGGCGGCTCGCCAAGTTTAATCGGTATTTCTTCCCCCTGGGACAAACGCATAATAAAACGTTCGGGAAGCGTGTTGCCTGTGCCACTTACCGTCATATTCTGATCTTTAAGATTAGCCAGTATACCTCTTTGCCTGATACCGCCGTTGTCAATAACGTTGTCGATAAAGACCACCCCGTTTCCCGAACTTACATCTACAACCGGATTGGAAAACGGCGTACTGATCATGTTGCCGATCAACCAAACCGTTCCGTCATGTGAAGATTTGCCATCGTGGCCGAAGTGTATGACGGCTTTATTGCCGACGCAATTTGGGTCTTTTTTGATAATATTGTTGATTAAAAAAGAATCGCTGCCCGGCACGTTGGTGACTCCATCAGCATCAACAATATCTATTTCGCGGTTTGCCGAGCTGTGAATGTGATTGTCAATGATGTAATTCAGATGCGCCCGACTCTTGAGATTATGCCCCGTAACGGATCTTGCGATCTCGCTATTCCGCACAGTAACGCTTGTACCACCGAGATAAAGGTTGTGATTATAACCTGAATCTTTTTCCGTTCCGTTATCGGTAATTGTGCATTTTTCGATAACCTGCCGCGCACCACTTTTTTTTGCAACATTGCCGCCACTCATAATCCCCATATCGTTATTGCGTATCACGCAATTCCGGATTGTTACGTCATTCGCATGGTTGATGCGAACTCCCGCGCCGTTATTACTTTCATTTCGGGCATTGATAAGCGTGAATCCGTCTAAAGTTCCACCGTCCGCGCCGGGGTCGAATTGAACAATAGCTCGCGGCACCGAACCACTGCCGGAATAGTTAAAACCCTCACCGTCCAGTACAACGGGTTTATTCATGTCAGCAGCGCGAATCGTCAGCGCAGCGGTTCGTATCAGCAACGCCGGTTGCCGATAAGTAGAACCGTCGTTTATTGGATAAACGACGATTTCATCGCCGGATTTTGCTTGCGCAACGGCATCTTCGATACGCTGGAAGGGTTTGCCGTCACCGACCTCAAGCGTTGCCGCGGTCACTACATGAACTGTCACTAACAACGCTATGCCAAGAATCAATGAAATTAAAAAAAGCCGCATGGCTGTTTTACAGGAAAATTTCAGCTTAATCATAATTGTACTGCAACGCAAACTGAGAATGAACAGTCTCGTTGCGTGTTATATTGCCAAGTTGGTTCTTCTCCTCAAGCATATTCCAAACGAATTTGTGTACATCATCAGCCCAACTCATACCGGCCTTTTTTGCCACAACGCATGAAAGGCGCAAAACATGTCCATATCCCCAATCCGGCTCGGCAGCCTTTGCATAGTTTTCCTCAAACACTTCATCCCATGTCTGAAACCAGACGTTGGAACCTCCTTTTTTCATTTCTTTGCCAAATTTTGTATAGTATCCAGCAATATATCTGGGATTGTATCCGGTTTTTTTATATACCGGTTCAAACAAAACTTTCAACATCAAATCCCGCGCAACGGTTCCCCCCTGAAATCCCTGATCAATGGCACGTTGCATCGACCACAGCAGATATGAAGTCTGCCAAGGCGAAAATTCATTCCAGTTATAATCATATTCCGAACTTAATGTCGCGATCATATAACTCAATTTAATAACGCCCAGGGGAGAAACCCTGTTGGGTTCTTTTTGAATAATGCTGTCAATACCGGTTAAATTTCTATTTACTACGCTTTTAAAGTATTCTTTATATTGATTATCATCCGGTAAATACGTTGCAGCATCGGTAACTTCGCGGAGAAGCCACGCAAAACCACGCACCTGTTCTATCCAAAGTATCGGTCCGTCATAAATGTCAGATTTTTTGGATATAGATGCATTGTTAATTGCATTATGGCCGTAATGCAGCATCTCGTCACTGTAATAGCGTCTGCCTGTAATGAGATATGGCACATAAGCAAGCGAGCAGGCGTGCGCGTTTTCCCAAGGTATATATGCTCCTTTCAGATTATTGGACGGTTTATTCCCATTAGCCACGCGGGTATCGGTTTTGTAATTCGGGTTTTCGTCGAATGTCACAAATTGGGTTGTGTCGTTTTTAGTAAAATGCGCCGCAAACGATCCCGCCGCGTCACCGTTAAGAAGCATTTGTTTTCGAAGCTCAGGTGTTTGGTGTACNATATATCTCATTGTCCAAGCGGGATACGGCCCGGTTGACGCCCTGCCGCCCGTCCCTCCCATACCCACCACCATATCGGGAAAGCCAAGAATATCGCCTCTTTTCCATTCGCTTTCATCGGCGACGGAGGCAGCGTCGTGTACCGTTTGCATATATTCAGGAATTGCGTTTGCCTTGATAAATGGCTCAAAGTCAATTTTAACACCAGCTTCGGCAAAGCCGTTTACCGCAAAAACTTTATGCCACCGCGAGCCGTATCTATGCAGAAATATCTTTTCCCAACTGTCGTCGTGTATCGATTCTCTTATTTCCTTCGGAAAGATTTTTGAATAAGAAGAGATCCGATTCGCTGTCGGGTAATCGCCGACCCCCGAAATTTCTCCCACCGCGGCGCCGCTTGTCAGGCGGATGAAGTTTCCCGCGACCAGACCATGGTCTGCCGTAAAGGTGTACGCTCCATAAGCATTAATATTGTCAATGAAGGAAATTCGTCCCTGTCCCGCAGCGACGGCGTTATGGTGATAAACCGCTACGCCGTTGAACGTAATATCCGTACTATAAATCACAGCGTCGGCACTTGCCACATCACGAACATTTTCAACAGTTGCGTCAATCGTACCCGTGCCGTCGTTATACATTCGGACGTCCCAGACATTTGACAAAAACGGATGTTTAACGCCGTTTTTCTCTGGCATATCCCGAACCCGCCACTCTTTTACAAGAGGGCCGTTTAACCACATGTCCTCCGTAACGACATTTGGTAAAACCGACTGATAAACGCCTTGTCCTTCAATATCCAACTTCACGTCGGCTGTCAAAACTGTCGGCGTGGTCGTGCCTGTCGCAGGTTGAGACTCGTATATCGCATAACTTCCAGTATCGGTAACTTTCACAGTCAAAATTACGTATCGTATAGACCCGTCGGACCATCGGTTTTTAATATCATTCTGCGTTATTAATTCCCCAACTCTCAACCCAATGTAAGCCATTTTCTGCGGAAGTACTATACCAAATGTTGCCCAACCCGGACTTGTAAACTCATATGTTGCAATCGTTCTTTCCTCGACACCTCCGTCAGGGTTCGCTTGACTCCCGCCGCTTTCAGCTACAGAAACTTGCCCTATAACACAACTAATCAGGCTTGCGATCATTATTATTACGGCAACTGACAATATTTTTTTGCACATAAAGTTTCTTCCATAAAGAGAGACTACGGTTAAACTGCTAAATATTTCCTGTTGGCTACAATCTCCGAATAAGGCGTATGGTACTTCGCCACGCTGTTTTTCCAGTTTCGTATNTTTTCAACAAAATTTCGTCCGGCCGCACGTATCTGAGGCCAGCTNTCACGGGTATCCAACATTTGGCTTATAGCGGCAATCATTGCATTAATATCATCCGCACGGAAAAGTTTGCCTGTTTCGCCATCTTTAACCAATTCCCTATGGCCACCGACATTAGAAGCGACAAAAACACGTCCTTGCGCCATGGCTTCCAGCGGTTTAAGCGGTGTAACCAGTTCAGTCAATCGCATTGAGTGACGGGGATAGACCAGAAGGTCAATCTGATCGTAATAACGACTAACCTCATTATGTGGCACTCGACCGGCAAAAACTACTTTTTTCGACACACCAATACGTTCGGCCTGCGCCTTTAGGTTGTTCTGTTGTGGGCCGCCGCCAACCAGTAATAAACGCAAATTGGGGTAACATGCGAGTAATTTAGGCAAAGCTTCAACCAGCATGTCAAGCCCTTCATAAGCATAGTATGAACCTACAAAACCTATTACTGTTGCTCCTTCCAATCCGAGAACGTGTTTCAAATCAGCGTCAGCAGCGCCTGACAATTGAAAGCTTTTAACATCAACAGCGTTTGGAATAACAGTAACTTTAGTTTCAGGTATGCCGCGTCCCAAAATGTCAGTTCGTAATCCTTCACATATGGTAAACACATGATCAACACGGCGCAAAGCACTGGTTTCCAGAGCTCTTGTTAAACGATAACGCAAACTGCCTTCAGTTGTCGTGCCGTGGTCAACGGCGGCATCCTCCCAGAAAGCGCGAATTTCGTACACTACCGGGATTCCCATCCGATTGCCGATTGATATTGCAGGGATTGCGTTAAGCACAGGAGAGTGCGCATGAATAATGTCTGGGCGCAATTCATCAACCAGTGCTTTCAGTCGCTCACGGACGATACGCATCTGTTGCAATTCATAGATAATAGGCATATTCACGGTAGGAACTCGACTACGATAAAAACGCAATCCGTCTATCTCTTCAAATTCAGTTTTAACAGTCCCCTGTTTTGGAGAAGTCAAATGGCAGGTTTCCCACCCAAGTGCTCTCTGCTCTCGCAGAAGAGCAATTGAACGGAAAGTATAACCACTATGCAGTGGAATAGAATGATCAAAAATGTGAAATATTCTCATACACAAAAGTTTCCAGCCTTGTATTTTAAAATTATGGTAAATACAAGACTGTCATCTGTATCATATTAACGATATTCAAATATCGATTCATAGTTATCTTGCAAATAACGACTAAATATTTCAGCCCCTGTACTGTTTAAATGTCCAATATCATAGTAACCATGAACTGGTAAACTAAAATCAGAATAATCCAAATACTTTATTTCTGAGTAAAATTTAAAATAGAATGACATAAATTGTGTTTTATTTGTATATTTTTCTGAATGGTAGGTTGGTGTGCTAATGAATATTAATTCTATGTTGTTTTCGCGGCATAATTCAATAATTTTTGATAAATATACCTGTTCATATTCAGATGTTTTGTACACATTATTAGTATTATCATTCGTTTCCATTATTTTTGTATGCTCATCAATATTAGCAGTTTCAAGTTTAGAATAGCCGCCAATACCTAAATCTTTAAATGAAATCCTTGTTTTATCAATTATTGTTGATTTAATAACATTATAAATAGTCGTTTTTGGCAATGTGGCAATTGCTAAACCGAAATTTTTAAAATTAATTTTCATAAAAAAAGCAGTTTCCTCCATACTAAATAAAAACAGGTAATTAGGAACGGACTGCAATAACCACTTTTGGTCTAAATACCATGAATTGCGGCCACTCGCGACAGATCCAGCATGAAAAGATAAAAGAACTTTATTAATTTGTGGATTATTCTTGATAAACTTTTTCAATTTAATATAAGAGTACAAGTATGGCGTGCCAGGGTCTGATATATTAATCGCGTGCAAAAATATTTCATCATCAATTGCTCTGGCTGTATAAGAATCGCCATCAATGATCATATTTATATGATCTGGAATTTTAAACGAAATAAATTTATTTATAATAATCCCTCTACACATACATAAAATTAATAACAATATTATTATTCCAAAAAATATTGATATATTTTTAATAAATTTTTGCATAATATATCCTAAAACTGGAAATAAATAAACCCTTGTTGATCGCCTGCGAAATTTATTATCGTCAGTATGACAAGAATATAAAATGCCCAGCGTAGTATTTTATTTTGGGGTTGCTTTTTAAAACCATATTGCTCTTTTTTATTTATCCATTCAATTATAACAAGAACAGGAACAGATAATAATATACTTCCAATAGTTGTTAGTCCAGCAATTCCAAATTCCGGTGTTGTAAAAATAGAAGGTGACATGATTGTAAAAAGATAATTGAATGCATCTGAAACGGTTTCTGCACGAAAAAAAACAAATGCAAAAACCGTCAAGAAAAAAGTGGTAACTATGGAGAACGTTTCTTTTGCACTTGGCAAGATTCTATCTTTTGAAACAATATCGACATTTATTCTATTCTTTTTAGTTATGAGCAATGGCATAAAATAAACCGCATTGATAAAACCCCACATAATAAATGTCCAATTAGCTCCATGCCAAAATCCACTGATAATAAATATGATAAATGTGTTCCTGACAGTCAAAAGCATACCGTTTCTGCTGCCGCCAAGTGGGAAATATAAATAATCACGGAACCAAGTAGTTAAAGATATATGCCATCTGCGCCAGAATTCTGCGATGTCTCTTGAAAAAAATGGATAAGCAAAATTTCGCGTAGGCCGAAAACCAAATAATTTTGCAGAACCTATGGCAATGTCAGAATAACCTGAAAAGTCTGCATATATTTGAAAAGTGAAAAAAATAGCCGTTAAAACAAGAGTACTCCCATAATGGTCATTATAATTATTTAGCACAATATTTACATAAGCCGCGCAATTATCCGCTACAACGATTTTTTTGAAAAACCCCCAGAGCATTTGTTTGCAGCCATCAACTGCATTCGCATACTGAAAGTCTCTTTTCTTGTAAAACTGTGGCAGTAAATTAGTTGCGCGTTCAATAGGTCCCGCAACTAATAAAGGAAAGAATGATACAAATGCAGCAAAACTGATAAAATCTTTTGTAGGCTCAAGTTTTCTTTTATACACATCTATGGTATAACTCATTGTTTGAAAGGTATAAAAACTGATCCCTACAGGTAATATTATATTCAAGTTATATGGTTCTATTTTCATCCCCCAAAATGTAAACACTGCGGCAAAATTATCGACAAAAAAATTGCAATATTTAAAAAAGCCGAGAAATAAAATGTTAATTGTAATGCTAATGCATAAAATTAGTTTCCTTTTTGTTATATCATGCATTTTTACAAGATAAATTCCAGCTAAATAATCAGTAAAAGTGCTGAATGCGATTAAAGTAAGAAACCTGTAATCCCACCAGCCATAAAATATATAGCTTGCGACAACAACTAATAAATTTTGTAATTTTAAATTTTTTTGTGTTGCAAACCAATACAGAAAAAAAACTATAGGAAAAAATATTGCAAAATCAATTGAATTAAAAAACATATATCACACTTAAGTCGCCATTGCTGTACATCGTTGTTACTTTACCTGTCTGTAACAATGGTTATCAATTAACGCCTTATATAGTTGGCTATAGCGTTCGATCATTCCATCCAAGCTGAAATTCGTTTCAATTCGAACGCGAGCGTTTTTTCCTTGTTGATGGCGTTGTGACGCATCTGTTGCCAAGCGCATGATGGCTGAAGCCATTGCCGTCTGATCTCCGACGGGTATCAGCGTACCGGTTTGTTCTTCAATTACCAATTCCGCATTTCCGCCCACATCAGTCGCTACCACGGCAAGGCCAGACGCCATGGCTTCCAGAATCGTATTTGATATCCCTTCCGCTCTGGAAGGGAGTACAAAGAAATCAAAGGCGCGCATTACCGCTGGTACATCCGCGCGTTCACCGGTCAGCCATACGTGATCTCCTAAGCCATGTATGGTTATATCTTTTTCAATCTGTTCTCTTAAAGGCCCTTCGCCGACAATTATCAGGCGCAATTTTTCGATTTTTTCTCCATATCGACACCGCGCCTCGGCAAATGCTCTTACCAGGGCAACTTGATCTTTTACAGCCTGGAGCCGTCCAATCGTACCCATTATAACCAAATTTGGATCGTTAAATGGCGAATCCTCTAAAATGGCGCGTTTTACGTTATTGGGATAAAAGTGCAATATATCAACACCGTTACATATTCGGGTCAAACTTTTGGGATTTATTCTAACTTTTTGTTCAAGGTAACAGGCAATCTGCTTGGAAAGTGCAACGAAATGGTGTACGAAGGGCTTATATAAGCGTCGTATTCGGCTATAGTGAGGATTGGTTCCACCTGGATCGTTGGTATCCCAACCATGCTCGCCATGAATGCGTATCGGCACCCGTGCGACAAAAGCGGGTATTACGGTTTCAAGCGCAGCGAGGTTACGAGTATGAAGGATCGTTGGGCGATATTCTCGGAATATATTGTATAATAATGGATAAATTTTGTATCCATGACCAGAACCTTTGTGCAACGAAAGAAAAATTACATCCGAACGTTGAATGCGGCTACAGAACGCTTCATTACATTCCGTCAGTGATACTACCATATGTCGACAAAATGCCGGATTCATGCCATTTATGAGATTGACTATGCCATTTTCCAAACCACCAACGGCAAAACTATAAACGAGATGCATCACCAGTGGCCGTAAATTTTTCGTATCTTCCGAATAAATAAAATTATTTGTCAATTGTTTATCTGCTGTCAATTATATGCACATTTCCCGCATTACAGTTACGGTATAATATGGAAGCCGGTTGCTATTTCATCATCTCTTCGGCGATTTTCGATTTGGAGAAAATATATTTACCGGACGCTTCATGCGGAATATTGTCTACAAACTCGTAATCAATACCGATTCCTTTGCCCAGATAAAGTTCCGTCTTTTCTCGAAGTAAATCGAAGTCGCTTTTTGACAGCGTCCCGTCTTTTCCACAGCCGACGCGGTACAAAATTTTCCCCCATTCTTCCTGAATGATTTGAATCTGTCCCAACGACGGCATAGTCGAAATTATCAATACAGTCAATGCAGCCCCGGAACATAGCTGGTTATCCATTCCAACAATGAAGTCCGTTACTCGCCCTTCCAATTGGTCAATGCGAGGTAAAGAACGTCCACAGGAACAGGTTCCATCCATCCAGGACGCCGTATCGCCGAGACGGTATCTAATCAAAGGACCAGCTTCGTTGAGCATGTCCGTTACAATAATTTCGCCGCGTTCGCCGTCCGCGCAGTGCCTGCCATCTTTTACAATTTCTATATATAGGCCCTCTGCCATGATGTGCATTCCGTTATGTTTTTCACATTCGCTGGCTATTACGGAGAATTCGCGACAACCGAGACGGTTAAAAACAGGCGCACACATCACTTCCTCAATAACGATACGATCTTCGGGACGCAAAACTTCGGCAGACGTAATAATTCCTTTAGGATGATAGGCTGTTTCACCGCTATTTTTCAAAAACCGGGCAAATAAAGCTAGGGCATTTGCGTACGCAAGGATAACTGGCGGATGGTATTTCTTTAATTGCCGATTAAAGTCCAGCATAATTTCCGAAGTCATATTGATGGTATTGAGTATCAATGTCTTGGGATATATCATTGATCGCAGTTTTTGTTTCCAGCCTGGCATTGGTAAATCGCGGGCGGCTCCCCAAAGGCACGCGAAACGCTGTCCGTCTTCATGGCCTGCCCATCTGTCGTGCCTCATTGCGCCGCCATGTCGTGACAAATGGCGTTTTCTATCGTAAAAATACTGTACCGGTGTTCCGGTGGAACCGCCGGTCTTATCGCGAATCAATAGTTTCGCCGGATAGTTCGGATTGACAAGCTCGTCCAGATTCGTTTGCAATTCCTGTTTGCTCAACATAGGGACGTGAAGCATATCCTCGCCAGTTTTAATGTCGCTTGGAACGATACCGGCCCGGTCAAACGACGCTTTGTAATAAGGAATATTGCGGTACGCTCTTTCCAGACTGTTGCGGAGCCGCTGCCAGACAAGAGCATTGAGCTCATCACGTTGAAGGTATTGCGTTTTTTCAAATTCTTTCCAGTAAGTAATCTCGGCATAATCTCCTGATTGCCAAAGATCAAGTGGTTTAAGAATGTGTTTAACGAAAGACTTATAAATTGACATACGGTTTTCTTCACCTCGGCAGGTTATTTTTAGTTAAAGAATGTTCTTCAATGTTTTCACTGATAGAAATATTTCTGCAGATTTTTAGAACAGCCGGCGCAAGCGCGGCAACCAGATAATATCCTTCGAAATAGATACGATTGCCGAAAAATGAAGCTGCCCAGAATCCAAATAATGATATAATCAGCATATAGGCGTGGAAAGTAACAGCTTTGCCGTCTGATTTGTCGGCAATCATATCTTTCATCGACAAAACTTTAAGCATTGTATATATAATGGAGAATATAAATGTTAAATAAATTGCCATCCCAATCCAGCCTTCTTCAACCAAAACCTGTAAATAGGCATTATGTGCCTCTATCTCTCCATATGTCCTTGAAAGTAATTCCTTGGGAACATATTGCGGACTTAAAGCTCGGAATCCTCCTCCTCCAACCCCTAAAGGGTAATCGGAAATCATATTTAAGCCATATTTCCAGATTTCGACCCTTCCCGCAGATACTCCAGCGGCTTCTCCCTCAAGCACGTTTTTCTGTAAATTCAAAAGTCTTGATTTAAATTGATCATCCATCAAAACGCCGAAAAGAATAACCACGCCGACAACCCCGAAAATTAGTTTTTTTCGATGTTTATTTTTTCGAAAAAGAATGGTTGCTATAATAAATTGCATCAATAACCCAACAAAGGCTCCACGACTTCTGGTCATTGCAAAGGCATTAACGCTTAAAAGTATTCCGGCAAGGGCAATTGCTTTTTGCCAAATCCTGCCAATCAGGGCGCTTGCTACCATCATTGGAATCATTAAAACAATCAGTGTAGCAAAAGCATTGGCTTCCTGTGCATCAGGCAAACCAACGCCATCAAGACGCCCGCCGGTAAAATGACTATGCGCAGTCCAGGATAGATATGTTGTACAGGTAATTAAAATTAGTATGTAATATTGATATTTTTTAAAATCTGATACAATTCTTCCAACCAGATAAAACATCAGTACGTATCGGAAAAAGTCATACAGTCTTCCTTTTGAAATTTCAGGATCATAACTTATTGGAATAATAAGTACCATGAGAGTCAGAAATAAAATCAGGATTTTTAACGGCGCACTAAAAGAATCCTTATTGGGAACCAACTGTTTTGAGTGGATAACACAACTGGCAAGTAGGATGCCCACGGTCAACAAGCTCCAGCGTAAATTTGGGATGGATCCACCCCACCAATTAAATTGGGGTATATTATAGTAAACAAAAATATAAAGAATGAGTGCCCAGATCGGTCCTCTGAAGAATGCGGTTGCAGTACCCGNAACAAAAACCAGAATAAAAAAAATAGAATATATACTCATAGGCGGTATTTCAGAAAAATAGCATAAAAAAAATGGAAGNTTTTTGTGTAACGATTTTTGCTACTATTATCCACGTTTCGATTCCTGTGTTCCGTGCGCATTGCGTTTCATAACGCACAGGCAGCTAATCAGGGTTTCCTTAGATGGGAAATATTTTAGAGTCCGTTCTTACGAGTTCCAGCCAGCGTACAAAAAAAAGAATCGCCCAAAGTTCTGCGGAAAAATCGTTAACTCCGGATTGGTGCCTTTCCCATAGTTTTCTAATTATCGATTGGTCGAAATAAATATCGGCGCGGCTATTAAATACATTTTCTTCAAAAGTCGATTTCAAGTCATTTTTAAGCCAATCTTTTACGGGCATTGAAAATCCCATCTTTTGCCGGTATAAAATTTCGTTGGGAACCAATGGTTTAAGTAATTTTTTAAAAATATATTTGCCTTCTTTTCCGCATAGTTTCATTCGTGAAGGAATCCGCGCCGCCAGTTCCACAAATTCGTGATCAAGCAACGGTGATCGTACCTCAAGAGAATTAGCCATGGAAGCCCGATCTACTTTGGTTAAACCATCGTCTACAAGGTTAGTTTTTATATCAATATATTGAATACGGGCTAAAGGGTCATTTGTCCCTGAATTTTTTCCATATTGTTCAAATGTTTCCAACGGCGAATATCCTTTCAACTCATTACGTAGGTCAAGTGAAAGCACCAGATTCTTTTGTTTTCCAAAATATGAAACTGAATTGAAATATCCCGCCACCGGTTCCAGTGAAAGATTCGTTAAAAGTGTCTTCGCGCGAAAAATCTGTGGAAGCCAATCCGCTTTGGGATAAATATTTGCCAGTAACGAAATGATCGAATGTCGGAAAAAGGCAGGCATCATTCCGCGCAGTTGATTTTCCAAAAAATCGAAATAATGCCGGCGATATCCGGCAAATATCTCATCTCCCCCATCACCCGAAAGCGCTACTGGCGTCCGTTCACGAATTAATTGAGAAGCATAATAGGTAGGTATCGCGGAAGAATCCCCAAACGGTTCATCATAATGCCATACCAGTTTTTCCAGTATCGAAACCGCATCGGCCCGAATAACGGATTCCCGGTGGTCGGTTTTGTATTTTTGCGCCATTATTCTTGCATAGGGAAGTTCGTTAAATTTCTGTTCTTCAAATCCAATGGACGATGTTTTAACCGAATAATCGGACAATCCGCTCATTATAGCTACAACGGCGCTGGAATCAACGCCGCCGCTCAGAAAAGCTCCGGGGCGAACATCGCCGGACATTCTTATCTTTACAGCTTCGGTCAATTTTTCTGTAAGAAGTTCGCACCATTTTTCTTCTGAAATACCTTCTTGCGGTTGAAATTTTATATCCCAGTATTGGCGCAATCGAGGTCCATCATTAGTGTCACATGATAAAACATACCCCGCCGGCAATTTAAAAATATTCTTATAAATTGACCTGGGCGCTGGAATATATAGAAGACAAAAATAATCGCAAATAGCCTGAATATCAAGCTCACGCGGAATATCAGAATACGCCAGAATAGCCTTCAATTCTGAACCAAAGACCAATCGTTTGCCGTCCCAATAGTAATAAAGTGGCTTTTCCCCAAGACGATCCCTGCCTAGAAAAAGCTTTTTCTTTCTTTCATCCCAGATTGCAAACGCAAATGCGCCGCGTAAATGATTGACGCAATCATCTCCCCAGGTTTCGTAGGCATAAATAATTACTTCGGTATCACAATTCGTTTTAAACACATAACCCAATTCTTCCAGCTTCTTTCGAATATCGGCATAATTATAAATTTTCCCGTCAAAAGTAATCCAAACCGTTCCTTCAGCGTTGGACATGTGCTGACTAGACGAAACAAGCCCGCTAATATTCAAGCAACGGCAACCCAATCCAACATTTCCAGTTCCGGAAATATGTTTCCACGCTTGCCCCGAATCGGGCAGAGAACAATTAACAAAAAACTCTTCACCGCCCGGCCCTCTATGGATGAGCGTGTCGGTCATCGCCGTAATTACCTGCGTTTTAACCGGCCTGCCGTCAAAATTAATTAACCCTGTAATTCCACTCATATTTATTGACGTCTCACGACTCTAAGCTGAAAATCCTCTGCGATTTCTTTTCTAAGCCAGAATTCGGTATCAATTGTATAAAAAACGTTCATCATGGCACAATTAGCCAACTTCTAAAACGCGTTGAAATACTGTAAAAACTTCCCGCGCCACCAATGTCCATGGTCTGGATTGTCCGTATTCAATAATTTTCTCTCGATCCCATGTTTTGTTAAATCCAGCGAGAATCCCAGCCGTAAATGATTTCGCGTCCCGATTTACTAAAATGCCATATTCTTCAGAGCAAAGAATTTCCGGGGTTCCATTTACGTTGGTCGCAACAACCGGAGTACCACATGCAAGCGATTCGGAAACTACATTGGGCCAACCCTCACGGGAGCTTCCAAGAAAAAATAGATCGGCGGCATTATACCAATTAGGCAAATCGGAGTTGTTTACTTCACCCAATAGTTTAACTTTGTCCTGGAGGCCGTGTAAATCAATAGCTTTTTGTAAGTTGTCTTTTTGTTCACCTTTGCCAATAATATAAGTTGTGAAGGCAAGTTGCTCTCCCCGATTGATCTCCGCCAGAGCGTCGATGAGAATATGCATTCCCTTCCGTTCAATCAGTGCTCCAACGCTTATTAATATCTTTTCTTCCTGATTAAGCGCAAGTTTTTTTCTGGCATCCGATTTCTCTATTGGTTTGAAAATATCCGGATCTATTCCATTGGAAATTACAGAAACCTTATTACGATTAATCCCTAAACTGACCATTATTTCTTTTAGAGATTCACAAACGGCAATCGTATGATCGGCGTTTTTAAGCGCCCATCGAATTAACGGGCGTATGGTTTTAAATTTCGGGTAAAGATTAATATCCGTCCCCCTGGCGGATAAAACAACCGGTTTTCTAAAAACCTTTCCTAAAAGAATCGCGGCCACCCCGTCCGGGTAGATGTAATGAGCGTCTATAAGATCAAACGGAAACTCCTTCTGAATCCTGGCTACCTGACGAACTGCGCCGAGAAACATAAAATACCCATATAGCGTCATCCCCACCTTGGGCGTCAAAATATAACGAGGGTGATATACATCAAGTTCGTTTATGTTTTCATTTAAGGGAATTCCTGCGAATACGCGCCATTTATTGAAAAAATGGCCAGGAAGATTTGGAAAATATGGAACAGGAGCAACAACCTTCAAATCAGCATCGCTAAAACTGTGGACGGTCGCCATACGATGCTTAACGAATATTGCGTTGTTGGGTTGTTTACTATTGGGAAATAGCGTCGAAAATGTCAAAATTTTCATTTGTGTCGTCGTTAAACCCCTATTATCCAAGATATTTTGATATAGGCGGACCAATTATTTTCGTAATTGTAAATGGCAATTTTTTCCATAGCCGAATTTTATTCTGGTAGCTTGGATTTGTCGGACTTAAATTCGGCAATTTTTTCGCTTTTACAAGGTAATATTGATACGCCAAAGGTTGTGGCATGAATCCCCAATGGACTTTGAAGCTGAACGACCCGGTATCCGCCTTACTGCGACCGAAATCGAAAATCTTATATCCTTTTTCACAACCATCCCGCATTAATTCCCAATACATGAAATCATTAGGACAAAGAGAGCGATATTCAAAGCGAGACCCGCCGTAGTAAGGCATTACCCTGTCCTTGAAATAAAAAGCCAATACTCCTGCAACGGGAATACCTGTCGCAGTCCGTACCATCATAATATTTGAATCTTCTTCAAACACTTCCATAAATTTGCGAAAAAAACTTTTTTGAAAAATCGGAGTACCTAAATAATGATAGCTTCTTGCCATTATTTCATAAAAATCATCAAAGCCGTGTTTGCCGAATTCGGAAACCAAACCTTCCTTTATTCCTTTACGAACAGCCGCACGGGATTTACGAGGTATGGCGTTCAGATTTTCATCAGGAGTGGGAAAAATCTCACGGCTGAAATTGAAATACAAATCTTTGGTATAAAGTCCTTGAACGGCTTGCTGATTCCTCAGTTCCAGGTAATCGACTCCAAGTTTACTCGCAAGTTCCATTCCCTTTTCCTGCAATGCGTCTTTAATCTCCACGCTGTTAGCCAAAATCCCTCCGGATTCAGCAAAAGGGATTGATATCAGGGCATATCCGAACAATCGGCTTTTAATTGTAAATAAAGGTAATATGCCGATGATATCATTTTTTTCAACGTCTTCCGCCGCAAAATAAAAACTTTTATGCTCAAATGTTTTCTCAATTACATTTTTCCATTTTACCAGATGAAAAATACTCCCGTGAGGGTGTTGTAAAACATAATTATTCCACCTGGATTCATCATCCTGATTAAATTCGTGAATTAATCTATATCTTTGCATAGCCGTTTATGAAAAAGTTTTTCAAAATTTTGTTCCATATTATATTTTGGAAATAATTACAGACATGAAACAATCCTTTCCGCTGCGTTCCCATCCCATAATTGAGGAATGCGCCCCGTCTTGCCTGTACCGCTCCGCACAGCCTGATATGCCGCCAGTATTTTTTTCGGATCGGTTCCGACCAGTTGATTCGAACCGATTTCAATAGTGCAGGGTCTTTCCGTATTTTCGCGCAAGGTCAGACAGGGTATTTTTAGAATGGTTGTTTCTTCCTGAATCCCTCCGGAATCGGTTAAAACAACACTGGCGGAAGCGACAAGTTTTAGAAAGTCCAGATATCCGAGCGGGTCGATGAACTTAATCCGCGTGGGATCAGTTTGTATATTCCATGATTCCAGCCTTTGTCTTGTCCTTGGATGTATGGGAAATACAACGGGCGTGTCTTGTCCGATTATTTGCAGGACGGAAATTATTCTGGAAAGCGCATCCTGATCATCGACATTTGCCGGACGGTGAAGCGTGGCTACTGCGTATTTCTTTTCCTGTAGTTTTAAATCATCAAGAATATGGGACTTCTCCGCTTTGTGGCGATGGCGCAACAGGGTGTCAATCATTACATTGCCAACCAGGTGGATTCTTTCTATGGAAACGCCTTCTTTCAGAAGATTATCAACACCGCTTTGTTCCGAGCAAAACAGGATATCACTGATGCCGTCGGTAAGAATACGGTTGATTTCTTCAGGCATTGTGCGGTCAAAGCTGCGAAGCCCGGCTTCCACGTGAATCAGTCTGACACCCAGCTTAACCGCGACCAGACCACAGGCAATGGTGCTATTGACATCGCCGACTACCAATACATAGTCGGGTTTGTGTTCCAAAAGGACGGGTTCGAATCGCGTCATAATCTCGGCTGTTTGAACGGCGTGACTGCCGCTTCCGACTTCAAGATTTACGTCCGGCGTTGGAATGCCAAGTTCCTGAAAGAAAAGCCCGCTCATTTTTTCATCATAATGTTGCCCGGTATGAACCAGCACCGGACAAATGGACGGATGTTTTTTGATGGCGTCCATAAGCGGTGCGATTTTCATGAAATTAGGGCGGGCGCCGGCTACAAGAATAATTTTCATAATGAATCTTTCATAAGTTAACAGTTAAGAACTGTGACGTCGCCTTGTTTTTCCCAACGGATGCGCTGTTCCCAGGGAAGTTTTTTCCCCTCCGAGCGGCGGTCGAAAATCACCAGGTAAGAGGGAATACTTGCGTCAAGCTTGTCGCGGTAACCACGAATTTGCTCAAGACCTTCTTCAAGTACCGTTTCCGGTGAATCGTAGTCTCGCAGAAGTTTGATTTCAATGATGAAGGATTTTCCGGCAAATTCAACCACAAGGTCCATGCGTCCGCGTCCCGCGGCATACTCGCGGTCAATATGCCCCTCGCTGTTTGTTACGCGCTGCAAAAAGGCCATCATAAGCAGGTGCGGGAACGCTTCCGTATAGTTTGCGGTTTGTTCCCAGATTTCCGAATGTCGCCTCCAGAACTTTTGAAACTCCGTAAGCAGCGAATCCATATCCAGCGAACCGTCCGGATTTTGCCAACGGAATACATCACGCTGAGGCAACATGATCTCTGCGCCGATGGTGATTTCACGAGCCAACACTTCACGGTAAACCGGATTGGCGACGACTGGCGTTCCATTGTCGTTAACCACCAGCCCCAGGTCGATGCATTGGCGGAAACCGTCGCTTTGAGCAAGTCGCAGATCCGTTTTTCCGGTCATTAGCGTTTCCATGACGTAGTGAATCCGTGGATCGTCAAGACGTCGAGACAGGGCGTCGAGATGCGTTTCGCGAGCCATAATCATCTGTTCGCGAG
>JGI24702J35022_10000605_pt1 | contig 21778 bp, 17 predicted proteins | sample TergutTh196P4_FD_35022 | JGI IMG/M metagenome (IMG submission 35022)
TGTATCACGCGCATGTGTCCTCTGAGAGGACACGCGCTCATACAATCTGATAATCGCCGCGCTGTCAGAGACAGCGCATGGCGAGTATCATAAATTGCGCGAACATGTTCGAAACTGCTTAATCAAGAGCAATTTATGATACAATGCAAAAAAAACCGGGGCAGGTGCGAAAATGGAGACGACAAGCAGCAACTCTCAAGCAGCGCTCAATGTCATGAAAAACGTGGCGCACGCCATAGTCGGCAAGGACACCGTAATCCTGCGCGTATTTCTGGCGATACTTGCCAGAGGGCACATACTCATCGAGGACATACCCGGTGTTGGGAAAACAACCCTCGCGGTCGCATTCTCAAAAGCGCTTGCGCTCAAATACAGCCGCATACAATTCACGCCCGATATATTGCCGTCGGACGTCACGGGCTTCTCTATATACGATAAGGACACCGGACGGATGTCGTATATGCCGGGCGCCGTCATGTGCAACCTGTTCCTCGCCGATGAGCTCAACCGCGCCACAAGCCGCACGCAGTCCGCTCTGCTGGAAGCCATGGAAGAAGGGCAAGTGACTGTGGACGGAGTCACCTATGAAATACCGCAGCCTTTCATCGTCATTGCGACGCAAAACCCCGTCGGCGCGGCTGGCACGCAGCTCTTGCCGGACTCCCAAGTAGACCGCTTTATGGTCAGGTTGTCTCTGGGATATCCTTCGCCCAATGACGAGCTGTCACTATTGAAGCGCAAGCAGGGGAGCACCCTTCTCGATCTCGTGGAAACGGTCCTCACCGGCGCGGAGATCGAGCGAATGCGCGAAGATGTCGACAAGGTATATGTCGATCCGGCCATCCTCAACTACATAGTAGCATTGGTCAGCGAGACGCGCAGGCATCGAGACCTCACATTGGGCGCCAGTCCGAGGGCGTCGTTGGCGCTCACGGCAATCTCCAGAGCGATGGCATATGTGCAAGGGCGCGATTATGTCACGCCAAAGGACATCACCCCGCTCATTTCCGATACGCTTGCTCACAGGCTCATCCTAAAACCGGGCTATGACAGCGAGGGCATAACGACAAAGAAAGTGCTGGATTCAATCGTGCGGTCCGTCCGCGAGCCAAAGATAGGCTGATTATGAGAATATATCGTATAGTTTATGTTTTCTCGCTCGCTATCGCTGCGATTTTTTACGCGCTATATCCCCACTGGTTGTCTTGGTATCTGGTTGTCCTGATTCTGCTCCTGCTCTTGTTTGATTTTGCTTTCAGCATTCCAGGCATGGCGACCACAAGCATTTCGCTCGCCGCACCGAAAACGCTTGAGCAAACGGGCGAGGGCGCCATCGAGCTGGTCACGCTTCGTAAAAGGCGGTTCCCCGTCGGTTGGGTCAGGGTGAGGCTGAATATTACGAGCGACAGCCGCACGACGCGGCGCCGCATACTTTGCTCGCCTGAGATCGGCAGCCGGTTTAAAGTGGCTATCGATACTTCGCATTGCGGCGTTTCGACCCACATCATCAAAAACACGAGAGCCACCAGCATTTTCGGCCTGTTTGCCATGTCTCGTTCCGCCAATCTTGCAGCAAGAACGCTAATATTGCCAAAACCCTTAAAGCCGCCGCGGATTATATCGCTGCCGCGCGGTGTTATTTTATATCCAAAACCGGGGGGAGGATTCTCGGAGGAGAGCGACCTCAGGCCATATCGCATGGGGGACCCTATCAGGATCATTCATTGGAAACTCTCCGCAAAGCATGATTCGCTCATTATCCGCGAACCGCTTGCTCCGCCGAACCTCAGCAGGCTGGTCCAGGTGTCGGAATGGCATGGAGCGGAGGAACGTGACATAATACTAGGCCGGTTGCGGTGGATTTCCGACTATTTGTTGAAATGGGAACTCTCTTTTTATGTAAGGATCGGCAGCGGCGATACAGTTGCGGAGATCGAAAGCAACGATGATATGCTTGCGTTTATGACGCGCGTGCTTGACAGCACAGTCGGTATGCAGCGGGATAGCACGAGCTTGCCGACAAGCTTTTCGTGGGTTTTCCGCATAGACGCGAAGGAGGATGATACGGATTGAATAGCTCGCTGGATAAGCCGGGCGGACGCAATACGCGCATCCTCATTATTGCTGGAGGCTTTCTGCTCATCACCGTCGCGGTCTTTTGCACGATCGGCGCCATCATCAGCGCGTTTTCGCTCGACATCGACATCAATGCGCTATTGCCTTTCTGGGCGATAGCGGCGCTTGTTTTGGCGGTTGCTAGCTCATTGCTGCGCGGAAAGGGAGTTTTGATCCTGTCAGCGCCCGCGCTTGCGCTGCTCATTATTAAAGCAAATGATATCTCCGCAGGCGCGAAATGGGTCATATTCCGCATTACATCGGAATACAACAAATGGCTCCGCGTGCCGGTGTTTTTCCCGGATACGGAAGCAGCCGCGAATGAGTTGATGCTGTTTTTTGTCGCGCTCGGGGTTTTCATAGCTTTCCTGCTGGCCGTCTCAATATGTCTGCGGAAGAGCCCTCTTCTTACGATTATTTTTTCAGCGCCCATCGTGTTCCTTACATTTGTGCTCGTGGAGACTGAGCCGGACTCGAAGTTTGTTCTCGGTTTGCTGGCGGTGTATCTCACATTGTTGATATGCAGCTGCATGCATCCGGACGACTATATCAAAAGAGGGAAGGCAGCAATCCCGATATTGGCGCTGTCGATCGTGATTCTCGGAGCCGCGTTTTTTGTCGCGCCGCCTGCAAAATACAGCCGCGGCGAGATGATCAACGGGGTCGACGACTATCTCAGGAGCATGGCGGAACGGATAGGGCTGTCGCTGGACAGGGCAGGCATAGGCTGGCCGAACATGTCTGCCGGGGAGTGGAGCTTTAATACGGAGAGGGTGGGCATATCGGGCGCGGGAGAGCGCATCATCACAAACCGCGAATTGCTCGATGTGACTGCCGATGAGCCGGGAACATATTATCTGAGAGGTTATTCGATGCGCAGCTTCAACGGACATGAGTGGCTGGACAGCATCAGCACCAGGGGAGGCATCGACGATGTACGCACGGAGGCGGCACCGGCCTTGATATGCAGAGATTATGGAGACATGCTTCCCGAGAAGGCCCCGCAAAAAGTCAACATGAGCATTGCAAAGACAGGCGATGCATCTGGACTGTCATATAAACCCTACTACAGCGCGCCCATGGATTTGCGTTCGCTTATCGAGGCAGAAATCCAAAATAACGGTGAGACGTTCTCGGTCACGATTTTCGGCGAAGCCGGCGATGATCGCGTGTCCATGTCCAACTATAACTCCACATACAGCGTATTCTCGTCCGAATACGTTACTGACGCAAATCAGGATTCATACAGCATAGACTTTTATTATGCGCGCGAGAGTTTATTGGGATATTACGATGCCTTGTCCCCGGAAACGCCATATATTTCACCGCAGCATGACGAGTGGATCAATGCGCCGTCGATTTATACGCAAATCAGCGAGTCCACCGCAGAAGGGCTGCGCAAAATTGCAATTGATGCGGGCATAGATCCTGGTGCCGATCGCGCGGTTATTGCCGACAAAGTCGCAGCTTATATTTCGTCGGCTGCACGATATACCCTCAAGCCGTATATCATTCCCAATGATGAGGATTTCGCGCTATATTTCTTGCAAACATCCAAAATGGGCTATTGCATCCACTTCGCGACCGCCGCAACGTTGATGCTGCGGGCTTTGGATATCCCGGCCAGATTCACAAGCGGGTTCGTCGTGACGGTCCCTGCCAACTATGGCGAAAGGGTCGTCAAGGTCACCGACAGGAACGCGCATGCATGGGTCGAGGTGTATTATGACGACATTGGCTGGCTGCCACTGGAGGTGACGCCGTCGCGCTCCGGCTCGGGCGTGCCAATCGGTTTGCCGCATACGGCGATTGCCGCTGTGCCGGAAAACGAGGATGAGGCACAGGAACCGTTTGACGACACATTCAGGGACGAGCTGCCGGAGCGTGAAAGGTTCGACACGCCCACGCAGCCTCCGGTTTCGGACGATTTCGGCCCCGGCCATGGCGGCACAGGAGCTGAAGGGGCTTCGTCTGCGGGCCTGAAAGCGCTGCTTTATATTTTGCTCGGATGCGCTTTGCTAGCGTGTGGCTTAATTGCGCGCAGGAGGGTCGTGCTCGCACGCCGGCGCAATCGTTTCGCGCTGCAGGATGCGAATGCGGCTGCCATTCACATCTGGGTTTTTGCAGCTCGGGTATGTAAACCCGACTTCCCGCCAATAGAGATGGAAGACATCGCAATGAAGGCGCGGTTCAGCAGGCATGAAATTTCCGATGAGGAGCGCGGCGCCATGCTTGCCGGCTTGAATGGCATTATCGCGTCGAAATATAGCGGGCAGAAGGTCTTGAAGCGGCTGTGGCTGAAATACGTCAGGTGTGTCTAGCGACGCAGGGACGGCAATTCTTCAATTTTGATTAAAAAGGTATTAATTATCACAATATACCTTGACAGGTGAGGTATATTGTGATAATTATATATCTGCCGAAGCAACGTATGTGCACGTGCGTTGCATTAACGATAATCGACGGACATTAAAGGAGGTGTAACATGTCTATTGCGTCTGACCTCATACGAGGGCATACAGACACCATAATTCTTGCGCGATTGATGGGTGGGGACAATTACGGATATGAAATCAACAAATCCATCCAGCAAAGGACAAGCGGCAAATATGAACTGAAAGAGGCGACCCTGTATACCGCGTTCCGCCGCCTCGAACAAGCAGGATGCATATCATCCTATTGGGGCGACGAGACGACGGGCGCGCGGCGCAGATACTACAGCATCACCGATACAGGCAGGGAAGCNTATGGGAGTCTGCTCGATGAATGGAAAATCGCCAAGGAACTCATNGACAGACTTATTGAAACGGAGGGAGAACAAAATGGAAGATAAATTNCGCANATATGTGGACGGGCTGTTCGCTGAAACCGCGCCCACGAAAAAAGCGGTAGAATTAAAAGAGGAGATGATCCAAAACTTGAACGACAAATACAACGATTTGATTTCCGACGGGAAGACGCCGGAAGCGGCATATAACATAGCCGTTGCGGGCATCGGCGACATCAGCGGGCTGCTCAGTGAATTAGACACCGGAGTGGAATACTCTGCCCCAGACAGGGCCGAAATTGAAGCAGCTCGTCGCAAATCCGGGTTGATTACGGCAATCGCCGTGATGGTGTATATACTCAGCGTTCTGCCGCTTTTCATCCTCAGTGAGATGGGCAGCAGGTATGACGAAAGCCTAGGCGTTCCAGTCATGCTTGTCATGGTGGCATGCGCAACCGGTCTCCTGGTTTACAACCATGCGACAAAACCGAGGTTCAAGAAGCATTCCGACACAATCGTGGAAGAATTTCGCGAGTGGCAGACAGTCACAAAAGACCGCAAATCACTGAGGCACGCGTTATCGTCGGCGCTGTGGTCGATACTGCTCGCTTTGTATTTCATCGTCAGTTTTTGGACGAGAGCATGGAGCGTGACGTGGATCATTTTCATTCTCGGCGCGGCGATCGAAGCAATCATCAACGTATTCATCTCATGGAAGAAGCAGGGAGGTTGAGCAATATGGTTAGAGTTTTAACTATCATTTGCTGGGTAGTCACGGCGATCGTGCTGCTGGGGCTCGCAATATGGTTTTTTACAGGCAGAGGGTTCGGAATTGGAGCCGGCAGATTATTTTCGGGGGTGGAAGCATTGACAGGACCGTTTGAAATCGTGGGCGATTACAACATCAGCGCAAACAATATCGATTCATTATATATCGATTGGGTCGAAGGCAGCGTCACCGTCATCCCATATAATGGCAGCGATATCAGAATCACGGAATCTGCCAGGCGTGAACTGCGCGATGATGAGGTCTTGGCATACAGCACTTCCGGCAGTTTGCTGACCATCAAGTTCAGCATACGAAACAACTGGGTAGGCTTTCATCCTGCCAAGCAGCTTGATATATACGTCCCGCGTGAGCTCTGCGAGAATTTTGAGAGCTTCACGATAGATTCTGCGTCGGGCGGCGTAAAGGCCGACAATGTCAACGCACAGTCGTTCAAGATAGATTCTGTCTCCGGGAAGATCGACCTGACGGGCATAACTGCAAAGACGTTCAAAGCCGAATCCACATCAGGCGCGATCACAATGGTCGCAGTCAACGTGGATAGCATGACGGTCGACAGCGTATCGGGCACCGTGAATGTCAATGATTCGGGAGCAGGCACATTCAAATGCGGCACTACATCCGGGGCCATCAATATTTCGGGCGATTTTGCAAGCGTTGATGTCGACAGCATTTCGGGAAAGATTACTCTTTATAATTCAGCCTTGACGTCTGGTTTAACAGCGGGTTCGACATCGGGATCGATTGATGCCACCGGATCGTTTGGCACTGTGAAGCTAAACAGCGTTTCCGGAAGCCTTACGATGATAAGCTACATCGTCCCTTCATCGCTCAAGGCAGAGACAACAGCCGGCAGCATCACCGTCACCGTACCTGACGGAGAAACCGTGACCGTGAGCCATTCCAGCGTTTCCGGCAAGCTGAATTCCGAGATTCCAATCATCACGCAGTCGCGCAACGCACAGTTCAATTTCAGCACGGTCAGCGGAGGAGTGAAGATCCTGCCATTGCAGCAATAGTTTTGAATGTTTTACATGCAAACCGGCTGTCAATCATGGCAGCCGGTTTTGCACATTATGTTGTAAAACGCTCCGACACAGTATATAATGTCGCAAAATGCCATGTAATAGTAGATATCGGAATGCAATCAGGAAGAGGAAGCGATGACAAACGTACTAAGACAACCAAAAGGCTTTTACAGGGGCGTGTTCGCCCTGATGATACCAATCGTGCTGCAAAACATCATNACGCAAACNGTCACGCTCGCAGACACCGTCATGGTCGGAATGCTCGGAGAACAATATCTCGCGGCAGTCACGCTCGCAGCCACNCCAATGTTCATATTTATGATATTNACGTTCGGAGTCCAAAGCGGCGCGGGAATACTCGTTTCGCAGTATTGGGGAAAAGGCAACACCGACGCCATCAACCGCGTCCTCGGAGTCGGGCTGTTTTTCTCCATGACGATTACATTCAGCGCTGCGATAATACTCTCCGCATACCCGCAACAAATACTCAACCTTGTGACAAACGACACATACCTCGTAGGCCTCGGAGCGCCATACGCGCGCATCACAGGCTTCGCGACAGCCCTCAACGCCATAAGCATGATATACATATCATGCCAGCGCAGCATGGAAAACGCGCGGCTGGGAGTCATTGTGCTTGCGGCATCGGCGCTGTTCAACGTGTTCGGGAACTGGGTGCTCATTTTCGGCAAATTCGGACTGCCTGCATTTGGCATTCGCGGCGCTGCAATTGCGACATTGATATCGCGCATGATCGAAGTTGTGATAATTATCATCTATGCTATGAAAGACAAGCGGTTGCCGTTAAAAATCAAAATGCTGCTGAAACCGGGGATGTTAATATTNAAGGATTTCGTGAAATATTCCCTGCCGGTGTTGGTTAATGAAGCNTTGTGGGGGCTGGGCGCGATGCTCTTCCCGGTCATATACGGGCATATGACGGGCGCTGCAACGATACTTGCTGCATATAATATCGCGGGCAACCTCGAACGGCTGTTCGCGGTCGCCACATTCGCGAGCGGCGCGGCGACCGCCGTCATCATTGGGCGCGAGCTTGGAGCGGGGCGCAAAGACAACATCGAAAGCGTCGCGAGGTCGCTGATCATGCTCGGGCTCATTTTGGGCGCGTGTTCATGCGCGATATTGCTTTTTGTGCGCTTCACGCTGCTCGTGCCGGTTGTATTCCCGCTGTTTGACCTCTCGCGAGAGGCATCCTCCAACGCTGCCGTGATGCTGACGATTCTCGCGTGCGCAATGCCAATACGTACATTGACCTTCACAATGGGCATCGGTATCTTGCGCGGTGGCGGGGACGTGAAAGCGCTCATGTACATCGATGTCGGGTCGCTGTATTTCGCCGGACTCCCTATGGCGGCGATAACCGGACTCGTCCTCGGGGCGGATATCGGCATTGTCTACTCGGCCGTCCTCGCCGAGGATGTGATAAAAGGAATACTCCTGTACTTCAGGTACAGGAGCAAGAAGTGGATCAACGATGTAACGCGGGAAAACATATGAGATTATATGTGAGGTATGACTGTCATATAAAATGTAACATGTAATGGACGTAATGATCATGTAGGGGCTGATAACACTCAGCCCCTACCGGGTTTACAAAAATGTAACAAGATTAACGTGGGGGTTCCGCCCCCGCAACCCATTGGGACAGCGCGCTTCTATAAATCGAAGTACATTCCGAACTCGGCGGGGTGGGGCAGCTTGTTGAATTGCGCTACCTCCGCCCTCTTGTTTTTCAACCAGATATTTATGAGCTCCATCGGGAAAACGTTCTCGCGGGTGAGGAATGCATAGTCGCTTTCCAAAGCATCGAGAGCCTCGCCAAGGCTATATGGCAGATACTTGAACTTGCTCTTTTCCTCTTCCGACAGCGTATACAAGTTATAGTCAAACGGGCCGTACCCTTCTTTGATGGGATCGATCTTGTTGAGGACTCCATCGATGCCCGCCATCAGCACTGCGGAGAACGCATAATACGGATTGCTCGTCGCATCTGGGCTTCTAAGCTCAAATCGCTTATGCTCCGGGGCCTTTGCATAGGCCGGCACCCTGATGACCGCGCTCCTGTTCGCAGTGGCAAAACCGATTGTCACGGGAGCCTCATAGCCCGGAACAAGGCGCTTGTAAGAGTTGGTACTTGGGTTTGTGAAAGCGCACAGCGCGCGGGCATGCCTCAACAAGCCGCCGATGAAAAACAAAGCCGTCTCGCTAAGCTGCGAATAGCCGTTTGGGTCGTAGAACAAAGGCTTTCCACCTTTGAAAAGCTGCATATGCATGTGCAAGCCGTTCCCCGCCTCGTCGTAAACCGGTTTTGGCATGAAAGTCGCGGTCTTCCCCTCGCTGACCGCAGCGTTTTTGACGATATATTTGGTCATCATCGTTTTATCGGCCATATCGAGAAGGCCGCCCGGCTCGACTTCAATCTCAATTTGCCCGGGGCCGCCGACTTCGTGATGGTGGTACTTCACGCCGATGCCGCGCGCTTCCATCAACAATGAGACGCGGCTGCGGAATCCCGCGAGCCTGTCCATGGGCGGGGCCGTATGGTAGCCGCCTTTGTGAGGCGTTTTATATCCCAGGTTATTCGGCTCGGCGCCCGTGTTCCATTCCGCTTGTTCTGCGTCTATGTGGAACATGGATCCATGCGGCTTGACGACATAGCTGATATGGTCGAAAACATGGAACTCAAATTCGGGGCCGAGTATCATTTCGTCCGCAATGCCAGATGAGCGCATGAACTCCTCCGCATGGACCGCCACATTGCGCGGGTATTGCCCGAAGCGGTAGTTATCGGGAACGTCAATGACGAAGACATCGCATATGAACGTGATTGTCGGAACTTCCGCGAATGCGTCCTCATATCCGGTTTGCAAATCGGGGACAAACACCATGTCGCTTTTTTCAACGGGCGCGAAGCCGTAATTCGACCCATCGAACCCAACGCCATATTGCATCGTGCTTTCCGTGAGGCGATCGATGGGCATCGAGAGGTGTCGCCAGCGGCCGTTGAGGTCGGTCATCATAAAGTCGGCGATTTTTATGCCGTTTTCCGCGCAGTATTCTTTTACGTCTTTGAGGTCATTAAACATATATTACTCCTTCTTCTGTCGCTCTGTTTGTATTGCGCCGGTCTTGTCAGCACGCAGCCGTAGTATGTTGCGTGTTTTTCGATAAATATATTATAACCCCATTGTCAATACTCTATGTATGTGCGATAATGTCCCCAAAGCTATAAGGGAGCCTTTTTCGGATACAAACAACAGCATACCTGATTAGGAGCTCACAAGGATACATATAATAAATAAAAGGAGAGAGCAAAATGGCACATCTTACGCCAAAGGAAAACCTGCTGAGAGTCATGTCCGGCGAAATCCCCGAGTGGGTCCCCTCGTATTCCTATTACGGGCCGCATCCCGGGGTCGACGAAGACCCACCCAACATGAGCGTCATGAACAGCACGCTTTTTGGCAACAGAAGAATGGGCGCGACGCCGCCGCCCGACGGGTTCAAGGACATCTGGGGCGTCACATGCGTGGCTGTCGAAGCCGTCGGCGGGTTTTCGCTGCCGAAACCGGGCGAATTTATCCTCGACGACATCAGAAAGTGGCGCGACATCATCAAAGCGCCGGATTTCTCCGGGGTCGATTGGGAAAAGGCCGCGAAGGAAGACTTGGAAAAGCTACCTTACAGCCGCGACAATGTTGCGCTGTTTTACGGACCGGGAGGCGGCTACTTCCAGCAATTGATGTCGTTCATGGGCTTCAACGAGGGGCTTGTCGCGATGTATGAGGAGCCGGAGGAGGTCAAGGCGCTGTTTGACTACTTGCACGAGTTCTATCTGGATATCGCGAAGAAGTACATCGAGTATGTCAATCCCGACGTGCTGTCGCTTGGAGACGATACGGCGTCGGAGAGGGCTCCGTTCGTTTCCCCCGAGATGTTCCGTGAGCTGTTGCTCCCATATTATGACGATTTTGCGCGTTTGGGCAGGAACAGGGGCATCCCCATAAACTTCCACAACTGCGGCAAGAGCGGGGTCTATTTCAATGATTTGGTCAGGATCGGCATAACGTCCTGGGAACCCGTCCAGTTGAGCAACGACATACTCGAAATCCAGAAAAAATTCGGCCGCCATCTTGTAATCGGCGGCGGTTGGGAAGGACGCGGCCATCTGCTCGATCCTGATGTGACGGACGAGGAGATCAGAGCGTCCGTGCGCGAGGCGATAGACAAGTATGCTCCGAACGGCGGCTTTATGTTCGCGGGAGCGTTTACGCCCGGTTCGACGAACGACGAGGTCACGAAGCATAAAAACGAGGTGCTGCAGAAGGAAGTTTATGACTACGGCCACAATTTCTATAAATAATAACAGTGCCTTAGCGACTCGTAAAACTAACAATGCCTCCGTGAGTATTTCTCGCGGAGGCATTATAGTGGTCTGTAACACCTAAAAGCTTACAATCCTTGCGGCATCTTTTTCCGCCTGACTTCGTTGAAAGCCCTTGAAAGGCCAGTGGCATTCCTGCGGCCTTTCGCCTTGTCAGACGAAAAGTTCTACCGCAATTATTGTCAAGTTTAAGGTGTTACAGACCACTAGTCGGCCGGTTTGATATTTGTCAGGCAGCGCCGTCAACGCTTTGCGTCTTCAACGCTTTGCGTCTTTAACGCTTTGCGTCTTCAACGCTTTGCGTCTTCAGCGCTTGCTAAGCGCCACATTATAGCCTGCCTCGGGATTTGAGGTCCGCGCAAAGATCGCGAATTGAAAGCTCAACGTCGGACTCCGGCGGATACACGCGGTCGAAACCGATTTTCTTGAACTTCACCTCGTCGTCCGCAAAATCATGCTTTCCGACGCCGAGTATGCCGCCCAGAAAAAGCAGGATGCCGCCCACTCCCGCCTCCGTGCACTTGTCGCGGAAGCCCTGCAAGTCCATCTCTGCCATTCCATATAGCGAGCTGATGAGCATTGCGTCTGCGTTTGTTTCCTGCGCCGCTTTGATGAACTCCTCGGGCGGCGTTTGCGCGCTGAGAGCGACGACGCGGAACCCGGCCTCTCGCAGCGCTCGGGAAATGATTTTTGTGCCGATGACGTGCGAATCCACGCCGACCGTGCCCGTGATGATCGTGGGAGGATTGTCCATCTCCGGCAATTTTGTGCCGCCTTGCGCATCCTCGTCAGCCTCGCCGATGATGCTGCCCTGGCTGAATGCCCAGAAATCCGCCAGCGAAGTCCTGAAGCCTAGCTTCCGCCCTTGCACAAGCTCGCGTTCGCGGATTTTTTCGTCGTTGAATTCCCTGACCTCTTTTGGGATGGGGAGATTGCCATAATCCAAATAGCGCGACGCGCCCTGAAGATCCTTCACGCCCAATACTTGGTCCTTTGCGTTGACATTGAGGCAGAACGGGGAATCGAGCACCCCTGCGTTGATCGCCTTTTCAATCCCAACGACCACGTCGCCGTCGCCCATCTCGGCGACTTTGTCGATGATCGCTGAAACGGCAAGCTCGGACATATGCTGCTCCAGTTTGATGTCGTCGTTCATCAATTGAATCTTTTGCTGGCGCACGACGTCGAAAATCCATCCCGCGGACCTATATGTCTGCATGTGCGATTCTATGCTCGGCACGCCGCTGGCCTCGTCGACCGTCTTGACGGAGCAGCCGTCGATAGGAGCCATGGCGGCAATGGTGGCGATATAGTTGATATATCCGAACGCGCTGCCTATATCCTGCGGGAAAGGATAGAGCATCGACTGGTCGCCTATGACCCCCGGGATGACGACGTCGGTGAATCCGAATTTGTCCAGATATTTCCTGAGAAGATTGCGGACGGCATAGAAGTCGGCGACGTCCTGGTTGATGTTGCCTTGGAAGTTCATGAGGGGGATGCTGCTCTTTGCGCCTTGCCCGGCCGTAAGCAGCGCTTCGATGATCTTCGTTGCCGTGTTGATATACATCGGGACGATGCCGTTGAAAAGCCAGCCGTGGTTAGTAATGGAGATATACACGCCCCTGTCCGCATAATATCCCGCGAGCCTGCCGAGGTATTGCGCCGTGCTCAGACACTCCTCGACGCTGGCCAGCTTGTCATACGACCCAATCCAGCCGAACGGGGAGTTCGGCATGCAGGTCATCCCGGAAGCAAACGCGATTTCCGCGACGAAGCTGTTGGCCTTCATGGATGATCTGACGTCAAAGCCGCCCTCGCAAGATTCCACGACTTTGCGCGTCTGCTTGACGCCATGGCAAATGATCGGGAAGCCATTGAGCTTTGCTTTGCCGGTCTTAATGCTTTCATCCAAACCTTGCTGCGCTTTTTCAAGCTGCATGTTGCGGGTATATGAATCTGTCGTGAATGGGAACAGGCGCACTCCGACCTCGTTCATCGAGCGGAGCAGCTCAATTTCCCCCTCTACCGTCGGGACGCCGGACCGCGGGTATAAGCCCAACTTCCCTTCCGCGTGGTATTTTGCGAGGATTTTGCCGAAATTCCTGTTTTCCGGAAGCTTCTTTTGATATTCGACCGCCTCGTCAAAGTCGACCTCCGCGCCGGTAGGCCATCCGGACAATACTTCCTTGCGCATTTTCAGGAATACATCCTCGTCGATTTTTTGCTGTTTTACACCGCTCATGTATAGTTTCCTCCTCAATAATATTTAAATCTTTAACGTTGGGCTCGCGCCCCACACCCCATCGGGACAGCTCTCTTATATGTCATGCAATACAATATCAAATTTAAGAGAAAAAAACAAGACAAAGTATGCATTGCGGAGGTTGCTTTTCATCATTCTGCGTAGTATTATGTAAGCAATCCGCACATCCCCCACCCCATTGGGCTCCAAGCCCATTGAAACCGGAGGAGCAACACAATGAGCGAGATAACCGGAGCATATGGCCGGCACATCGCGCAGACGTCGCCGGAAGAATCATTCTGCGCGGGATGCAGCACGTGCGAGCTGGTCTGCGCACTCACGCATGACGGGGTCGCCAGCCCGAGCTGTAACCGCATTTTCGTAGAGGTTGACGCCCGCATGATGTACCACACGATTCTTGCCTGCATGCATTGCTCGGATCATCCGTGCTATAACGCGTGCCCGAAAAAAGACGAAGCGATGAAGCTCGGCGACGATGGCGTTGCATACATCGCGGAGGAGAACTGCATCGGTTGCGGCCTGTGCCGCAAAGCCTGTGCGTTCGATCCTCCGCGCATTAATTTTGTCAAAAGCGTGGACAAGGCGCAAAGAAAATCAAAGAAATGCGACCTTTGCAGAGAACGCGCCGAAGGCCCGGCATGCGTGCAGTGGTGCCCTGTGCGCTGCCTTTATGTTTCATAGGGGGCGTGGAGAGAATGTTCGGATATGTAGGAAAAATCGTGCGAATAAATCTTACCGACAAGTCGACGGAGATCATCCCCACGTCGAAATACGTCCCCGAATATATCGGCGGCAGGACTGTCTGCAACAAGATTTTCTGGGACGAGGTGTCTCCGGGGACGGCGGCGCTCGATCCTGGCAACAAAATCATTTTCATGACCGGGCCAACTACGGCTACCGGCATTCCGACGGGCGGCAGGAGCGAGATGACCGGCATCGCTGCTAATAGTTATCCTGAAATGTATTCATGGAGCGGCATTGGCGGGTTTTTCGGGTCGGAGCTGAAGTATGCGGGATATGACGGGTTCATTCTCGAGGGCAAAGCCGCAGAGCGCACGTACATTTATATTGAGGACGACAAGATAAGCTTTCTGTCGGCCGATCCATTGTGGGGCTCGCTTGTCCATGCATCGCGCCAAAAGCTTGAAGAGCTGCACGGTAAGAATGTCAAGAGCCTTGTCATCGGGCCTGCCGGCGAAAACCTTATGCGCAACGCGAGCATCACGACCTCCAACGACAACGTGGCGGCCAAAGCGGGGTTTGGGGCCGTATTTGGATCAAAAAACCTGAAGGCGATCGTTGTAAAAGGGAGCGGCGCAGTGCGGCCCGCAGATATCGAAAAGCTCTTTGAGCTGCGTCTGAAAATGGGCAGCCCATATATGAGGCCAAGCCCGCTCGTCAGAGAAATGACGCATGGGATGGATGGGAACGAGATTCCCGTCGATGGCGGCTGGCTGCGGGGCCAGGTCGCTTGCAGCCATGGCTGCAACCAGCATTGCAACAGATTGATGATCGACATGAAATCCGCGTTTTCCGACGAACGCATCAATCAAATCGAAAAATGCGTCGGCATTTTCGCATATGGATTTAAAGAGGATTGCTCATGGACGCCGATCCAGAACTTTGAAACCGAGATGAACCATTTCCTTGCGTGCAAAATGCTCAGCAGGGAAATGCCCGAGCCTGACCCGTCCGATCCTCACTTTGATGAGCTCTTCAAGCCCGTCAGGGGCGACCTGCTCAATTTCTGGAAGCCTGATTTTGACAAGGGCAGCGTCATGATGGATATGTGCAACGAATATGGCATCGACAAATGGGACGTCATTGTTTGGTTTTTCACTTGGCTAGCCATGGCAAAAAAGGAAGGATTGCTCGACGAGTTGGATTTCGGGATGGATGTCGACGTCGAGAACGAGGAGTTCGTGAAGCATTTCCTCGATATGGTCACATACCGCAAGGGCAAATACGGCCCGATATTTGCCGAAGGAATGGCCAGGGCGATCAGGACGTTGGGCAAGGAAAAATTCGGAGATACGATATATCAAGGGCGGTTTTCACAAATGACGGGGGAGCGGCTCGACCTTCCCGTCAGCCTGGAGACGGCCTGGGGACATAGCTACCACTGGCAGGGCAGGGGTTTTGAGAGCACGATCAATAAGGTCGGCTGGCTTGCGACTTCGCTCAGCCTGATGCTGTCGTCGCGGGACACGCAGACGAACGCGCACCACCACGATACATACCAAAACTATTTGGAGATCAAGGACGATCCGTGCCACAGCGAGCTTCTTGTCGATGCTGTCATCATGAACGAGAACAAGGCGGACATCAAGGACGCGGTCACATGCTGCGATTGGCAAAGCCCCGACCTCTTCTGGCCGGAGATGGAATCGGAAATGTTTGCCGCCGCAACGGGGATCGACATTACGGAGCAGGGGCTCAACTATGCGGCCGAGCGGTCGCGGCTGCTGTTCCGGGCGATATTGATCCGTAACCACGGGCGCACGCGCGATGTCGAAGTCGGCGCCATATTCCCGACGATGCAGTTCCCGGACCCGCTGGGCGAAACAGTTGGATGGGAAGATTGGAACGATTTGGTCGATATCTATTATGATAGGCGCGGTTGGGACAGGGCGACAGGCTGGCCGACTCGCGAGACTTATGAGAAATATGGGTTGAAGGATGTCGCCGACGAGATGGAACGGATCGGGAAGCTGCCATAAACGGAGTGCATGGCATCCGGGTTGTGGGGCGGAGCCCCCACGTTAGGCATTTTTCAAAACCCACGTTGTCATCCTGAGCGAAGCGAGGGATCTTTTCTGAACGCTTGTGATATCACGGAGGCAAAGATTCTTCGCTTCGCTCAGAATGACAGGTTTTGCAAGGCTTTTGAGTTTTCGAGGACACATCAATTTTGTCGGAGGTTGGATTATGGGTAGAATGGATGGAAAAATCGCGGTTGTGACGGGCGCGGGCTCCGGAATAGGCAGAGCTGTCGCTGTCATGTTCGCGAAAGAAGGCGCCAGGGTCGTTTGCGCCAACAGGACACTGAAGGACGGCGAAGACACGCTTGCGATGATCAAAGACGTCGGCGGGACAGGCATATATGTCCAAACGAATGTGCGAAAAAAGGAAGACATCAAAAATCTGCTCGCTAAAACACTGGAAACATATGGCGATGTGACGACATTGTTCAATTGCGCGGGCATACTTGTTCACGCTCCATATCTGGAGCACACGGACGAAGACCTGGAGAAGGTTTTTGAGACTAATTTCAGGGGATATTACTGGTCGATGCAGGAATTTTTGCCCGCCCTCGTCAAAAACGGGCACGCGTCGATCACGAACGTCGCTTCAATTTCGGTGTATAAGCCGGAATCGGACGCATATTTATACGGCGCGATGAAGGCGGGCATCAACAAGATGACGCGCGACTTGATACGCGAGTTTTCGCCGCAGGGCGTCCGCCTCAACGTGATATGCCCGGGGCCCGTCCAAACGAACCTGACGCCGGAGTGGGTGCGTAACAGCCCGGAAGCGCAGGCGGAGATTTGCGCGGCCGTCTGCCCTGTCGGCAGGCTCGGCGAGCCAAACGACATTGCGTATGCCGCTGTGTGGCTGGCTTCCGACGAGGCCGATTGGGTCACCGGCAGCACAATCGTCATTGATGGCGGCGCCTGCAACATGGGGTGACGCCGGAACGCATTATATCAGAGTTGTGGGGCGGAACCCTCACATTTGGTGCATGAACTAAATATTAGGAGTGATGGAATTGGACGCAAGTAATCTGTTCGCAAAGAATTTCTATGACGTGAAGTATGAAGACCTGAGCGAAAAAGCAATCGAGGAAACCAAAAAGCAAGTGCTGGACTATATCGGCGTCGCCATCGGCGGATATGGTCAGGCCGGGGCTGCCGAGACCCGCGAGCTGGCCATCGAATGGGGCGGAGCGCCGCAAAGCACGATCATCGGCTGCGGCATCAAGGTCCCGGCGCCTGCTGCGGCGCAAGCGAACGCGTCGATGGTGCATTCGCTTGATTTTGACGATGTCCACGAAGCGGCTATCATGCATCCCGGAGTCGTGACGATATCTTCCGCGCTCGCTGCGGGAGAATATGCCGGCAAGCTCTCGGGGAAGGAACTCATAAGGAATGTCGCCGTCGGCGGCGACATGATATGCCGTATGGGGCTTGCGACGCATCCGGGGAAGGACATCCATCAGTTCGGCTGGCATTTTACATCCATCAACGGCTATATGACTTCTGCGGCTGTCGCATCGTGCGTCATGGGCTTGGACATGGAAAAAATGATATATGCCATCGGGCTTGCGTATCACCAATCGAGCGGCAACGGTCAGGCCGTGAAGGACAGCGCCCTCACGAAGCGCCTTGGCCCCGGTTTTGCCGTGCGTGGCGGCCTCGCCTCCGCAATGCTCGCGCAAAGGGGTGTGACCGGCGCGGTCAACAGCATGGAAGGCGTCAATGGTTACTACAAGGTCTATCATGGCGGCGATTATTCACAGGAAATACTCCTCGGCGATTTGGGAAAACGCTTTGAATGCGAGGAGACCTCTATTAAGCCCTATCCGTGCTGCCGCGGCACGCATCCGTCTGCCGACGCGGCGCTCAGCCTTGTTCGCGACTATGGAGTCAAGGTCGAAGACATCGAGAGCATCGAGATTTTTTGCGGCAAGGGCACGTTGGGGCTCTTGGGCGAGCCGCTTGAGGTCAAGGCAAAGCCCCGTACGGTCGTGGACAGCCAGTTCAGCCTCGCTTGGGTCTGCGCGACCGGTCTTGTGAAAAACCGCGTTTCGCTCGCTTCCTTTACCGACGAATCGATCCATGATCCGGAGATTTTGGATGTCGCAGCGAAAGTGAAGGTCACATGGGATGCGAAATATGACACCGGAGGTCTGGAACCGGTGCGCATCGAAGTGGCGATGAAAGACGGCAGAGCCTACAGCGTCGAAAAATTGACGGCAACGGGTTCTCCGGAGCAGCCCGTGTCGTTCGACGGCTGCATCGAGAAGTTTTATGGTTGCGTGGACTTTTCAACGCTTGATATAAAGCGCGACAAGGCTGATAAAATCGTCGAAACCGTGCTGTCTCTCGACAAGCTGGGCGACATCGGCGATTTGATAAAACTGCTATCATAGATTTCGATCATATTTTTTAGGAGGTATTATATATGGACATCCCGAAGACAAGCAAAGCAATGGTACTCACAGAGTTCAAAAAACCGCTTGAGCTCCTTGACATCGCGGTGCCGGAACTCGGCCCCGGCGACATGCTCGTCAAAGTCGACCTTGCCAGCGTATGCGGAACAGACGTGCATCTAGCAAGGGACGAACTGAGCATGCACCCGCCCACGCCCATCATCATGGGCCACGAAACGGTCGGCGAGATATTCTATCTCCCGGACAGCGTCACGGCTGACATCACAGGAGCGCCGGTCAAGGTCGGCGACAGGATCATGTGGTCGCACCTCTTCTGCGGGAAGTGCTATTCCTGCAAAGTCCTGCATGAGCCCGTCATGTGCGAGCGCAGCAGGGGATATGGATTTTCCGGAGCCGCCGAGCTGCGCGGCGGATATGCCGAATATGAGGTAGTCCTTGCAGGCACGGACTTTGTGAGGATACCCGACGAGATCACATCGGAAGAAGCTGTCGGAGCGTGCTGCGCGGGGCGCACATGCGTCAACGCATTTGATGGGCTTGCCAGATGCGGCGGCATTCGCCAGGGTGACTCCGTCGTCATCACGGGGGTCGGGCCTGTCGGATTGTTCGCTACGGTCCTTGCCGCCCAATCAGGCGCCGCCAAAATCATCGCAGTCGACGTCAGCCCGACGCGGCTGGAATTCTCGAAAAAATGGGGCGCGACGCACACCGTCAACGCCGCGGATTACAAGGACTCCGCAGAGAAGGTCAAATATATCCGGGACCTTTGCGGAGGACGCGGGGCGGAAATCGTGATCGAATGTTCCGGCTCGCTGGCTGTGTTCGCGGAAAACCTGGACATGCTGGCATATTACGGCAAATATCTGATCGTCGGGCAGACAAGCGAATCCGAAATTCCGATCGTCCCGAACAAGATACAGCGCAAGAGCGCGGTCGTCATCGGCAGCCACAGCGGAGACATCAGGCATTATATCAAGTGCTTGAAGTTCGTGCAGGCGAATAAGGACAAGTATCCATTTGGCGAGATTATCTCAAAGAAATATAAGCTGGCCGACGCAAACCAAGCGCTCGAAGACATGCGCGCGGGAATTGCTCTCAAAGCGGCGCTGGTTAACGACTAAGGAGTAAACAATGGCTACAACAAAAACAACAAAAGCCGCCGTGCTTGTAGAACATGGCCAGCCGGACGTGATTCAGGAGGTTCCGATTCCCGCCTTGCGCCCCAATTGCATCATCGCAAAAGTGCTGTTGGCGGGCGTTTGCGGCACCGACGTCCACCAACACCATGGGACGCTGGAATTTAAGCCCCCGCTGCCCAATATCCAAGGCCATGAAACGCTTGGCGAGATCGTGGAGCTGGGCGCCGGTCGTGATTTCGACATTGCCGGGCAGCCGCTCAGGCCGGGCGACCGCATCATGTGGGCGCACCCGTTCTGCGGCAAATGCTACTATTGCGCTGTCCACCGCAAGCCGTATATGTGCGAAAAAATGGGCCCGGGATATGGCTTCTCGGCTCCGGAATTTCTGCGCGGCGGGNTTGCTGAGTATTGTTACATAGACGAGGTCATACAAGTCGTGCGAGTGCCGGACAGCGTCAAAAACGAGGAGGCGCTTGGAGTCGGATGCGCTTTCCGCACGGTCGTCAGCGGCTTCGAGCGCCTGCAAAAAATCAGCGCCATCGGCACTGCTGATTCCGTAGTCGTCCAAGGATGCGGGCCTATCGGCCTTTATTCGACATTGCTTGCCGCCCACTCGGGCGCGGGGAAGGTGATAGTCGTCGGCGCGCCCGCAAACAGGCTGGCGCTTGCCCGCGAATGGGGAGCCACGCATACGATTAACATTGATGAGGTGAAGGAGCATTCAGAGCGCGTCAAAATGGTCCTGGAACTCACCGATGGGCGCGGGGCGGAATTTTGCATCGAAGCAGCGGGCGTCCCCGATGCGTTCCTCCAAGGGTTCGATTTCATGCGCAAGGATTGCACATATCTCGTCATGGGGCAAACCTCGACAAAGACAGTGCCGTTCATGCCAAACACGCTCCAGCAAAAGCAAGCCTGCGTGATCGGCAGCGGCGGCGCCGACGCGAGGCATTTCTACAAGGCGTTGAAGTTTATCGAAGCCCATCGCGAGAGGATTGATTTTTCTAAGATCATATCGTCGACATACAAGCTGGAAGAAATAAACACCGCAATCGAAAACATGGGCAAAGGCATAGACATCAAGGGCGCAATAGCGCCATAATGGCGCGCAATTTGCAGCGAACGCTGAATCGTGCGGTGGCGCCAATGTTTTCAATGCCGTCACCGCACGGGAGCATCACGCCATATTTTTGGTGATTGGAGGTTTTGACTATGAAAGTGTATGTATTGGCGAACGGAATGAACCACAACAGCTTAAAGCACGAACTCATCGCATGCGACGATAAGACGGAAACGTTCTCGTTCCCGTCCTGGACAGCATTGATAGTGCACCCGGAGGGCAACATATTGTTCGATGCGGCGTGCCATAAGGAATCGTGGCAGCTCCCGTTCATAATGCAGAATTTGCACATGACGGAAGAAGACACACCGATGTTCCGCATTGGCCAGCTCGGATTGAAGCCGGAAGATATCAACTATATTGTCCTGTCGCATATGCACCCGGACCACCACGGATATATTGACAGGTTTCCCAATGCGGAAATCATCGTTTCGGACGATGAGTTCACGAACATGATGAAGCTCTATGCATTGGGAAAAATCGACTTCGGGCAGGATTACACGTATTTCATCGAGAAGAAGCTCAATTGGAAGCTGTTTCCGTCGGATCAGAAGACGCAAAAACTGATGGATGGCGTGACAATATACAACTTCGGGCGCGGCCATTCATTCGGGCAGCTTGGCCTCTTCCTGGAGCTTCCGAAGTCCGGGAACAAGCTGCTGATCAGCGATGTCATATATTCTTCCGAAAATGTCGGGCCGCCCGTGAGGGAACCTGGGAGATGCATGGATATGCCTGCATGGCACAAGCACGTCGAAGAGGTGCCTAAGCTCGCCAAGGAGCTGGGCGCGGAGATATGGTATGGCCATGATTTGGCGCAGTTCGAGACGCTGATAAAATCCACGGAAGGCTTTTACGAGTAATCTTTCGACATTGGTTACGAGTCGCTAAGGTACCAACGTGGGCTGCGCCCACAACCCATCGGGACAGCTCGCTCACGGGCGAAATCTTCCGGGGTCCCCGCGAAACAAGGTTTCG
>JGI24702J35022_10000606_pt1 | contig 21766 bp, 15 predicted proteins | sample TergutTh196P4_FD_35022 | JGI IMG/M metagenome (IMG submission 35022)
ACCAGCTTGCCTGTATCTATATCGTCAAGCTTCTTTGCCTTAACGATAATCAGGTTGATAAGACCCTCGACAAAAATTACATCGTCAAACTGCTCTTCGATTCTCTGCTTAATTTCCTTTGCCCCGCATGAGATATTAAATATCTTGTATTCAAGGCAAAAATCGGTTAGCTCATTGGCTAATCGTTTTCGTTCCATTCTTCTTTTCCCCCTTCTGGTTTTTATACGACTAAATTCAAAACGTAGGCAAACTTATAGATTGCCTTGCGTTTTAGGTTTCTAAAGGCCCGGCTGTCGCTTCCGCTAAAGCCTAACAGTCCAACGACTTCATCCTCATATTTACCATTAACAAAATACTCCGTTATGTATCGCTGTTCCTGCTCGGACAAGATGCTCTTAGCCCAATAGTAGCCTGACAGGTGCTTTTCAAGCTCTTCCTTTTTTTCTTCTCTGGCTGACAAATTAAATTCGTCTCTGCCAATCGAAACATATCCTTGTCTTTGATTTTCGTTAGAAGCACCATATTGGACAGTTAAGCCTTTTTCGGCACTTAATCTCGCGTGCTCCCATTCTAATCTTTCTAAATCCATAAAATAGCCATTGACCATCTTCTTGGTTTCTTTTAAATCAAATTTTTCCGTTAATGACATTTTCACAATAATTCCCCCTTAGCATAATTGTAGCCTAATACCCTTGTTGCATTTTGTCCGTTTTTGACGAACATACAGTAGTTTTGTCTGATTATGTAATTCTCACATTCCGATTCCCACCTTTCCAAATGAAAAAGAACCTGCACTAACGCGGTTCCTCCATGTGCTGGGATTTGCCCCAACGATACCAATTATAACATTTGCCACGTATAGAGGAAGGGCCAAGTTTGTGCGTTTATGTGGCAATTAAGTGGCAACCAAAAAAACAGCCACTTTTAAAGCAACTGTTCATATGCAAGGTTAAGCCTGTTTATTTTCTTCTAAATCGTGTAAAAATCGTGTACAGCGGTTCTATATATCGTTTGTGCCCCTATATTAAGGCGATTGCACAACAATGGTGTCCCCTATAGGATTCATTTTTACTGTTTATGAATTCATTTACATGGACACCGAAACCCTTTATTTATGTGTGTTTCCTTACTCTTATAATAAAACAACGTTTACTTTCTTTTTTGTATTTTTCAAAGAAATCGTGTGGAAATCGTGCAGAAACTAATAAGTGAAGCCATTAAGAACTTTGATTGCTTTTTCTTCTTCCTGTGGATATAAGTGACAGTATGTGTTCCAAGTCATCTCTATCCTAGAGTGCCCTAATCGTCTTGCGACTTCTTGTATATTTATATTGCTGCTGGCAAGCAAGGAAGCATGAGAATGCCGGAAATCGTGTATTCTTATGGACTTTATCTTTGCCGTTGTGGAATAAAGCTCATTTCTTCTTTGGATTGTAGTATCTTTAACACTACTGCATATTCTAAAATCTTCATTGAAATTAAGCAATCGCTTTTGTCTTTCCTTGTGCTCACTGAATATCTTGATTAGCGGTAAAGGTATTTGTATGGTTCTTACTGATGAATGGTTTTTGGGTGCGGTTTCTATTCCTTCAGTTTTTTTAAGGCTTTGCGAGATGCTACGGCTAACCGTTAAAAATTGTCCCTCTATATCCAACCATTTTAATGCGTGGATTTCACCTTTTCGCAACCCTGTGTAAAAAGCTATATTAAAGAATACATAGTAATTCCATTCTGATAAATCATTTTTCAACTGTTCTTTTTCTTCTGCTGATTTTTTAGCTACTCTAATAAATTTTTCAAATTCCTGTGGTGTATAGAAATTCATTTTAGCCTTAACAGTCAATACATCTTTGAAATTACCGATTTTTGTTAGTGGATTTTTTAATAAATACTCCATACGAATTGCAAAGTTTATCATTGCACTGAAATATATGAAAGCTCTTTTTTTTGTGGCTAATGCTAAATTCTTTTTTTCAATTGCTATTTTCCACTGTTGAATATCTCTAACGGTTATTCTATCAATACGATAATTTTTAAATGTTGGTGAAATATAGGCATTGTAGACATGACGGATATTATAAATTGTTCTTTGCCGTGTTTCATACTTTTTAACCTCTATATATTCATCAAATAGCTCTTGAACAGTCATTTTTTTGATGGGCAGTTCATTCTTGATTCTTATTTCATCATATAGACGCAGTTCCAAATCCTTTGCAGCTCCCGAACCACACGCAATCCGTGTTAGTTGCTTTGGTTTGCCGTCATCAGCAATATAGTTTATACGCACTATATACTTTTCTTTGCCGTCTTTTTTGCCGTTTGCTTTGTATATCGGCACTAGTTATAACCTCCTTCTGACGGCTTAACCTTGCAAGGTAATTATACAACGAATTATAATTATTAGGCAAGGCTAAACCTTATTTATAGCGATAATTCTTTTATCTTTTTCATACGGTTTTCTAAGTCAATAACATCAATGCCCCAAACATCATAGGCAATAGCGGTATTCACTTTATAGGCACTAAATGTCGGCATATCTCTTTTTATCATCTCTGCTTTAACATGCCGTTTTAATCTTGATATTGTCGCAGTAGAACGGTTGCCAAATAAACATTTGATTTCTTTGTTCCCAATCTCTGCGTTTTCATAATAAATCTTCAAAGCATCTTTAATGCTTATAATGGATGGTATGTACACCATCAATTCCCCCTTTATATTTTTGAATTATTAAGTTTATAGGTATAGAAAAAATGCCAGTAATCGCTGGCTTTTCGTTGGCGGTGGCGGCACTGGTATTCCCTTCCTTGTCAAGGCAAAAGGGTGGAGATTTTTTTGCTTACAGGACACAAGTAAAAAAATACTACCCGCCCTTGACAACGGAACAAAAGACATAATCGAAAAAGGGACTAAGGCACACTTGCCCTTAGTCCCTTAATTGCAGTTCCTTGCTGTCCTGTTTTATGTTAGCTTTAATACCATATCCACCCAAACAGGAAAAATATAATCAGCCATTGCCACCAAGCATATTTAACAGTAACCTCACAGGTTGCCGTTTTCTGCTCGTCCTCTGTTGTGGCGGTGACTTTGGCCGTGCCTCTGCCGATCGCCTTAACGTTTCCGTTTGCATCTACTGTTGCGACTTTCTCATTGTCGGATTTCCATGTTACGGTTTTGTTTGTTTCGTTATCAGGTGTTACGGTTGCGGTTAATTTGGCAGTGGCTTTGTAATTCATTGAAAGCGAGGGGCTGTTAAGCTGGATAGTTGAGGGGCTTTCTGTAATGGAAAAACTCGGATTTTGTGATATTGAACCATTGTCTAACGTCGCCAGTGTCAATATACCAATGGTGTCAACATTGATTTCTCCAAAGTTGTATACGGTATCAAGGTATACGAAAGTAGCATTATCAACCAATGGAGTAATTGTAACCTGATTCAGATGTGCGGGAATTTCAAACATAACGTGCTCCCCAAATTCAATATCGCCATCCATAGGGTATACACTAGCACCCTCAACAGAAATTACATCTTCATCTGCATAAATAACGTGTGTCATATCAAATCCCCCGACAATGCTAAAGTATTTTGAAACGTCCCGAAGAGCTATGCAGTCGATAGGCCCGGAGAAAACTGAGTATGGCACTTGGCAAATCATACCCTGTGTGTCTTTGTAAAAGTAGGTTTCGTCACCAGGGTACTCATTGTCGTAGGCATAAATACGGGGCTGTCCTTCGACCTCGCCATATCGCAAGAAGTTTATTGCGTGACCACCTTCCCCTTTCTTTCTAAGCCCTATTTGTAGGGACCCTTTATTATCATAAGCATGGCTTTTCACATAATTTACAACTTCCGTCCAATCGGACGTGATATTTGAAACACGTGATTTGCCGTTCGTTGCGGTATAGGTTTTGTACCAATTCCCTCCCGCCACAATAGCGGAAAATGCAGAACTTCCCTGCCTCGCTTGGTAAAAGCAAATAGGTGCTGTTACAGTTGAAGTGGCATCAAGTGCATATAGCCCTTGGCTATAGCTTCCCCCTATTGTGGCTATGTCTAGCAGTCTAAGATGATATGCGGAACTGGTAGCAGACATTCCAAAACAATGACCTATAAAAGAATCGCTGTCGCTATAATTCTTAAAACTGTATGTTTCTTTGCCGATGTTATAAAAACCAGTAACCTCAACAACGCAAACAGACGCACAACTACCATCCTTAGTGGCTAATGTTATTGTATAGTTACCTGTTTTTTTAGGTGTCAAAGACAGAAATGCTAGATAACTTCCATCATTCTGTTTATTATAGCCTTCAGAAATCATTATCGCGTCATTGTCATTGCAATAACATACCATAGTAGATTTGTCTACTTCAAAATCAACAGGAGTAATAAAAGCCTTTATGTCTAGTGTACCACTTATAGGAATACTGTAATTCGGATATTCAAATTCGATTTTAGTTTGTGCAGGTGAAAGGTCTCTCGGCATATTTCTCAAAAACGGATAGCCATCATTGACGGACGGGGATACATCCCAAACAGTTGTGAAATTAAAGCCAGCGAAGCTCGCTTTGTCTTTCATTTGTGCAGTGGTGAGCTGTGTGCCGTGTGAACTGCCATAAAGATTTAGGGTATAGCTATTTGTAGCGGTCGCAACTTCTCCACCAATTCCCCCTATAGAGAAATTTGATGCACCGGAGACAGATATACTCCCTGTATTATAGCTATTGCTGACGTTTCCGCCTCCGCAAATACCACCGACACTTTGCCAATAATCAGAGGCTGAAACAGATGCAGAGATTGCTCCCGTATTATAACAATTGCTTACAGTTCCGCCTCCGCTAATTCCTCCAATGCTTGTTGTTGGATCCGTCCCAAAGGTGGATGACGATGATACTGTCCCAATATTATAGCACTTGTTTGCATTTCCGTTGCCATGAATACCACCTGCAAGTGTCATAGCTTCCCTAGAAGACGTGGCAGAGGCAGATACTTTTCCTGTATTATAACAATTCTCTGCTATGCCGCCACCAGAAATTCCTCCGACCTGAACTCTAGCACTTGCACTATAGCTACTTGAAGCCGTAGAACACGTAGCAGATACATTTCCTGTATTGTAACAATTGTTGGTGCTCCCTGCTCCGCTGATTCCGCCCGCATAAGCTCGAACTCGAACGGATGAAGTAGAAACATTAGAAACCTCCACATTTCCGGCATTATAGCAATTCAAAATCTTATTGCCTTCGTAGAAGCCGTTAATCCCACCGCCATAGGCATGTACAATAGATGTTGAACAAATAGATATATATCCTTCATTATAGCAGTTGGAAATGTCGTATTTCTCATTGCTAGTATAATTATTCATACTATATAAGCCACAAATCCCACCAGCGGCTATAAGTTTATCATCCATATCTGGAGCACCCCAAACGTAAGCAGATGATGAAGAACGAATTACATCAATATAGGTGCCTTCTAATCCAACATTCTTTATTGCCCCACCATTATTGACATAGCCAAACAACCCATTGAGTTCATGTCCTTCGCCCGTAATCTTAAGGTTTTTGATAACATGCCCTTGCCCATCTAAGAAGCCTGTAAATGGTGTGCTCCAAGTGCCAATCGGCACCCATTCTGCACTGGACAGGTCTATGTCTGCCATCAAATGATAATTGCCGCTCAAATTATTTTTGATGGCCTCCAATTGTGCTCTAGTGGAAATCGCAGTTGACCCCGCCATAATCGGCTCAATGGGTGCGAGTAATTTCCCGTTTGAGCCGTAGCCGTCCACCGCCACAGCCGTGATACCTGCCATAGGCATCGCCCCGCCAAGCAGTATGCACACTAATAGTATCGATAGAACCCGCCTAATCCATTTGCTCATTATATTTTTCCTCCTCAAAGTTTATTGCCGCCGCTCAAAGGCAGGCCCCTGATAATAAGGCCTTCCCAGCCTGTGGACATTATCAAAAAGTATACCTTTTGACAAAGGTGCCAAAAGCACCTAGATAGCATCGAAAGCAAGCATTTTTCCAAAAAAATGCTTGCTTTTCGCTTGTTTTTCGGTTAAAATTGGTCTTGTAAGTCATCGTTCAAAAGGTATACTATTTGAACGATTTTTCTTGTTTATTCTGCCTATTTTTCAGGGTTAGGTTTAGCTCCCGCCTTCGCCTGTAAAAGGTTGAAGTGCTCATTTCGAGGATGAGCAAGGCATCATCCATGGTGAGCTTGCCGGTTTCCCACCGCTTTACTACCTGCGGGAAGTCGTCAGGAGCATTTTTCACCGGCCTGCCAAAAGGATTTCCTTTTTTGGTTCCTTTTATTTTCGCCGCCGCTATACCCTCGGCCTGCCGCCTGCGGATGTTATCTCGTTCGCTGTGAGCTACGAACGATAAAATTTGCAGTACCACATCCGCTATGAATGTCCCCATCAAGTCCTTGTTTATTCGCGTATCCAAGAGGGGCATTTCAAGCACGGCGAGGTCAATGCCTTTTTCTTTGGTGAGGATTCGCCATTGGCTTTGGATTTCGTCATAGTTGCGTCCCAAGCGGTCAATGCTTTTTATGTACAACAAATCGCCCTGTTTCAGTTGCTCTGCCAGCCGTTTATATTCTGGTCGTTCAAAATCCTTGCCGGAAACCTTGTCTATAAAAATTTGCGACCCCGGAATATTCAGTTCCTGCATGGCGATTAGTTGCCTGTCCTCGTTCTGGTCGGAGCTTGACACCCGTATATAGCCATATTCTTTCATGTATTTTTCCTTTCTATATTAAAGTAGTTTTATCATGCCTGAACCCTAGATGTTTGACAATGATTTTTAAAAAAATAACGGCAAGCACTGGTTTCGTCCATGCTTGCCGTTTTGTCTTTGTTAAGAGTACAAGGCTTCTTCCAGCCGTTCAATCCTTAACGTGATATCCGGATGCGTACTCTTGAGCTGCTCCTTGACACTCTGTGGCTTGCTGATCGATACCGCATATATTTCTATCAGGACATCCGTCAATTCTTTGGCAAAGCCGCTTCGCTCTGCAAACTGGTCGGCAAGATATTCATTCCGGCGGCTCGTGCGTTTTAGAATTACCTCGCCAATGAAATCTATGGCCTTGAACAAACGATATATCCCCTTAACGATTCCGGCACCAACTCCGCCTTGGTTTTCGCTCTCATAGCGATTTTTGCGGTCAGTTAGCTTGCTAATTATGTACGACATAAAGAAATTGCTGACCGTCGCAAGCAATATGGCTTCCGTATCCCCATGCGAAAAATGCCCAAACTCATGAGCGATAAGCCCTTTTAGGCAATCGTCATTTAGCAGCTCCAAACTGCCCCTGGTTAGAATAAGGGTACTGCTCCCAAACGCAAAGGCATTGATGGTCATATCTTCTTTGATATAGAGCTTAATGCCCTTATATAAATTTGCGTCCGCTTCAACTGCTTTCCTATATACTTCCATGAAAAGCGGGGCCAGGCGATCTTTTTCCGATTTCAACCGAAGCGGGCGAACCCCCGATACTCTGCACCATAGCTTCTCGGCGATGGATGAAAAGGCAATAAGAATAGTTATAATGTAAATCGGGATGGCGATGCCTACGGTTATAACCGAAAAGAAAACGAAATAAAAGAGGAACCATGCCACATAAGCCCCATTGCCCTTAATTCGAGTTAAAGCACTTCCTTGGGCGGCTTGGGGCCGTTGCCCTTGCGGCTGGTTCATTATTTGCTGGGGCTGTTGTTGGCCCATTGGGACAGCAGGGGGCCATGGCGGTGCCCATGGGGCTGGACCATATGACGGCGGCGGTGGAACCTGCGGTTGTGCCCGACCGCAAGAAGCACAGAATTTTGCAACGTCAATCAGTTGGGTACCGCAAGAAGCACAAAATTTAGCCATGGGTTTGTCCCTCCTAAAATGGTTTATGTATGCTTATGCGGGTATGAAACATTTTATCCCTTGAAACAAAAATTGCTTGGCCTGTTCCGAGGAGCTTTATATCGTCCGGGTGGTATATGTACTCTCGCACCTTTCTAAGGGACCCCAAGTCGGTGCTTTTGACTTCACCGCTCCCGCCACTGATTTGATAGGTCGCTTGTAAGGTCTGGCGGGTGCCAATGACATTCCCCCAATGTTCAGCATTGACCGAGCTATTTTGCCTGAGCACAATATAATTGTTGCAGTTCTCGATTACTTGCTCTTTGAACTGCTCCGACACGTTATCGAGGTCGGATAGGCTCTGTGTGGCTAAGATGCAGGTTACATTAGCCGAACGTGATTTATTGACGAGGTCAAGCAAGGAGCCGCTGGCATAGGTGTTTATCTCGTCCATGATGTAAAAAATCCGTCTTTTCTTTTCCCGGTAGAAATGGCTTACCGCCTTTTTGCTGTCAATGATGATTAGGTTCCCAATCAGCGGGGACATCTCAGGATAAAGCAAAGGATTCAGGACAAACAAGATAATCGCGTTTTCCTGCAAGGCGGTATAGATGTCGATGCCACTCTCATGGAATATCTGCCCCAGATTGCTGTCTTTAATCGTGGCGAAACGAGCGGCGGCCCCCTCGGCTATTTTCCCGCTGGTTTTGGCAAGGTCAACATCCTCCAGATGTTCGGCTTTGCTCATGAGCCCTTTTTCGCTGATATCCTTACTTAACCTAACAAAATTCGCCATTGGCAAGTATTGCGTCAAGCTATCAAGGGAGACAGCTATGCCCTGCATCGCCATAAGCCTGCACAGCCGCCCGATATACCGCTCTGTATTGTACTTGTAATGTTCCTCGCTCCAATTCGTCATGTTGATAAGCATATCCTTAATGACATCCGTATTGGTGTTTTTGAAAGGGTTGTACTTGTCGCTGGCTGTCGGGTCGTTTAGGTTGATTACATAGAGCTTCCTATAAGGGCAAAGCCGCTTGGTCATTTCAAGCAACGAGCCTTGGTCGGTATCGCCTTTGCCATCGATAATGAGCATAGGATAATTGTACCCGGCACCGCAGGCTAAAAAGTTTGCCAGTGCCACAGTTTTACCACTCCCGGTCGTACCGCAAATAAAAACGTGTTTGGCATCGCTGGGGATAAACACGTTCTTTTTATTGGATGCAGTACCGATAAACACAGCTTCTTCGGTCTGCCTCTCTCCTTGGTATACAGCTTTTTTAAGAGCTTGCTCATGTTAACCTCTCATAAAACAGTATAATTCGACCGAATGAAAATCAACTAATAAGATGGAAAATCCAAGCCAGAAGTGAGCAATCGAAATTATTAAGCGCCCCGCGAGGGCGCTTTCGCTATTATTGGATAGAGGGCAAGGGGCAAACAGTGACATTTTTACAACGCCATTCTTCGCGTCCCGTTAAGCATAATCCCACCCCATATACACCCTGTCCAACCGCTCCCATTCTCCCCACACCCTATCCTTGCTTTCTTTCGCCCTCAAAGATAATAATCAAGCCACCAATAACGAAAGGTGGCACATTAACAATGGAAACAATCCAACTAACCCTGAACGGCCGCAAACGGAAGGAAGCGGCGGACTGCGTGGGCACAGCATTGGGATTAGCGCCTGTTTACAGGAAGGCCCCCAGCTATGCTTATGCTATCGGAGCGGCGGTCATTGACCGTGAGGGCAACCTGTCGTTCGCTGATGAAGCGAGCGAGGAGACCCGCAACACTGTTCTTGCCGCGCTGCAAGCCGCCGGATTTTTGCCGGAGCCTGCGGAGGAAGCGGAACCGATACCCCCACCCGAAGCCCCCGAACGCCTGACCATCCAAATGCCCATGACCGGCTTTTCACCCGAAAAGCTGGACAACCTGTGCAAGCTGGTATCCAGTAAGCAAACCCTGCTGCAAAAAGCCATTGGCGCAGAAGCCCTGCCGGTTGCAATAGACGGAGAAGCTATTTCATTCCCGTGGTTTAAGGTAGATGCCACGCCGGAAGAGATAACCGCCTATACGCAACTGGTCAAAGCCTTATGTGACATGGCAAAACAGCAGCAACGTATACTGGCTACTGACAAGCCCGCGGACAACGAAAAGTATGCCTTCAGGTGTTTCCTGCTCAGGCTCGGCTTCATTGGAGAGGAGTACGCTGAAACCCGCAGAATCCTACTCAAGAATCTCAGCGGCAACGGGTCGCATAAGAGCGGAACCGGGAAACCCCGTCAGCCCAAAGCAAAGACGGAAGCCCAAACAACGGACACTGGCGCCAGTAATGACGACAGCGTACAGCCCGTGGTAACCGAAGAAGCGAAACCCGAAACCGCCCACAAGCCCCGTTTTTCTTTCAAGAAGCTGTTCGGCACACTGAAGATGTTGGCCCTGGATTGAACCCACCCCCACATTGGCACAAACCACCCGCACCAAAAATGCGGGTGGTTTGGTTTGTGAAGCCTCATTCAACGGGAAACTCAAACGTCGCGCCGTCTTCTCCGCCTTCATAATTTTCGGTGTATTTAAATGCCAGCCCTGCGGTATCGCTCGGGACTTCGAAGATCATAACATACTGGACCGGTTGACCGGGTGTCAGGCTGTATTCTTCGGGCATCATGGTGCTGTCCAGCGGGGGGATTGCCCAAATGTACTCGGTGAAGTCGGGAGCATCCATATAGAAATCAAAGAGTCCCATAGGGATAGGCTCGTCCCAGATGCTCTTCACGGTGATCAGGACTTTGTAAAGCTGATAGCCTTCCTCGGCCGCGTAGCCCATGTAGGCGTCAGCTTTTTCGATGGAATGCACCGTGAATTCAAACCATTTTGTTGCGTAGGTCTCACCGGTTTCGGCGGCCACATCCCCGGGGGTGTTCCCTGAGATAAAGTCGGAGATGGATTCCCGGCGCTTCTCAGCCGGGTTGGTAAAACTGATGGTGTGGCTGCACCCGGCCAGGCCGACAAAAATAAGTGCCGCCGCCAAAAGCAGAGCTGCTAATCGGATTCGCATAAAATTTCCCCCTTATTTTTAGTGTAATGGCTTTTCCACAGCCAAGCAACCGCCAACGCAAAGAGCGCCAGGCCGATCCATTGGGAGGTAGACAATATCCAAACGCCCCGATTGGCGTCGCCCCGATAGAATTCAAGAACAAAGCGCCCAATGGAGTATGCAATCAGGTAGACAGGGAAAAGCGAAAGCTTCGGCCAACGGCGCTCGGGCCTGACGATCAGGAAAGCCAGCAGCGCTGCGAAACAGAACCCCGCCTCAAATAGCTGGACAGGAAACCGTGTGCCATCGGCAAGCTCGATCCCATAGCAGCAGCCCGCGCAATAGCAGCCGATGCGGCCCAGGCTCTGAAACGCCAGCCCGACATAGGCCCCCATATCAAGCACTTTTTTCAGTTCAATGCGTCCGATTTTTGCCCAAAGCGCCGCCAGGCCAAGCGCGCCGAGCAGCCCTCCGTAAAACACGCCGCCTGCACTGAGGATGCGAAGCCAGTGCTGTGCTGACCAGAAGCCCGGCTCTCCGCCGTGCCTGACAATCTGCCCGATTGCGCCGAACACCCTCGCCCCCAATAGCGCGCCTATCACCGCGAACGAGAGAACGCACAGGACGTCCCGTATTCTCAGGCCAAATGCTTTGTGCTTCACCAGCGCAACGGAGAGGGCGAACACAATGCCGAAAATCGCCATGACGATATACATTGGGAAAGGCATATCATCAATGTAAACAATTGGATACATATCTATTCAGTTTGCGGGAGGCCGTCAAGCGGCGGAGCACCCGGAAGATATTCGCCACTGCGCTGTGCTCAGGCTCTTCGGTAGTAATAGTTAATCAAAACGTTGTCAAATGTATAGATGATATCGGCGTTGGGGAGTTCATATTCTTCTTGCGTTATATCAATCCCAACTGCGATTTTCTGCGCCAGCTCTTTAACAATTGCTCTCTTAAAATCTTTTTCTGATATATTACAGTATTTGATTAGAGTCACTAGAGCCATTTCCTGCCGTTCAGCTAAAATATCTTTGTCTTTTTCAAATAATTCTTCAATTGTTCCTTCTGGTACCAACTCAATAACGGCACTCGGTATCAGATAATACGCTCTTCGTTTCGTCGGCGTAAAAGAAAAGTCATCTCCAATAGAGTTATCCAAATTGATCGACCCCGGTACATAGACAGGAATTATCTTGAAATTCTTCACTGACGCAATCGCCGTGGCCTTCACTATGTCCAGCGGCGTGGTGGACACCTTGAAATTAAGGGGGAAAAAGCTGCCGGTGATGATGACCAACCCAAACAATAAAACGAGACCCTTTTTCATAATTATATCCTCCTCATATTTATTACCGTCCCGCCAAGCAGGACATGCTTGGCGGGTGCGGTTTGTGCGTGATTATTGCCTGCGATAATACTCATTGATTATCTCGTTGTCAAAGGTGTAGATGATATCTGCATTGGGGAGTTCATTATCTTCAAGGCTTAGATCCACCCCAGAAGATAAAGACCATTCTCTCATTTTTTCAACTGCTCTTTCAAAATCTTCTTTGGGGATGTCACAGTATTTCACAAGGGTCACAAGCGCCATTTCATCGCGTTCAGTATAAATATCCTTGTCTTTTTCAAACAGCTCTATAATGGCGCTCTCGGGTACTAAGTCTAAAATTGTTCCCGGTATTTTGTAGTAAATTCGTCGTTTTGTAGGTTTGAAGCAGAAATCACTACCAATAAACTCTTCGGGCTCAAGCACAATTGAACCGGTACTGTATACTGGGGGCTCATTTTCCACAAGCTCTACTCTTGTTTCACTACCCGCAGAATTGAATCCTGAGAGCGCATTCGTGTGACTTATCGTTGTTTTCTCTTGTTCGGGGCTCAGTTCTGATGTGGGTTCCACGCCGCAAGAAGCAAAAAGAATAAAGAGCGACAGTAAGAGTAAAAGGCTAGTATGCTTTTTCATATTTATCTACTCCTCTAAAAATTCTGGTATGAAGTGCTTTTACTGTATGCCGCTGGCAATGGACTCTCACTGTAGTTCCAATTAAAACTGGAGTTATAAGCGTATGTTGAACCTGTTTTCGTAAACAAAGGTTGAGGATTGGATGATGTCGTTCTCTTATCTGTAGATGTATAGACATTTGTTACGTTAATATTGTAGTCTTCTCGACTAGTGCGCCACATTTCAAAATGCAAATGTGGCCCTGTGACCCCGCCTGTGTTTCCAACTAGCCCAATTTGTTGACCCGCAGAAACCGATCCAGACGTTACAGTTCTACTGTTCAGATGGCAATATGATGTGTAATAAGTCTTTCCTTCTATGGTGTGACTAAATGTGGTGTAATAACCACGACCATCTGATTCAAAGCCCATGGTGTAGTAGGCTCCCGCAGCCATAACAAGCGCTGGTTTGTTATTAATTGCGCCTGCAGTGCTTTCGACTATATCTATGCCCTTGTGGAATCTAGTTTCGCCTGTGACTGGATGGTTTTCTCTCCATCCCCATCCATCGCTTATAGTATGGCCGCTTGCTACTGGCCAGGAAATAACTATAGATGGTGCCACCACCGAAAAGCTATCGTTCTGCAACGTTTTCTCGCCATCTGCGTTTGTTGCTTTGACAATAAATGTATAGCTACCTACGGCAAGCTGGCTAAACCTCAAATTGCTATCCCATGTGCCCAGGTTGAAGGTGGTGCTTCTCGGGTTTGTTTCCTGGGGATATAAATGGGTCCCTGCGCTGTTTTCGATCCATGCCTTGACATTAGTGATGTTGCCTTTTGTTGACGTTATCGTTCCTGTGACGGTAACCGATGAATTTCCGTGCGTTAATGTTTTGCCCTTTACATCCGTTTTATTCGTTAGCGTTAACGTGGAACCGCAGCTACCACACCCCTCACTTAACAAATCGAACAGCGTCTCCAGCCAATTATCGCCCCTCGTTGCGCTGCCCATCATCGCCCTGCCCACCACAGCCTTTGTGACAGCGAACGCATCCGTGGTTTCGTCCTCAATCCGGGCCATCACAGCCGTTGCGATTGCGTTTATGGGCTGAAGCACTGCCTCCTGGAAGGCGGGGGTTTCCATGAAAGCCGCCAGGCTAAGTTCACCGCTGTAGAAGTCCTCCAGCGCGGCGTCCATATTAAGTGTATCATAGATTTCCAGGTTGTCAAGGCCAAAAGCATCGATCACGGCGTCCATTTTTTCCTCCGTGATCAGCTGTTGCCTGGGAATCTTGTTTTCGAGGCGTTCCTGCTTGCTCACGGTGCCGCGGCTTTTTTCCATGGAGGGCTCATCCGCGTTCAGCACCACTATGTTCTGGAAATAAAGCGCTGTCACCCAGGCATAGACATAGCTGAGCGTGTCATCCTCTTCCTCAAACAAAGCTTCGGTTTCCCGACGGATTACTTCACGGTTTGCGACGATATAACGGAAGACGTTCAGCATAACCAGGTCGGCCTCCGTATAAAAAGTTTCCCCGCCAAGCGCCTCTTTTACCGTTTCCTCAAGCGCTTCAAGCTCCGTGTACAGCTCTTCCGTGGAAAACGAAGCGAACAAGTGCAAAACACTCGCCAAATTCATCGCGTCCTGCTCGCTGATTCCCTCGCTCAAGACTTGGCAGAGCAGCGATACAATCAACAGGTCATTGGCGGTCACGCCCTCGCGCAGCAGCAGGCTGTGGAGAATTACGCCAAAATCAATAAAATCCTGCGGCAGGAAGGCATCGACCAGGGCCTGCATGACGCTCTCGTCGACTTCGACTTCGCTGACATCAATCCCCTGCGCTTCCGCGAAAGCAATCGTAATGCCCGTGCGGGTGACCTCTTCTTTCAATGCAATATTTTTGATCGAAAAAGTGACGGGTTCCATTTCTCCGGAAGAAATTGCAATGCCGTTCATCGCCGCGAAGTTTTGCATGTAGGAGGCCAGCACCCACATGAATATCGGCGACTCATAATCAACAGAAAGCACTTCCGCGATTCCCAAAAGAATATCGCTGAAGTATGTATATAACGCTCCGGCCAGGTCATCAATGCTGTTTTCGAGCGCGGGCGTGTACAACAGCGCTGCAATTTCGGTCTGCGGGTCTTCCGAAGCGAAAGCCGCCTTGAGGCCGGGCAAAGACTTGTACGCAAACACTTTGGCCATGTGCGCAATAAATTCCGCCGCTTCGGGCTGTGTGTATCCGACATTAATCAACTCCGATTCAAAAGCGTACATGCTGCCGATATCGCTTTCAAGAATCAGTGTGAAAATATCACTTGCGCCAACCGTATCGTCCACCGTGGCCGACATGAAGCCGCTGTATTTCTTGCCCGGATCATATTGGAACGACGCGCCAAGTAAATCCAGCAATGTCTCGAACTTGCCTATGCCCATGGCTTCCCACACCATCCCGGCTTCGTCGAAAAGCACTTCGTAGCCGTTCATGTCGGCGAGATTTTTAAGGTAGCTGGCCACAATCCACATGTACGAATAATTGCTGAGGCCCACAAAATAGTTTGCCGTTTCTTCAAAATCATTCCATTCCTGCGTTTCGAAATAAAGAGTTTCTGCATCAGCATAGCTCATTTCGAAAACAGCCTGCGCGAGGTCATCTAAAATCATCGAAATAAAGTCGTTTTCATTATTCCGGAAATAATCAAATGCGATTGCCAGCATGCCTTCAGCGTCCGCAATGGGCTCCTCCCACGGCAGAATCGCGAAAGCCGCTTCCATGCCAGCGCCCGAGGCGGCAACTGCTTGCCAGATGTCGATCATGGGCATCCGCGCGAGGACGACGGCAAAGCGCTCAATAAAAAAATCAATATCTTCCTGGCTGAATTCCGCTTCCGTCAGCAGATTAGCCAGATTCTGGATATCGTCCAAAGCATATTGCAATACAAAATCAGCGATTTGAAGCTGAAAACTGTCGTCCTCCAGCAATTCTCCATAGCTGATGTTCGGGTCATATTCAAACGGCACGTCGCTCAGGACGCTGCTGTAATGCGCAAAGCCGATCGCTGCGGCCTCATAGGCCATCTCCATTTCGGGCGAGAATTCTGATCTGCTTGGGCCCGGCTCCTCGGTTGTTGTTGATTCCTCGCTCGTCGTCAGCGCTTCAGTTGTTTCGGGCTCTTCGGCCGTTCCGGGCTCCTCAGTTGCTTCGGATTCTTCGGTCATGCCAGACGCTTCGGCAAATCCGAACTCTTCTGTTGATTCTTCCGAAAAGGCAGTCGTCGTATCCGCGTTGGCGAATACTGTTGTGCAAAAAACCAGGGAAAGGGTTAGCAGGATGGATAGGATGCGCTTGATTTGCTTTTTCATAGACATCTCCTTTTTGTGTGTTTTTTCCGCTGCTTTGTGTGTTTTTTCGCCGTGAAGATTCTACTACAGAAAAGCTCTGTTGTCAACCCCTATCCTCGAATTTCGCTCTTTTATACACAAATTTGAAAACGTTCGAGAGCTTGAATTGTGCAATATGACATGCAATCCCCGGTCAAAGATTGAGCGTGTCTTCAGCTGTCTCACTCTTTTTCAACTCATTACAGCCGCCTGGAGAAGTTCCAATCGGTTGCTTTCCGCTAGAACCACATCCAGAGCCAACCGAAGCAGACGAAGAACAAAATCCAGTTCAAGGGCGTTGCTTCGTGCTTTGTGGAGAAGATGTATTTGATGGGGCTGGGGGGCGTGGTTTTCTCGCGCAGCCCGGCGTATGCTGCGTTCAAGGCACTCAGGGCGTTGTTCACTTGTTCCTGGGTAGCGGAGGCATTGCCTGCAACCGCCTGGGCGTTGGTCAGCGCGCTTTGAAAAGCGTTCCAGCTTTCATCGGTGTAATTGCCTTTCTGGATGCTGCCAAGTTCATTGATGCGGCTATTCAGCGCTGTTTTGTCGGCTGGGGCTGGCGGCGTGTCCTTGTAGGTAGCCGTCACTGTTGCCGCTCCGGCCAGCATGATAAAGGTGGTGCTGGCATTGGTCGCATCCGCAAGCATCCCGGCCGTTGCCGTCCATTTATCGAACGCCTTACCGCTGGGTGCTGGATTAGCCGCAATAGAAACGGTTACGCCTGCCTCATAATGACCGCCGCCGGTTCCACCGTTGACCGTGAGGAGATAGGTTGTAGGCGTGATACCTTCATAAACCGCTAAAGCTGTCACGGCACCGGCAGGCATAGTGAACTTAGCCGTGACGCTGGTTTTGCTGGTACCGTCGGTGAAACTCACTGCTGGGCTGATATCCCATTCCTTGAAGCGCTGGCCGCTGGGGGCGGGATCGGCGGTGATCGTCACGGTTGCGCCTGCAATATAGAAAATGTCGTCATTGCCATTAACAGCTACAGCATAAGTTGTTGGCGTGGCTTGTTCCCACGCAGCGTAAAGCTCCACAATCGCGCCATCGGAAAATGTCAGGTTTGCAATATTCTCCTGATCTTCATAGATAGCTGTTCCACCGCTGGAAGTCGACCAGCCAGCAAAAAAGAAATCTGGTTTTGTGAAAACGTTTTCCGCCAAGTTTCTTGCTGTGCCATAGGTATGCATTGAGTTCGCCATCGTTCCGTCGCCGCCATTAGAGTTATATTTCACGCTGTAAGTGTTGGCTCTCCACACGGCATAAAGGGTGACGCTTGCATCTGAAGTGTAAATTACACCAGGCTGGTAGGCCGCACTGGCAACGTTTTCAGAGGTTGCCCACCCTTGGAAGGTGTAGCCATCTCGCATAGGCGCGTCACTGCTCAGCACGAGCGGCTCTCCTTTGATTTTTGTCTGGCTAGCAGGAGCATCAGCGCCACCAGCTGGATCATAGACGACAGTATAACTGTTAGGTTGCCACACAGCAAAAAGGGACAAGCCCGCATTTGCCGTATAGTAGTCATCAGGCTGGTACTGCGGGGTAGTCGCGGTGCTGCTGGTTGCCCAGCCCTGGAATGTATAGCCAGTGCGCGTAGGTTCATAGTCTTGGAGCCACATGCCAATATCCCGTACTTTTAGTTGGCTGGCTGGTGCGTTGTTGCCGCCATTGGCATTGTAGGTAACCGCGTAGGTGTTCGCGGCAGTCAGCAGAATATATGGTATGCTGTATCTTACAGCGCTTTGGTGCGCCGCGGAATTCTCGTAGCAGTACACAACGGGGTTTCCTTCAACAGCAGTACCATCGCTGTTGTAGCCATATGTAAAAGCAAGTTGCCTTGCATTGGTCGTTTGGTCCAGAACGACGATGGATTCTAGATTAGCACAGGCACTAAAATGCTGGCTGTTATTGCTGTCAACCCCATCGGGCAGTGTAAAGGTTCTCAGGTTGGTGCACTGCAAGAATGTGTTTGTTCCTAGATTTATCAAACTAGCCGGCATGGCAATATGCGTTAACTTTTCGCACCTTGAAAATGTGACGCTATTGAGGCGCGTAACGCCCTCCGGGATGGTCACCGACATCAGGTTAACCGAACCACTGAACGCGCTAGTGCCAATATTCACAACTGTGGGGGGAATCACGTATTTGCTGCCGCTTTTTGCGGCCGGGTACTGCATAAGCGTAGTTTGCTCTTTGTCGAACAGCACGCCGTCAATGCTGGCATAGAGGGGGTTGTCTTCGGCCACATTGATGGCCGTCAGGCTATTACACGAACTGAAAACGGCGGTTCCAATGCTTGCCGCACTTGCCGGAATGTCAACTGTAGCCAGGCTTGAACAATCACTGAATGCGGCATCGCCGATTATGGACACATTGGATAAATCAATCGCCGGTAGGGCTTTATTTCCAAATAGCGCATATTCCCCTATATCTACGATGTTGCTTAGGTCAATTGACGATAAATCGCATTTAAAGAAAACTCTATTGCCGATTGATGTTATAGTGTTCGGCAAACTGAATTGCTTCAGGTTAGTACAGGAGGCAAATGCGCCCATCCCAATATGAGCAAGGGTGTCCGGAACAGTAAGCGAGCTTAAGCTGCTGCAGCTAAACGATTCCCTTCCGATTGTCGTCACGCCGTCGGGGATTGCATACGATGTGGCGGTTCTGGCCCATGGGTACAACAAGAGTTCTGTCTTATCCTTATTGAACAATACGCCGTCTACGCTTGCATAAAAAGGATTTTGAGCATTTACGTAAATATTTAGAAGTTTGTCGCAAGTAGCAAATGGGTTGTATGGCAAGCTATACATAAAAGGAGCCTGCGTGCCTGTAAGCATACAATACCTGACATACAAATACTGAAACCCGATAAAATCTTTCGGCAAGGTAATGGATGTCAGGTTTGGGCAATTGTAGGAAGTGAAAGCTTGAGTACAAATCATAGTCAAATTTTTGCCACCCAGTTGATTCGGTAGCGTTATTGAACTAGCAGAGGAGTCCATACGATAAAGAATAGCCTCAGTCTCCGTTATTTCATATGTATATGTCCCGTCCTGAACCACTTGCCCATAGGTGGCCCATCTTGCTTTGAGCTGCAAATTTTCATTTTTCGAATAGGTATCTCCAGGATTATACTTTGTGCCATTTGTCGTATACCACCCCAAGAAATAATAGTGCTCTTTCATAGGTGTCAAGGAACTCAAATATACAGAAGAATTATGCGGCTTTGTCTGTGTTGCGGGCACATTTATTGCACCAGCCAAACCAACATCGTATGTAATCATATATACTGGCGCCCATACCGCATATAGTGTTGCATGAGCATTTGCTGTGTAACTGCCGCTCGCATAATACAAAGGAGTTGCTGCGTTGCTGACGGTTGACCATCCAAGAAATTCATAGCCCGTGCGGCTAGGTTTGACGCTGCTCAATGTCAACGCCGTATCTTTATATTTTGTTTGACTCGAGGGCGCACCAGAACCTCCATTGGCGTTATAGGCAACTGTGTAAGTTTGAAAGTACCACACGGCATACAACGTTGCGTTGGCATCGGCCGTATAGCTGCCGCCCGCAATATATGTTGGCATTGAGGCCGTGCTGCTGGCAGACCAGCCGAGGAAATCGTAACCGGTGCGCGTTGGAATGGCAGTACGTAACGTCAGCGCCGTGCCATGGATTTTCGTTTGACTGGAGGGGGCGCCGCTGCCGCCATTGGCATTGTATAAAATGGTATAGCTGTTTGCCTGAACGGTAAAGCTGGTAAAATCGCTTGAGGTATACTGCCCGCCATTCAAAGAGTTACAGGCGATCACCCTCGCTCGCCAATTGCCTGATGGGAAATTATCAAAGGATACATTCGTGCGTTTCCCGATCTCTGAAGAGTCATAATAACGGGAACGGCCACTTCCGCCAACTTCTTCAATATATAGGTCATACCATGCAGCATTAGTGCTTGCATTCCATGAAAGAGATATGCTTTCGCCGGGCTGATAAATAGTTTTGCTTGGCACAATGGTGGGCTTGGACGGCACAGTAGAAACCGGCGTAGCAGTATAATCGCCTAAATAAATGAACCCCTGAAAACCGGCACCATAGCTTCCGATTGTCAGCCACCGATCATGCCAGTATGATTTAAGGTAACTTGCCTCGGTGATGTGGATAGCGTTCCCGCTTATTTCTTCTACGACGGCCACATGCCCGGGGGTGCCGCCCCAACAGATGATAGCGCCAAGCTTAGGCGTCTGGCCACGGGCAAAGCCGTCAGAGTAGTTATACCATGTCCCTGCATTGCCTCTGCTCAGAGAAGGGCCATAACCCAATATCTCCCGCGCTCGTCCCCAGGCATACCATGTGCAGTTACCGTTGCTGTCTGTGGAAGATGTGGAAGGATAGGGGTTGCCGGAGGCGTAGGTGTTGAAATCCGGCGCACTCAGGCGCGGCGAAAAGCCCGCCGCGCCTGCAGGGAATAGAAATCCGCAAGTCAATACCAACGTTAGGATAGCTGCTATGACCCGTTTGTTTGCCCGCCTCATTTGAAACACTCCTCGCAAATGTTTTTGTTTTGTTTGCCCGGATGGTGCGTTGGTGGTAAAATGCTATTGTCATACTTAACAGAAAACTGTTGCTTTGCATTCGCAATGGGGCAATCATTGTTTTAACGATGCAGAGCGTCTGTTAGGTATGACAACCGCAATGGTTGTCCCTTTTTTTGGGCAACCTCTTAAAGATATAGGAGGACGCATGGAAAATACACAAAATACTAACCTTGATTTGGATGCCCCTGCCACAAGAAAAAGGGCGTGGAACGGTTGGAAATCTGCCGTAGTCATCCTATCAATAACATCTTGCAGCGGCATAGGCCTGTTCGCGGCATCGCTGCTCTGGAAGCATGACAGCGAAACGACCTTAAACAGCACAATCGCCAACTTAGAAACCAGCTTAGTTACATTGGAAAATAGGCAACCCGATAACTGCCCAGCAGAAACGCCAGAAGAAAAACCTGTGGATGAAGTGCCGGAAGAGCCTGTTCTGCCAGAAATCAGTAATAGGCGATATCTAACGATAAATGAGTGGGGCGTAAAAATAGAAATCCCGCAAGGCCTACAACAGATGACTTACCGTTATGACTCTGGGATGAGCGATGGCCGTGACAGTTCTGTAAGTCTGTCCGGGAAACTGATGAAAGACTTTGCACGCGGGGATAGTTTTGATTATCCGTTTGCTCTCAAAGAGACTGAGGTTTCAATTTCACGCGCAAAAACGCCAACGTATCAGGATCAGTTCATGGGTACAGAAAAAAGCGATTTTAAGGTAGGAGACTACTACTATTACATTCGTCGCTGGCAACAAGAAGCCTTTCTGGAGGATATACGTTCCGAAATTGTCAGGCAACAAACTACTGTTTTAGTACAGAGCGCCGCATTTACATTAGACCTGTCCTAAAACTTGAAAAAGCCTAAAAAACGTGTTATAATAGCCTTCATGAACAATGAAAAACGAATTGCGGAACTAAAGGACGAAAAATAT
>JGI24702J35022_10000607_pt1 | contig 21757 bp, 15 predicted proteins | sample TergutTh196P4_FD_35022 | JGI IMG/M metagenome (IMG submission 35022)
CGGCGGCTATATACGCAGGCTTTATAACCGGTAACGACGGTTTTATAAACCCAACTTCGTTTATCACCAGAGCGGAAGCTGTCGTTTTACTTGATCGCATACGTTTAGACGCTCGCGTATTCGGTTTCCCGGGGATATATGGCCCAGCATCCGGAGTGTATAGCATTATGGGAGATGTCACAATCACATCAAGTGAGGTCACGTTGCGCAATTTTGAATTTCAACAAAATATTCATATAACGTCTAACGTGAGTGATGGTGTTATTACGATAATGAATTCGCAATTAAGCGGCGGCATGTATGTTGAAGGCGGCGGACCCGGCGGCGTTCACCTGATAAATTCACTTATAGAAGGAGCGGCCATATTTAAGGACGGCATTCGCGTATTGTTGTCTGATGGCGCTTTGATCGGTATTATGTATGTTGAAAGCGAACGGGTCAGGGTGGTTTTGGATAACGACGCAATAATTGAAGGATTGGGCATTTTTGCCGACCAGGTAAGTATTGATGTAAGTGAAAGCGCATATGCCGTTGAAATATATATTGAAGCTAATAATACGACTATCAGTGGAACTGGGAAAATCGATCATGTCATAGTTGAGGGTGGACAGGGAAATGTGGTCACTGTCTCAGGCGCTTTTGTTGAGGTTGGGGATAACGCTGGCCCGGTTGATTTTGGAGACGGTAACGCGACCAGCTCCCGCGATGCCGATATGAATGACGAAGCCTCAGATATAAATGATTTGGATAACACATCCGATTCGGAAAATAATGAGAATCCTGTCGATGCAGAGAATGTGGAAAATGTTGTGAATACAGACGACGCGGATGATGGGACGAATACCGGCGATTAAGAGAAAACGAGTAGATATGCCAGGATGGCGTTAGGGTGAAGCGTGTATTGAACAGGCGCTGACTGAGCGTAAAAGTAGCGAAGCGGGCGCAAATGAACAGGCGCCGCCTGAGCTGAGTAGAAGTGAAGCGGGCGCGTATTCGAACAGGCGCCGCGTGAGCGGTATAGAAGTTAAGTGAGCGCATATGGATAGGCGCCGCGTGAGCGGTATAGAAGTTAAGTGAGCGCATATGGATAGGCGCCGCGTGAGCGGTATAGAAGTTAAGTGAGCGCATATGGATAGGCGCCGCCTGAGCTGAGTAGAAGTGAAGCGGGCGCGTATTTGAACAGGCGCCGCGTGTTTGTGTTGGGGTGAAACTTGTGAAGAAGAGATTTGTCCAGTTTGGCGCAGGCAACATAGGTCGCGGGTTTATCGGCGCGCTGTTTGCGAAGTCGGGTTGGGACGTGATCTTCATTGATGTAGCCAATACCGTAATTGAGGCTCTCAATTCGAAAAATTGTTACACGGTTGAGATCGTATCAAACGAAGGCTCGACGTATGAAACAATTGAGGGTGTGAGATGTGTTGACGCACGTCTTTCCGGTGAGGCTGAGAATGAAATTGCACGCGCCGACTGCATGGCGACTGCTGTGGGAGCAAACGTGTTGCCGCTGGCGGCGCCGACAATTGCGGCCGGACTGCGCAGACGCTGGGATAGCGGGCGTGCTGGATCATTCAACATAATAATATGCGAAAACCTGATTGACGCGGATAAGCTCCTGGGAGAGTGGGTATGCGGTCACCTTGCTAATGAAGGCGAGAGGCGGCGTTTTCTGGAAGAAGTGGGCTTGGTGGAGGCCTCGATTGGCAGGATGGTACCTCTAATGACGCCGGAAGACCGCGCGAAAGACCCACTGTGGGTTCGCGTTGAGCGCTACTGTGAACTGCCGGTAGACGGGGACGCAATAAAAGGCGAACCGCCTCAAATAACCGGACTGCACCCGGTTTCGCCGTTTGCGTTTTATATTAGGCGAAAACTGTTCCTCCACAATATGAGCCATGCGCTGACAGCGTATATTGGCGCAATATCAGGTTATGAATATATCTGGCAAGCGATCGGCGACGCGAATATAAAGCTGCTGACCGAGCGCGCCATGCTTGAGAGCGCCGCAGCGCTGTCGGATTTCTACGGGGTACCTCTGGAAGGAATATTAGATCATGTTTTTGACTTACTGCTGCGGTATGGGAATCGCGCTCTTGGCGACACAGTAGCTCGCGTAGGCGGCGACTCGTTCCGTAAGATTGGAGCGCAGGATCGTCTCGCCGGCGCCGCCGCGTTTTGCTGTGATGCAGGAGTTGAACCGGTATACATCTGCGCCGGTCTTGCCGCTGCTTTGTTCTTTAAAAGCTCACCTGAAGACCAAGGGACGGCTAGGATTCAGGAAATGCTGAAAAGTGAGGGCGTAGACGCGGTATTGCAACGACACGCCGGGCTAGGGGCTTATAGGAATGTGCTCGATTACACGGCAAGGTATATCGAGGTCATCAGGACAGGACAGGCAAATAGCGGCGATCTATTGGTCGCGGCGGAAGAAGCCTCACGCGACCGGTTGTCAGGTAAACCAGTGATATAGAGTAATCAGCGTAAAGTGTATGCTATAATATGCTATTACATTCGAAAAACATGCAAAAAAAACAAGATTCTGAATACTGAATACTGAATACTGAATACTTGCGGCTTGCCGCGGTATGCTATAATATAAATAACATTTAAACTAATCAAAAATCATAGTTCAAAATTAGATTAATCCGGAGGAGGTTTTTGTATGATTAGCGCAAAGGCGGCGTTTGTGGTCTATGGGGTGCACAAGGACGGCCTGGAGGATCCCATGGGAACTCCGTTCATCGATCAAAAGATAATCGGAGACTCGAAAAAAGCTCTGCGCGACAAAGGTATCCGCCTGGTTGAAAACAGTCTGGTCGTTGCCTCAAAACCTGAAGCTCAGCAGGTTATATGTAACCTGGCAAAGGACGATGACATTGACTGCCTTATCCTTTTTTCCGGGACTTGGGTTTGGGCGGCGCATATGATAAGCGCGATCAGGGAATTTGCAAAGACAGGCAAGGGTATTGTCATCTGGACGCACCCCGGTTCGCAGGGATGGCGCGCTGTTGGCGGGCTGGTGCTAAAAGCGGCGCTGAAGGAAATCGGTATTCGCTGTCGCTTTGTGTATGGGGCGGCGAATAGCGTGAAAGACGTGGATAGGGTCGTGAGTTATTGTCAGGCGGCGGCAGTTAAAAACAGGATTAACATGAAAACTCTCATGGCTTTCGGCGGAAGGGGGATGGGGCAGACCTGCGGCGTTGCCGACCCTGCTCAGTGGATGAAAATGTTTGGCATTGACATTGACTCCAGGGATACGACCGAGCTTATCGATACAGCGAAGGCCGTAACCGCGCAGGAGATCGAGGATGTATACAATATCATAGTGGAGAAATTTGTGGAACTGCCGGAGAAGAATGATGTGACGGAGCGTTCGATCAGGCTCTATGTGGCGTTGAAGAAAATCCTGAAGAAGTATAATTGCGATTTTTATACGATCCAATCCTTCCCGGGTATGGCTGACGACTATACGGCTACCTGTTTCGCGCAGAGCATGATGTTAGAGGATGGCGTGCCGACGGCGACGCTTTCAGATTTCAATACCGCGTTGACGAGTATCCTTATTCTGTATTTAAGCGATGACAGGACGTATTATGGAGACTTTCAGGCAATCAACAAAGAGACAAACGAGATAAAGATAATCGGTGACGGGTGCGTTCCGCCGTCACTGGCAAACAAATATGGCGCCAGATTTGCAGGGCACGGCATTCCAACAGAGGGAAAAAGCGGCGGGCTGTCGGTCGAGCTTGTGTGCAAGGCTGGCAAAGGCGTGCTTGCGCGATTCTCAAGGGTAGATGGAAAATTCCGTTTGGTCGTGACCAGATGCGAGGTTAAGGAACCGTCAGACAATGAAATCAAAGCGCGTAGAGATGAGTGCGGGATTCCATTTTGGCCGCATGCATTTGTAACGGCGCTATGTGACATAGATGTACTGCTTGAGAATTGGGACAATGAATATGCATGCCTGGGTTACGGCGAGCACCTGTATCAGCAGCTTATCGACTTTGCGGAGCAGACAGGGATCGAAGTTGTAGCCCTTTAGCCATAAACAATTAAGCCATAACAATAAGCCATAAACAATTAGGCTATAAACAATTAAGCCATAACAATAAAGTCATAGAACAATAGAAGCACAAAAACACTGAGACATAGAAAGTAATACGAGGCGATTCAATAATATGCAAAAACTAGGACTTAATGATATAAGAGAGAGGTTCTTGCTCTTTTTTGAGGGGAAGGGCCATTTGCGATTGGGAAGCTTTTCGCTCGTTCCGGAGAATGACGCCAGCCTTTTGCTGATCAACTCAGGCATGGCGCCCCTGAAGCCGTATTTTACCGGGGCTGCACTTCCGCCCAGAAGGCGTGCGGCAACTTGTCAGAAATGTATTCGGACGCCGGATATTGAACGGGTTGGCAAGACTGCGCGTCACGGTACTTTTTTCGAAATGTTGGGGAATTTCTCGTTCGGCGACTATTTCAAAAAAGAAGCCATTGAATGGGCGTGGGAGTTTGTCATCCAGGACTTGCGCCTGCCGGCTGAAAAACTCCATGTATCGATATACATGGATGACGACGAAGCGTTTAACATTTGGCGCGACAACATCGGACTGCCAACCGAAAGGATCGTAAGGCTCGGCAAGGAGGATAACTTCTGGGAACATGGGCTTGGACCGTGCGGTCCCTGTTCAGAAATATACTTTGACAGGGGAGAGGCGTTTGGGTGTGGAAGCGACTCTTGCGCCGTAGGATGCGACTGCGACAGGTATATAGAATTCTGGAATCTGGTCTTTACCCAGTTCAACAAGAGCTCAGACGGCAGTTATTCGAGACTTGCAAGCCCGAATATAGACACGGGTATGGGCCTCGAGAGGTTGGCTTGTATAATGCAGGATGTCGACAACATGTTTGAGGTGGATACTATCAGGCGAATCATAGAGACAGTATGTGATCTGGCATCGGTAAAATACCACGAAGACAGTGAAACGGACGTGTCGGTCAGGGTTATCACGGATCATATCAGAAGTACGGTAATGATGGCGTCTGATATGATCCTGCCTTCAAACGAAGGCCGGGGATACGTGCTGAGAAGATTACTGAGGCGCGCGGCGCGCCATGGGCGGTTACTGGGCGTTAAGGGTAACTTCCTTGACGCATTGTCGCAGACAGTTGTGGAGGAGTCCGGTTTGGCGTACCCTGAACTCGTTGAAAAAAGGGAGTACATAAGAAAGGTACTCTCGTCTGAGGAGGAACGCTTTTCCGCCACGCTGGATCAGGGGCTTATAATCCTAAACGAATACTTAGACGAGCTGAAAGCGACGGGGAGAAGCACTATCGACGGGGATATGGCGTTTAAGCTCTATGACACTTACGGGTTTCCGTTGGACCTGACGAGAGAGATTGCCGACGAGGCAGGGTTGGTTATTGACGAAACTGGTTATTCGAATAATATGAACCTTCAAAGAGAAAAGGCGCGCGGCGCTATAAAGGGGAAGAATTCCGAGGCTTGGAGCGCAAAGATAAAGAGCGCCGTCGAAATCACCGAGGGTACGGAGTTTACAGGTTATTGCGAAACAAAGTCGGACGCGACGGTGTTGGGAATCATCCTGGATGATCGAGCGGTCGATGTGGCTGGCGAAGGGGAAACGGTTGTTATAATTCTGGATCGGACGCCTTTTTACGCGGAAAGTGGAGGGCAAGTGTCGGATATAGGCGAAATCCGGACCGCCAACGCCGGAATTGAGGTGTTCAGTTGCGTTAAGACTGAAATCGAGCGAAGCGCCGCCGGCGCAGGCGGCGAACGCAATGGTGATGGCGCAGGCGGCGGACACGGCGCTGTCGGCTACGGACAGAGTAGCGACAGCGGACAGGATGGCGACGCCAACAGAGTCAGTGGCGATGGCGCAGGAGGCGGACACAGTGGCGCCGGTGATGGCGCAGGAGGCGGACACAGTGGCGCCGGTGATGGCGGCGGACACGGCGGCGGCAGCGTTTATTTACATCACTGTGAGGTGAAAACAGGATCGATTTCAAAAGGGGACGCCGTGATGGCTGCAATCGACGCTTCCAGGCGTTTTGACATCGCCAAGAACCACACGGCAACGCATCTGTTGCAGCGAGCGCTGGTACAAACACTTGGAAGTCATGTACATCAAGCCGGTTCTCTTGTTGCGAGCGACAGGCTCAGATTTGATTTTACACACTTTGAGCAGATCAGCCATGATACTCTGAAGAAAATAGAAGAAATCGTAAATGAAAAGATACTGGAGAACTTGCGCGTCGGCGCCGTGGAAATGAACGTCGACGATGCGAAGAAAACGGGCGCTACAGCCCTATTTGGCGAGAAATACGGGGATGTCGTGAGGGTTGTGAGCGTTGGGGATTTCTCAAAGGAATTGTGCGGGGGTACCCATGTCGGGAGTACGTTAGATATAGGAATGCTTACAATCCTGTCTGAAGGAGGGATTTCAGCCGGTACAAGAAGGATTGAGGCGATTACCGGACGAGAGGCAATTGAACGGCACAGGGGTAACGGCGCAATTCTGGCTGCGGCGTCTGCGGAACTGAAAACTGTTCCGGAGGATCTCGTCAAGAGGATCGACGCGATACTCGCTGAAATAAAGGAGAAGGATAGGGAACTGTCGAGCATAAAGGAGAAAATGATAGCGGGTTCAGTTGACGGCATAGTTGCGAAGGCTGTAGATGTAGAAGGCGTACAGTTAATAATTGAGCGACAGGATCACCTCGATATGGAAGCTTTACGCAATTTGGCCGATAATATTAAGAGTCGGGAAAATGCGTGTGTTGTGGTATTGGCCTCCGGGAAGGACGGGAAAGTCAGCTTAGTGGCGGCGGCGGCGCCAGGCGCGCTCGCGAAGGGCGTGCATTCAGGCAATATAATCAGAGAAGTCGCAAAGATAACCGGTGGCGGAGGAGGGGGAAGGCCCGACATGGCGCAGGCGGGAGGCAAAAATGTTGGCATGATCGACAAAGCGCTCGAAGCCGTGCCGGATTTGCTTACGCGCCAAATCAATCAAGTCGTTTGACACGGTCTATTTAGAAATGGAGGTCGATATAGTGGAATGTATTTTCTGTAAAATTATCAATGGGGATATCCCATCCTCTAAGGTATACGAGAACGAGCATGTTGCGGTTATACGCGATATAAACCCTGTGGCGCCGGTACATGTGCTGATTATTCCGAAAAAGCACATAAACAACATACTTGAGGCTGGTGAAGGCGATGAGGGCGTTATAAAGGAAATGCACAAAGCTGTGCAAGAGGCGGCGGCGTTGACCGGGGTTGATAAAAATGGCTTTAGGGTAATTATCAACTGTGGCAAACATGGAGGCCAAACTGTTGACCATCTGCACTACCACCTTATCGGAGGGTCGAATTTAGGGGCAAAGCTCATCTGAAAAGCCTATAGAGTGCTTTTGTCAAGGCGGCAGTTACTGCGTCTTTTGTATAACAGACAGCTTTTCAGACTCCATCATGCTATTGCAGAGGATAATCACAAAATAACAAGATTCTGACTCCTGACACCTGACCCCTGGCCCCTGACTCCTGACTGGGGCAACTACTTGGAGATAACTATCATGGATATTGTTTTAGAAAAAGTTCAAATGGACGACATTGTGCAATCAGAATTTGATCGTTACATCTCGTATCCTTCCAAGATTGATGGCGTTCTTCAAATCTATCTTTTTGGCTCTTTTGCATGGGGAAATCCAACAAAGGGAAGCGATCTCGATTTTATAGCAGTTGTGCGCGATGGAATTAATCCGCTGGAAGTGATGCAAGGAGTAAGCCTAAACTTAACAGACAGACAAGTACCTCTGGATGTTTTAGTAGATACTGATAGTGTTTTTCGTGAGCATTCCGAACCTGACCGCGCCACATTACAGCGGGAGATAAAATATAAAGGAACACTTGTTTATGGCAAACCGTGGCATTAGAAGCGCAAAACGAATATATGATTTTGTTTGTTGCCGTTTGGGCTTACAGAAGGTCTTCTTCCAATAATGATATAGAAACATTACAAGCAAAGCTGACCTTGCATCGTGCCCAATCCATAACGCATTGATCTCACTTCGTAGGTATAATTATCCCCTATGGCACTATGACACCATAGGGGATGGGACAAAACCAGCGCATATTTCAATCAGGTACATCCAAGATGATGGGTTGATTGTGGTACATCTGAAGCAGTATCAATTGAACAGCAGCTCTCTTTCTACACCGATTGCCTGAATGTACTTATCTACATAATACCCATCTTTGTTTTCTAGTTTTGCAAGGCCTATCAAAGACCAAAATGTTTTACAAACCCTTACATATTCATTATAGTTTCTGATATTGTCTTCGATTACGTCTTTATATCCCAAATACACACTCATAACACGTACATTCACGCTGTCGTAAATCGGGAACTTGTTTGATTGGAAGTGATGACAGTATTTTGTCGCGAACGAAAAATGATCAATATATCCTTTATTTTTTTCCTTTCCGCGCGCAGAGTAAACGCGTCTTAGTTTATCCACCGGGCTATAATCATTGTCAGCACAATCAAATGCTTTATCTGAATTTAGGGATTTTATTTTTTGCACAATCAGTTCTTGCTCGGCACTTGAGATTCGGGTTTTGTAGATATTATTAATGCTTTTTACCTGTGCTTCAGGCGTGAGTTCTTGAAAACTTTCCCAAAGATCATCTTCGTTTTTCTTTGGTTTATTCTCATAATTCGCACGAAAAATTTTGTAACCTTCTGAGGAAGGGATATAAAACCTGTTTTCAACCATTGAAAAATACCTCCTATAGTATATTGTTGATAAATTTTAGAATATGCTTAGATGTACTGCGTTGTCAAGTCAGGGAAATTCCAGTGATTAGAACCTGGCGGGGAACATTGTCGTGTACAGTATACAGGGTACTACTGACCCTATCAATGTTGATTCCAATGACAAAAGAAGCTGCCTTAATTGAAAAAGTAAACGCAACTCTTCCGTTGCATGTACTTTTTCGGAGATGCAGTTAGTATTTCGCAGAATAAAAAAAAGTTGTATTCTTTGCAGTTGCATTTACCTTTTCTATGCTGGTCAATGAAATTCTAAGGCGCTATCATGAAGTCTGTCCATGTGGCTTTTTCTGAAGCTGTGAGCAAAGCGCAAGGGTGGGAGGACGACGAAATATAAGATAAACTACCGCCATTTGCCTTCTATTGAGCTCCACGTCTTCGTAAATGTGCGCTTTTCAAATATAGTGGATACAATCTCCCGTAGAAAAACATTAATGGTCTCCAGTGTATTTGCAAAGTTATCGTCTGCACCTTTTATCTTCTTTAAGAATGCAGTCCACTTCTTTTTCATCTAAGAATGAGATTTTCCACATATTTGGAACGCGGTAGCCGCCGCAGAAATTCTTCCTGGCAGAACAATTGGAGGCAGAGTTGATTGCTCCGTCCCGTTTCCTTTGTTTTTCAGCCGTGCAAGTACTGATGCCGCCATATCAGCCATTAAGAAGCACCTCCATCAAATTTGTTACTTTCGTGTAGAGAATAATAACCATTCCGTACCCGCTCTATGGCGCCTTGTTTGCACAGATCGGAAACCGCATAATTCGGATATCCTGCTTTATTAAAATCTGCGGTACGAGCCACACCACCGGCATCATTTATTTCGCTGTGGATTTTTTCAATGTCGTACAATGCTCAGTCTCCTTTCGACCGCATCATATTCATTTCTGCGGTCTATTATATTATTGCACAACCAAAAAAGAAAAATCAGCTATAAATTTACGCTGAAAATTTATTTGTGCGGTCAATTATAGGTTTATTAGCATCAAAAAGCCAATAGCTTCGGCAAAAAAACTGTGGTTATGGGCCATTTATTTTTGTCGTAAAGTAAAGTCCTCGCTAAAGCAAAACGTAGTCAAGAAAAAGGACGTTTCGAACTTGCGCCTGTGAAGAAAATGAATAATGTCAAGCTCGAATTTGTCGCGGGGATAACCATGCCGGGCGGCAAGGTAATTGAGCGCAGGGTTGATGCCGATGACGGGATTCCAGCCGCTGATGATTTCGACGCTTCATCGAAAGAGGGTTTCCTGGAATCGTTCGACGCGCTGGAGAAAGTGGCTTTGCAAGCCAGAAACAAGATTGCGAAAGACATAGCGGACGCCTATCTGGAAGAAGTGTCCAAAAAAACGAATAGCATACCCCCGGTCAAAGCAGCGCCGTGACCATAATAAGTGTTGTTCAAAGGGTTTTGTAGCATTCAAAGAAAGGTATGGTAATAATTATGAATAGCAGAATCTGAAAGGCTTACAGAGTGCATTTGTAAGCGCAGAGGACGAACGTTTTAAACTGCTCGCAACGGACGGTATGTTCGTGAAGCGTCCAGTGCGTGTTGATGAATACCGCGTTTTGGTCGGCTTCAACCGCGATTAATGGGAATCTACATTTACCGATTTTCTCCCAACAACAGAGAACGCTCCCTCAACTCCATTGCTTTTTCCCGGCCTTCAACCAACTCCATAATCAGATCTATTGCTTCAGTCTTCCCGATTTTTCCATTAGAAAACAGCCATTCAAGCATAATAGTGCAAGCGCCTATATTCACAACTTTTGTTTTTAGTGGGTTCATTGAGGGAAAGATAGCTTCACAAAAAGACTGACCGGAAATCATAGCAGTTGGATAAAGCAAGGAATCCCGCATCATTAATCGTATTCGTTCAAAGTTATTCTTACTGTTTTCAAAAACAGTGTTAAATAATGAAAGAATGTTGATTTCTTCTGTTATTTGATATTTTTTTAGATAATCGGCAGTTGAATCATTGGTCGCTGAAAACAGGATCTGTTCTTTGTTCTCAAAATGTCGATAAAATGTAAATCTGGAAACGCCAGCTTTCTCGGCAATTTCCTTGACTCTTAGCTCTTGGAAACTTTTGGTTTTTAGCAGAAAATAAAACGCTTCAATGATCCAATGCCTGCTGTTTTCCGTCTGCGCTGTATGATCCACAAAATATCACCTCGTCAAATCTAACAGAAATGGGTTTTTGTCAGCTGTAAACCTTTACAGATTCACTGTACAATAAATTTGTAATGAATACAAGCTCGCCAACAAGAATATAGAGGAGATTTGAAGAATCAGATTTGAATGAATAATGAAATTGGGAAATTTAATGATGGACCAAGACCTGTCTTATGCCCGGCAAATGGCTTTATGTCTGCCTAGTGGTAGTTATAGGATGGGATTGGAAATAAAAAAGAAGAGAGGAAAAACCATGCACAGAAAACGTATCCCAGCACTTGCACTTGCTCTTACACTCGTGATGCTGTGTGAACTGTTGGCTATCGGGCTTACAGCCTTTGCCTTGCCGACTGACCCAACCAGCATTGTTGGACTGACAGTCAATTTCAAAGAACAGCCTCTGGGAATCGAAACGGACAACCTTCGTTTCGGTTGGAAAATGGAATCTCCTGTCATTGGTCAGGGCCAGAAAGCGTACCAAATTGTTATTACTAAGGATGAGCCAAACGGCGCAGTTGTGTGGGACAGCGGCAAGGTCCAAAGCGGCGTTTCAGCTTCTGTCCCCTTTACGGGAAACCCATCCGTCTTTTTGCCAGAAACACGATTCTATTGGACGGTTAACGTAACCGATGTCTATGACAGCGAGCATATTTCGCAGCCTGCATATTTTGAGACCGGCGCAGATTGGGGCAGCGCAGAATGGATTACCATTGAGAATTTTGCCGACGGAACACCGTCTCTGTTGTTCCGCACTGAGCAGGCGTTGAATGAAGAAGCCGGTGATATCGTGTCGGCGCGCCTGTATATTACCGGACTTGGCGTCTATGACGCCTATGTCAATGGTAAGTTGGTGCAAGGGGAAGTTGGCTCCATTATGGCGCCCGGTTGGACCGATTATAGCAGCTACATACATTACCAGACCTATGACGTCACGGACTATCTGTCTAAAGGCGATCAGGCGGTTGTGTTGGGCGCCATAGTAGGTAGCGGATGGTATGATACCGCAGCCGTCGCCCCGGCTGCCAACGGGTACAGGGATATGATCGGAAAAACAGGGGCTGGGGCGCCTCTGGAACGCTGCCTATTTGCCAAAATGGTAATTACATATGCAAGCGGCACACAGGAAATAGCTACCAACGCTGATAGCTGGAAGGTTAGTGCCCAGAGCCCTTATGGAAAAAACGGCTTATGGGAAGGGGAGGTTTACGACGCCGGTAAAGCTAAGGCTTTGGGAGAGTGGAAGGAAGCAGGCTATGACGATTCCGGTTGGGCATCGGCGGAAGCGGTAGTCTACAAAGGCCAAAGCGCCACCGGGCGCAACCCAGACAACAGGGGTAACGTCTATGCCAGCAGCGACAGCCTGATTTACGATTTTGCAACTCTGCCGCTTAAGGCAGCTTATACATACAATGAAAGCGCTGATATCATCAATGTTGGCAACCCTTATCCCAAAGGAGAGATTGATTTCTCCAGGGCTGTTTCATATGAAGACGGAGATGAGATCTTCCTGAAGGCTGGCGATACGTTGATTGCGGACTTTGGACAAAACGCCGCCGCCAGGGTCGCTTTCCAAGTTGAAGCCCCAACCGGAACGAACATAACCATCAATCCGGCTGAAATCGTGAGTGACGGTCTTGACACCGGTTTCGCGAAGGGGATGCCGGTCATACCTGGCGCGAACAGAAACGCCGGTTCTGCAGACGGCGTCCGCTTTCGTTATACTTCCTCCGGAGACGGGATTGAATCTTATGAGGCGCGGTTCCATTTCTGCGGTTATCAGTATCTGTCGATAAAGGCGGACAAGGACGTCACGTTCCACAGCCTTTCATCGATTGCGATTTCGTCTGTCGGCAAGGAAATCGGATTTGTGGAGACCTCTAGCGCCCTTGTCAATCAATTTGTCCAAAACTCAAAATGGAGTCAGGCTAGCAACTACTCTTCGGTTCCCACCGATTGTCCCACGCGCGAATACTATGGCTGGTCTGGAGATGCGCAGCTCTTTGTTGAATCGGGAATGTATCATTTTGACTCGTCTCTACTCATTGGAAAATACATAGACAGTATGGACGACTATTATAAGACCTATAACGGGTATGGAAACATCATGCCCATGCATACCGCCAGCGCGTTTTCCATGATGGAGGGATCCGGCTGGGCTGACGCGGGTATCATTGTCCCCTATGCTTATTGGCAGTATACCGGGGATATATCGCTTATCAGCGCTTATTGGGACAACATGCGCTTGTATGTCGACAAACAGAGCGCGACCGGTCTTTCGTATAGCTTGGGCGACTGGAACGGTATACGGGGTGAAGCCGCCACAACAGGGTTTATGACACGCGCGTTCAATATCTATATCAACGATTTGATGGCTCAAATGGCAAGCGCTCTTGGCAAGCAGGCGGATACGGAAAAGTACGCGCAAAACACGGAAACCAAGCGCCAGGCAGCCATTGACCGCTATGTGAATGCGGTTGGCGACGTCCTTTGCGCAACAGTTGACGGCAGTTCAGGCCTTTATGGTTCCGAGCCCAATGCGGCTAACGTTTTCACGGATAACTCACAAACAGCGCTCTCATGGGCCCTCAAGCTGAAGCTCTACAATACCGAAGAACAGCGGCAGGGTCTGGCCGCGAATCTCGCTGCCAGCATCAAAAACACTGGTCAGTCAATAAGCGAAAGGCGAGGCGAAAACACCCTGGCAACAGGTTTCCTGGGTGTGAACGTCCTTCTGCCAGCGGTGAGTGAATTCCACAGTGACGCGGCCTATGACTTGATGATGAGCACCAATATGTATTCTCCCGCGTACTCAGTCGCATGCGGCGCCAACTCCATGTGGGAGAGTTGGACAATGTGGAGGCCGGAAAGCGGATATGTCGTCGGCTCCACTTCTTACAACCACTATTCCTACGGCGCGGCGTCCGAGTGGATATACGAGTATATGCTAGGGATACAAAAGGACGCGCTCAATCCCGGATTCAAGCATTTCATCCTCCAGCCCCAGCCGAATGCGTGTTTGGATTACGCCAACGGCAGCTATGAGAGTTACTATGGCAACATTGCATCCAATTGGACAATGAATGGTGACAGCCTCAGCACATACAACTGTACAGTCCCCGCCAACACGACAGCCACCCTCTATCTGCCTATTGACGAAGCGGAACTGGACGATTTCAATCAGATTCCCGGCTTGACCTACCTTGGCATGGAAGGGCATAACGGTCTGGATTGCGCCATATTCAGCCTGCTTTCGGGCGGTTACGACTTCGAAGTGACGGCAAGCGGACTTGTGGCTTCGCACGCTACCGGTTATATCGTACCTGATCAACTGATGGGCGCGGTCCTGGCCGAAATCCGCGCAGACGAAGCGGCTGTGCCCGTTAATATCCAGGTGTCCTTTACCGTATCCCTGATGAACGTGAAAGGCGCAGGAGTTGTTACGCTGAGTTTCACAGTAGACGGCAGGTATTTGGATATTGCCAGTGCGACTGCGCTAAACGGCTTCTCCACGGCGCCGGGGGGTAATCTTACATGGGAATACGTGGGAGGTCAAGTGTGGAAGGCTACAGTAAAAGTGATGTGCCCTGGCTTTGTTAATATTGATGGCCCGCTGGACGTTTTAAAGATCAGCGGAGTGGCGCGCGATCTCCTCGGTGACGCGACGGTCACGCTCACCGATATCACGGTCACTGGCGATGTGGACGGGTACTCAAGCGCCATGCCGAGTCTGATCAAGACGGCTGAGGCGGTGACTTCCGTTGTACCTAAGGCGCCTGCTTATTCCAAGTACGACCTTAACCATGACGGGAAGATTGATGAACTCGATCTGGCTATAGTGGTTTACTACTATCTTGCAAATGACCTGGAAGCGGATTGGGATGTGGTGTTGTTTGACATCGCCTCAGCCAAAGACTGCGACGTGGCTCGAAATGGTAGAGTAGACTTAGCGGATATGATCGAAGTCATCGCGAATTACTGCAATTCATACGATCTGTAACATACGATATGCAACATATGATCTGAAACATACGATCTGAAACATATGATCTGAAACATACGATCTGCAACATATGATTTGAAACATACGATATGTAACTGAATATCCTTTTCCCTTTTTAGAAATGGAACCCGCGGCGGAAAATCCGCCGCGAGGTTTCATTATGCTTCGTTTGTTTCGTTTGCTTCGTTTGCTTCGTTTGCTTCGTTTGCTTCGTTTGTTTCATTATGTTTCGTTTGTTTTATTGTGTTTCGTTTGTTTCATTAATACTTCGTTTGTTTCATTAATACTTCGTTTGTTTCATTAATACTTCGTTTGTTTCATTAATACTTCGTTTGTTTCATTAATACTTCGTTTGTTTCATTAATGCTTCGTTTGTTTCATTATATTTCGTTTGTTTCATTATGCTTCGTTTGTTTCATTAATTTCATATGCTCCATCATTGTGGTCTCCTCCCTGACATCTTCGGATCCAGCACATCGCGAAGCGCTTCACCGAAAAGAGTGAATCCGAGGGTTGTAAGAATGAGAAACAATCCGGACCAAACTACAGGCCACACGGATTGGCGGATGAGGCTGAACCCATCCGATAGAATAACGCCCCAGGATGGAGACGGGGGCCTCACGCCCAAACCAAGAAAAGAAAGCCCGGCTTCAAAAGTGATGACCCAAGGCAGGTCCATTGCCGCAAGCAGTAGGACCGGAGCAACAACATTCGGCAGAATATGCGACGTCAGGATGCGAAAATCCGAAGCTCCCAATGAACGTTCGGCTTCCACGTAGACAGCCTCCCTGACCGAAAGTACCTGAGCGCGAACGACGCGAGCGTAATTTGGGGTCCAGGTCACCCCAATGACGATGACAACGTTGAACAGGGAAGGACCCAGCAGGGCAAGTATTGCCAAGGCAAGGACGATTGCCGGAAAAGACTGGGCGGAATTCATGATTACCAGAATAATACTATCAACACGTCCGCCTATATATCCCGATATAAGCCCCAATACAATTCCTATCGTTATTGCTATGGCTACGGAGGGGACCGCTGTGCCCAGCGCAATTTGGGAACCGTAAATCAATCGGGAGAAAAGATCACGCCCAAGATGATCCGTACCTAAAATATAGTTGGCTGACGGACCCTGAAACCGGCTGTTAACGTCCAGTTCGGCATAGTGATATGGAGCGATTGCCGGCGCAAAGATAACAATAATTAGAAAAGCGAACACAAGAAGAAATCCAAGCAGTCCCATCGGGCGCCTCAACACGTCGCCGAGCACAGGAACACGGTCAAGAAGCATATCCAAACGACTTACGGGTTTGTTTAAGCTGCTCATATCAATCCCTCACCTTGTCAAGTTGGATTCTCGGATCCAGAAGGGTGTATATAAAGTCCACCAGAAAATTAATTACTACGAACAAAAAGGACACTATCAGGACACCCGCCCGGACAACCGGAAAATTACGGGACTCAATTGCCTTGTAAAGTAGAAGCCCCATCCCTGGACGGGAAAAGATGACCTCGATAAATACGGCGCCGCCCATCAAACTGCCAATCCCCACTCCCAACACGGCAACCGTAGGTATCAACGCGTTTTTAAGCGCATATTTGTAGCGAATAAGGCGCTCTGAGACGCCCCCGGCTCTTGCGGCGCGTATATAATTCTCGTTCAGGACTTCCAGAAGGCTGGTGCGGACTAAACGCGACATGTATCCGATCCATGAAATCGCCAGGGATACCGAGGGGAGGAACAGACTCTTGAGATATTCGACAACGCCGCCGGACGTACCTGCTCCTATTGCAGGCAAGATCCGCAGTTGTACCGCGAAAATAAGCAGTAAAAACAGTCCGGCCACATATGCGGGAATCGTAATCAATGATATTGAAAAGAGCGTGGTTAAGCGATCCGGCCATGATCCGGGGTGAGTTGCCGAGTAGACGCCGAGTGGGATTCCCAGTATTATAGCTAACCCCAGTCCCGCCAATGCTAAGGTGATGGTGTGCGGCAAAGCGTCGCCTATCATATCATTGATCGAGCGACCGGTAAATATATCCGTGCCTAAATTACCCCTCAGTAAGTTCAACGCAAATCTGCCGATTTGAATATGGACAGGCTGATCAAGATCCATAGCGGACCTGACCCTTTCTATCATTTCCGGAGACGCACGAGGTCCCAGGAGCGTTTTGGCAGGATCGCCCGGTACGATATGGATCATTAAGGATAAAAACACCACAACTACAAGCAGCACTGCTAAAGTCATTGTCAGCCGCTTAACAAAGTATGTCAGCATAGGAATCTCCTTTTACTTGACTTGGGTCGGCCTTGTCCTGCGGCGGCCTTACCCCGGGTCGGCGCCGAAAACACTGTTTCCCATACTGTTGTGTTTACGTCACAGTCACGTTGGCAACTCAATCCCCAGGAACACTAATGAAAAAACGAGTTGCTTAAGCCGGAAGTTACTAAACGCCGCGCGAATAGCGCGGTGTGAGCGCCTCGCGCTCGTGAGGCGAAGGGAATCGCGCTTCGCTGAGCCTAGTTGGGTGCGGGCGTTAGCCCGCATTAGTTTATAACCTTAAAATCACGCACCATTGGTATTGTTCCGTTGCTGTCCATAACAGGGCTGACATTTGGCATGAAAGCGTAGGTTTTTGGCATATGCGTGATCCACACCGTGTGAGCAGCCTCATCCCACAGCTTCTGCATTTCTATATAGATAGAAGCTCGTTCGGTTGGGTCTGTTGTGGAAAGACCTCTCCGATGTAACTCGTCAAACTCGGCGCTGGGCCAACGCATCCAGTTCCAAACGCCAACCTGGTCACTGGTAAACCACATAGTAAACCAAGCTGGATCCGCCATTGCGGAAAACATAATCGCAAACATTTCCAACTCCAAGCCCTTATCGCCCTCGCCGGCTACCCAGAAAGCACTTGGATCCAGCGGGGTTATGGTGAGATTTATACCGATTTCAGCCAGGTTTTGCTGTATGATCTCAGCCCAGGTACGGTATTCAACAGTGCTTTCAATTATAATTTCCAGATCAAGTGACGTGAGGCCTGCCTGAGCCATATAGCCCCGCGCTTTCTCAACGTCTCGTTGATATAGCGGAGCGTCTTCCCAATATCCAAGGACCCTGGGCGGGAGCAAAGCCCGGGCCTGCTCCGCCTTACCGAAATATGCGGCTTCCAGAATGGAAGGCACGTCAATAGCATAGCGGATTGCCTGACGTACATTGATATCCTGCAGTTTGGGATTTTGCATGTTCAAGCCTACCCAGCCATAAGAGAGGGTTGGAATAGTCATTACATTGTATCTGGGATTGCTCTCAAACAAATCAGTCGAACCCAGGGTTATTAGGCTGAAGTCGAGTTCGCCGGCTTCAAAGGCAACTTCGGCCGATGTATCATCTATGATCGGGATCAAATGGATCTCGTCCCAATCGGGCTGTTCGCCCCAATAATCAGGGTTGCGCTTGAGCACCATGCGCTCTGTTGGCCTCCACTCTTCAAACAGGTATGGGCCTGTCCCAACGGCATCAGTAGAAAACCCCTCCGGCCCTACATCCTCATAAAACTGCTTACAGGCAATTAAGCCTGATGTCAGCGGCATGGTCGTCGTCCAAAGCGTTACCTGCGGTTCGCTCAGAACTATTTTGCCTTGATATTTATCAATAATCTCAATATGGTCAAGGGCAGCCCAGTCGTCCGCGTAAGCTGCGCCCAACTCCGGATCCTGAAAACGCTCAAATGAAAACTTGACGTCCTCTGTTGTCAACTCGCCGTATCCCCGTTGCCACATAATTCCTTCCTTTAGTTTAAAGCTGATCTCGAGACCATCTTCCGAAACTTCCATCCATTCGGCGAGAACGTTCATGGTCTCTGTAGAATTGGGGATATAGCGGATCAGCCCCTCCATAACCGCGCGGTCTACGGTATCATCGACCCAGCGGACGATGAAAGCCGGATCCAGATTTTGAATGTCATAATCAGTCCTTAAGCGTAATATATTGTTGCCCGAGGACTGATCTATGTTGTCATTGCTGCCGGCTGTGGTTTGAACAGCGTTGTTGCCACTGCCACTGCCACTGCCGCTGCTGTCGCCACTGCCACTGCCACTGCCGCCACTGTCGCCACTGCTGCTGTCGCCAACGCTGCCGCCGCTGTCGCCACTGCCACTGCCGCTACCGCCGCTGTCGCCACTGCCGCCGTCGCCGCCGCTGCCTGTAGTTTGGCTGTCCTGAGCGGCTTGGGTAGTGTTTTGTGAGGACTGAATGTTATTACCGCCGCATGCCGCTAATGTGAAACAGATCAACAATAGCAAACTTAAGATAACACGTGTACTTCTCTTTTCCATAATCTTGCTCCTCTCATATTTTGCTCTCCCTCGCTCTCGCAAAAGCAGGATTTCGTATTAAACATGATCCCTTAGAATAGACAATGCCCGGCTTTTGGTATATACCTGTGTGTTCCCCTCATATGCGTCAAGCTCATTCTTCAGATAAAAATAGCTCTCGTCAGAAGTCATGATACTGTGTGTTTCGACACGGGCGACCCAATCGCCACGACTGATCTCAATCTTTCGGCTGCACTCTGCTTTTGCGGACAGAGGCTCGCCTTCCACTATGCTATATGTGTTGCCTGTGATTTCATCAAACACAAGACCGTTATCCGATATCCTGCGCCTGCCTGAATCGAAGCGGTCCGTTATTAGCATCCCGCCTGTTTCAACTTCATATTGAATGCTCCTATTGCTTTCACTGGGCCGCAGCCACTCCATATCCAGCGGGGGCGATTCCTCGGGCGCAGCAAAATCCGGAAGGCCGGAGTCTAATTCGCCCGGACGCCGTAACGGTAAGATGAGCCTGCAGGCGGGTCCACAGTATAGCGTCATGATAGTTTTAACAGGCGACGGCCAGGCGTGAGGCCAATATGTGGGTGAAACCGCAATACGCCAGCAATGCCCTTCGCGCATCCTGTATCCTGTGACATTCAACTGAAGAGTCACATCGTAAACTTGACCTGGTACAAGCGGCGACGGGCTTTCGTGAGATTTGCGGTGCGTAAGATTGACAAGTCCCCAAGTTATAAGCCTTGACGACCCATCAGGCGCCACATCACATAGGCGGGATGAAATGAGGGCGTTTTGGCGATCAAATGAAACTCTCAGCAAAACCTCGGGAAACCCAAGTATCTCGATTGGTTCATCAAGAGGCGCAGACGTAAAACAGACAGAGAGCCCATCGTCTGCGCGCTGATCAATAGGCATACCGATAGAGCCGCCGTTTGGACACCATACTCCGGCGGTCATTCCGGTGATTTGGCTGCCTTGAAAGCTTTGGGATTTCTCTGAACCCGGTTCTTCCGCCAAACGGCTTTCGGTAAGGAAGTACGTCCGCTGAAAGTGTTCAGCCGGAGGCCATTTTTCCTCGGCCGCCCAGCGACCGGGCCACTCCGCCTCAAAGGAACGCGGCGGCGGACCTTCAGGCAGCCAGACGCGTATTTGTGGTTCATCCATAATACCGTTGCAGATACCCTTTAGCCAGTAATCCCACCAACGTAAACATTCCTGCAAAAAACCGATAGCCGGCCCGGGCGTCGCATAATGCGGATACATGTGAGCCCAGGGGCCTATTAACCCCTTGCGCGGCGCAGCCAGCCCCGACATAAGTCGCGGGATTGAATTGGTATAAGGGTCAGCCCAGCCGCCTACAGCGTATACCGCGCATTTGATCGCGCCGTAATCCATCGCTACCGAGCCCTGCTTCCAGTAATCATCTAACAGCTGATGGCTTAACCAATTTTCGACAAAAGGCGGGGTATTCTCCAATCTTTCAAACCACGTCTTGCGCCATTGCTCGCCTACTACTGCGGGGTCAGGCGGTAAAGCGTTAAAGGCAAACATATATGACGCCCAACTTAACAAATCCGAACCCAGAACACAACCGCCCATGTAGTGACAGTCATCGGTATAACGGTTGTCTGTCGAGCATACTGTGATTATTGCCTTCAGTTCCGGAGGTTGTCGGGACGCGACTTGAAGGCTGTTGAATCCGCCCCAGGATATGCCCATCATACCGACACCACCGTTACACCAGGGCTGAGCGGTCAACCATGTGATCACTTCCAGGGCGTCATGCTGTTCCCGAGGAAGATATTCGTCGAGCAGGAGTCCGTCAGAGTCGCCGCTGCCACGCATGTCAACGCGCACAGACGCATACCCGTGAGCTGCAAAGTAAGAATGCATAGGCTCGTCGCGAAAGGCCGTTAAGTCATTTTTCCTGTAGGGGAGATACTCCAATATAGCAGGTACAGGATTTTGCTCTGCGTCTACCGGTAGCCATATCCTCGCGGCAAGATTCGTTCCATCTGAAAGAGGGATCCATATATGCCTAATCAATTTGACAAGTGAAGGCTCACTTTTTTGTAAACATGTCATTATATACAACTACCCTTCAATTATTAACAAACCTTCGTTTATTAACAATCCATTCTTCTACATATTATAGGGTCAAACGGGCAGTAAATCAATGACCAATATGTATATTGAAACCTGTTCCCCTGTTTCCCCGTTACTCTTCAGACACAATGTCATTTAGTTAAGTTGCTACAAAAAAAGGTAGAGCGGAAAAACACGCGTGAGGAATTATACCAATGCGGGCTAACGCCCGCAACCCAACTCGGCTCGGCGAAGCGCGGTTCCCCTCGCCTCACGAGCGCAATGCGCTCGCACCGCGCTATTCGCGCGGC
>JGI24702J35022_10000608_pt1 | contig 21719 bp, 18 predicted proteins | sample TergutTh196P4_FD_35022 | JGI IMG/M metagenome (IMG submission 35022)
AAAAAAGGCGCCGGGGGTTCCGGTCCCCCCGGACCCCTAAACGGCCAGGGGCAAGCCCCTGGACCCCAAAAACCGTAGGCTTACGTAGGGGGCAACGACCTGCAGAAAGAACATTCATGCCGTTTTGTGCCTTCCGCAGGAAGGAATGCTTATAAGGAGGGGAGATCTTCTATGAAAGTAAAGCTCACAGATATTACCGACGTCGTCAGGAGCAAGAATTCGGGGCCATACGAACTCACATTCGATATCATGTTTAAAACCTTTGATTGGTATGAGAAGGCGCGCAAATCCCGCTGCATTAGCGAAGAGCTCATTTGCAATCTATATAGGATTAAGCCGAAAGATATTATAAACATAGTGGAGTTTTCGCCGGCTAAAGCTATAAAGATCACCATCCGCCGTCCGATTTGCTCCGGCGACTTGGGAGAAACAGACGTTTACGGCGCTCAACAGCACGCTCCACTTCTGGGACTGGAGCTTGATATATGAGCATATTAGGAATTGGACGTATATCGATTCCGAATTTTGCGGCTTATAAAACAGGAGGGATGCCACAGTGATTTTTGATCCCATGCAGCAAAACCATCTTTACAGCGTGTTTTTTGCTCCGCGTGGCAGCCGGCGTATGGCGCAGTTGGGGATGCAGCTTGCACAGTTATACTTGAGTCCGTTCGACCAGTTAGTTGGCGTGGTGGGAGAGGCGGGTTCAGGGAAGAGCTTGTTGATCAAGGGCATGTTCCCGGGCCTGGAACTCAGCAATGATGACCAAGGCGTCGGCGCGCGCCCGTTGCGCATCCTGGATCAGGAAAACACGGATTTTTTCTCTAACCATACGTATCATGTGGATATTCGGTTCGAGTCAGCGTTTGTGCAGGCGTATGAGTTGGCCAATGCTGTACAGGAGGCGCTCAAACAGGGTAAACGCGTGGTGATTGAGCATTTTGAGATGTTGTATCCGTTTTTGGGAAAGCAAAACGCGGATATTCTGATTGGAGTCGGCGCAGAGGTTATTATAACGAGGCCGTCTATATTCGGACCCTTACCCAACGAAATTGCCAAGATAGCGTTTGACACGATCAAGTACAGAAAGATGGCGCACACCGCCGAGGATTTGCTCGAGTATCTGCTCGCGGATATGAGCAATTGGCGCTACGAGCACGGAGACGTCCGCAACGGCTTTGTATTGCGGTTCAGAAGGAAGCCGGAGCTCGATCTCCCTCTGCTGGAGAAAAAGATGGATGAACTCATTAAAAACAATCTCCCTATCTCCTATGTGGACGAAACCCACATCAATATTGGCGATATTAGACATTTCTGCACTGGGCCGCGAATTCACGTCAGTAGCACCGGCGAGATCGAGGAGTTCAAATTGCTCGATCATATATTGTTCGACCCTTACGACAACTGTTATCTTGTGGTGGGGCTTGTGGGCGAGGAGGGGCAGACAATTGACGAAGACCTGAACCGGATTGTGTTTTAGAGGAAAATTGCTCGGTAATTGACGAGGACCCGACCTGTATAGCAACTTAATCCGCAGGAACGCCAATGAAAAACGAGTTGTCGAAGGATTAAGTTGCTAACACCGCGCGAATAGCGCGGTGCGCGGACATCGTCCGCGTGAGGCGAGGGGAACCGCGCTTCGCCGAGCCGAGTTGGGTTGCGGGCGAAGCCCGCTTTGGTTTATTCGAGAGGAAATAAGATGAGGCTTATAGACGCTACAACTATTTCGGAAGCTGTGAGAAGACTTTGCATAGAGGCGAATTACCGTTTGCCAGACGACTTAAAAGCGCGCATTGAGTCTTGCCGCGCCGGAGAGGAATGGCAGATTGCCCGCGACATATTGGATAAAATAGTAGAGAACTACAACCTTGCTGAAAACGGTGAAATACCTGTTTGCCAAGATACGGGAATGGCCTGTGTTTTTCTGGAAATCGGGAGGGGCGTACACATTTGTGGGGACCTCGCCGAAGCTGTTAACGAAGGCGTACGTGAGGGTTACCGCGAGGGGGGCCTTCGTTTGTCGATCGTAAGCGACCCGTTGTTTGACAGAAAAAACACAGGTGACAATACCCCGGCTATGCTTTATACCGATTATGTGGAGGGTGATAATATTACCGTCACTGTTGCGCCAAAAGGTTTTGGTAGTGAAAATATGAGTTGCATAAAAATGCTTCGTCCTTCCGATGGAGTTGAAGGGGTGGCTAATTTCGTGCTGGAGACTGTAGAAGCCGCGGGCCCGAACCCTTGTCCGCCAATAGTGGTTGGAGTGGGCGTCGGAGGTAACTTTGATAAAGTCGCCCTGTTGGCAAAAAAAGCTTTACTTCGGCCTATTGGCGAACCTTGTGACGATGAGCGCTATGCCGCCCTGGAAACCATGCTGCTGGAGAGGATAAACGCGCTTGGGATAGGGCCGCAGGGCTTTGGCGGGCGTACGACGGCGCTGTCAGTCGCAATTGAACATTTGCCCACCCATATTGCCGGACTGCCATGCGCGGTTAATATCAACTGCCATGTTACGCGCCACGCGACAGAGATCATATAAGGGCTATATAAATGGGAAACCCAATCTAGGAAATGGGGTATCAATTCAGAGAAAGGAGCATCGGCTTAATAGAATGGAACATCGCATTCAAACGCCGTTGACAAAGCATAAAGCGTCAGCTATCAGGAGCGGCGATACGGTATACTTCAGCGGTATGATTTATACCGCCCGGGATGCAGCGCACAAGCGTTTTATTGAGCTCCTCGACGCTGGAAAAGAGTTGCCGTTCCCGATTGAGGACGCAGTTATATACTATACCGGGCCAACGCCTGCCAAACCGGGTCATGTGATCGGCGCCGCCGGACCGACAACAAGTTACCGTATGGACGCATACACCCCAACGCTGCTGCAACTTGGTTTACGCGGTATGATCGGCAAAGGCCGGCGCTCCCTTGATGTTGTTAACGCTATGAAAGAGGCTGGCGCCGTGTACTTTGGGGCGATTGGCGGCGCGGGCGCCCTGCTGGCAAGCCGTATAAAAACCTGTGAACCAATAGCTTTCCGTGACCTTGGCCCGGAAGCTGTGCATAGGCTAATTGTGGATGAATTTCCGGTAGTTGCGATAATCGACGCCGCAGGTGGTAATCTATACGAAACCGGTCGAGCGGCATATCTGAATAGCATAAAACCCAATCCTCTCTAGGTATGCGCCCCGCCCCAGGTATGCGCAAGAGTGCGCAAAGTATGCGCCCCGCGCCAGGAGTGCGCAAAGTATGCGCCCAGGTATGCGCTGTAAAAGCTTATGGCATAAGGATGCAAAAGGGAAAGACTAATCTCTTGCCAAGCCCGGACGGTCAGATCAGTTCCCCGGTTTGGTTTTGAAACGCCGCTTCCAGCGATTTAAGTAGTTTGTCGCTCAGGCCGCTGAGATCGGCCAATTCGTCCGCTCTAAAATCTATAAATGCTCGTTTTTCAATATCTCGTAGCTTTGCCTGCAGCGGTTTCATTTTTTCCACCCCGGCTTCCGTTATGGTAATGACTGAGCTTCTTTGATCGCGGTTGTTGACTTTTCTGTTGATGTACCCATTGCGTTGCAACCCGGAAAGTATGCGCGTCAACGTCTGTGGCGGAATGACGAGAGCGGTTGAAATATCCGAAGGCCGCATGCCATTTGGATGGAGGGATACCACATTTAGAACTGTATACTCCGGGTATGGCGTCCCAACACTTTGACACCAGCTTTGATAAAGTTGAATTTGCTTTTTTGTTGTTTGTATATGCCGTTTGAATAAAGCAATCTGCGGAATTATATGATATTCGTCCACTAATGGCTTACGCGCGCTCATACAGTTAAGCTCGTCAAAATCCATAAACCGGCAATGCGAAAATCCTTGCGCCTGTGCGTGTTCAAAGGCAATCCTGCCTGTGTCGAATACAACCACATGACCTTCTTTTTTTAGTACTCGCTTAAACTCTGACCAAGCCTGTTTTTCATCGGACAGGCTCGACATAACTTCATAGCAAACAACAGCGTCAAAACTCTCGTTTTCAAAATTTATCTTTGTACAATCCATAACCGGTGAGACAGGGATTTCGACAACGTTATGAGCAAGTCCAGTCAACGCGGCAACTAAAAAACCGGAGTCACAACCTGCGTGTAATATACGCAAACATTTATCCGGGGGAAATAAAGCAGACAGCGTTTCCTCCCATCGGGTATGTTCCATAAAAGTATCCTCTCTTATTGAATAGATATATAATAAAATGAATAAAATAATTCCGTTTAGTAGTAATTTATCCTTGACAGTAACAATGCTATTTGATATGCTTGCTTTTGTCAATCCGATAATACTTGATTTAAATTGAATACTGCTAAAAAATCAGGCGCCGGAAGACAGTTTTTGTCGTTTCGGCTAATAGGGAAGTTGGGTGAAAATCCCACGCGGTTCCGCCGCTGTGAAGTGGAGTCCATTCAAAAATGTCACTGAGTTAATTGGGAAGGCTGAATGGGTGATGATGCTGAGCCAGAAGACCTGCCTGCTTTTGTACCAGTGGAATCTACGAGAGATAGAGGTGGTACTATGTCCTTGGCTTATCCATAAGCGCCTCTAAAAATGTTTTAGTGGCGTTTTGTTTTTGTACGGATGTTTTCAAACAAATACACTAATAATAAAAATGGGGAGGAATCGTAATGAAGTTTAGCAAAATCGAAAAAATGATTATGTGCTGTTCAATTGCGTCGTCGGCGTTCTTGCTGTCGCCTGTTTCCGCGAACGCAATGCACATCATGGAGGGATATCTGCCGCTTGGGTATAGCATCGCATGGGGCGCGGTCTGTATACCATTTTTAGTTATGGGCTTTATACGCTTGAGGCGGGTGCTTCAAGAAAACAAGCGCGCGCTTATACTTCTTGCAATGTCAGGCGCATTTATTTTTGTGATTTCATCACTAAAAATCCCGTCCGTTACGGGCAGTTGCAGCCATATGACAGGCACAGGCCTCGCGGCAATATTGTTTGGCGTTTCAACCACAAGCGTTCTCGCCATCATCGTATTGATATTCCAGGCTATTTTACTTGCTCACGGCGGATTGACAACGCTTGGCGCAAACACATTCAGCATGGGCATCATAGGCCCGTTGCTCACGGTGATACTGTATAAAACCGGCAAGAAACTAAAGATTAACCAATCGTTAAATGTTTTTGTCGCAGCGGCGTTTGGCTGTCTTTTTACATACTGCATAACGGCTTTGCAATTAGCGATTGCATATCCCAGCGAGACGGGCGGCGTCGCCGCCAGTTTGGTGAAATTCCTCGGCGTATACGCGCCGACGCAGATTCCGCTTGCCGTCGCGGAAGGTCTGTTGACCGTGTTGATCATCATCGGTATGGAGAGCTTCGCAAAGAAGGAGCTGGCTGCTGTTTCATATATGGAGGTGAAATAAGATGAAAAAGAGAACAATAGTCGTTATATTGATTGCACTGACCGCATTATTAATCCTTTTTCCGTTATTTTGGCTCCAAGGCGCGGAATTTGAAGGCAGCGACGGTCAGGGAAGCGAAATGGTTGAAGAAATCATGGGTGAGGAATTCGAGCCTTGGTTTGAACCAATTCTTGAAACGCTGATAGGCGGAGAATTACCCAGTGAAATGGAAACCTTGTTTTTCTGTATCCAAACAGGTATTGGAGTGGGTATCATCGCATTTTGTTTTGGATACCTGACTGCGAGAAAAAAATACGGCAAAGATGATGAGGACGAAGTTTACGTCTCCAACAAAACGTCTACACAGGAAGTATGATTACAGCTGTACTTGCCTTTGTTTTTGTGTGGAGTCTGTTCTATGAACAGATCCCACAGCCTTTTCTTTTGATGTTATGCGTCGGGTTGGGGATTTTTCTGGCGTTCACCAGCAGGCATAAGCATTCGCAGTTTTTATCCAATGATGTGCTGGCGCAAGCCTCCCCGTTGAGAAAAGTTAATCCCACATTAAAATTTTGGACGCTTCTTGCCTTAATGATTATTAACGTAGCGTCAAGGAATCCCTATACCGGTTTGTTTCTGATGCTGGTAATGTTTATATTTGCCGTGTTCGCAGGCAGGGTGAGCGTACATAATTATGTACAAGTCATTGTTCTGCCTGTTTTGTTTTTGTTGATTGGCGGACTTGCCTTGCTTTTTGAAGTCTCTTATGGGCCAACGGGCGTCTTAAATTTTAACATATTTGGCCTCTGGCTTTCTGTGAGCGAAAAGGCGCAACTTCAAACCGCGCTTGTAATATCTCGCGCATTTGGGGCTGTCAGTTGCCTTTGCGTGCTGAGTATTACGACGCCAATGCCTGATATTATAGGCGTTCTACGGCGGGCGCGTTGTCCCGATTTCATAATTGATTTAATGTACTTGATTTATCGCTACATTTTTATATTGCTGACGATACATCATGAAATGTATAATGCTGCTAAAAGCAGGCTTGGTTTCAGGGATCATCGGACAAGCCTTCGGGCGACTGGCAGAATATACGCGAATCTGCTTGCCCGCAGTTATCAGTTTGCCGACAAAAACTTTGACGCAATGGAAAGCCGTTGCTACGATTCGGGGGTCAACTTTTTAGAACACCGGGGCAAGATTACTTTTGTGCATGGTTGTTATTCCGTAATACTTATAAGTGTTTCTTTATGCCTTGGTTTGTTGCCGTTGTGAGGGAATTATGAAGGGATTATGAAGGAATTATGAAGGAATTGTGAAGGAATTATAAGTGAGCTATGAGTGAATTATGAGTGAATTGCTAAGAGTGGAAAACATCAGTTATCACTATGATAACAACTATATTGCCTTAAAGAATGCTTCAGTTACATTTCATACGGGAGAAATTGTTGCTGTTCTTGGCAGTAATGGCGCGGGGAAAAGTACATTTTTCCTGTGTTGTAACGGCGTTCTGCGTCCCCAATCCGGGAAGATTTATTACAGGGGCGAAGAAATATCAAAATCCAAGAAGGATATTTACAAGCTGAGACAAGCTGTGGGGCTTGTTTTTCAAGACCCCGACAGTCAGATTATCGCCGGAAGCGTGGAAAGCGAGGTCAGTTTTGGGCCTATGAATCTGAGATTGCCGCATGACGAAGTTTCGCGCCGTGTAGAGGAAGCCCTGGCGCAAATGGATATAAGCAGATATAAGGATTATGCGCCGCATTATCTCAGCGGAGGAGAAAAAAAGCGGGTGAGTATCGCCGACATACTGGCTATGCAGCCTGAAATGATTTTGCTTGATGAGCCGACCGCTTCTCTTGACCCGCAAAACGCGGATGTGCTTGAGCAAATTATAAGGGATTTAAATCGCAAAGGGATAACGATAGTTATTTCAACACATGACGTAAATTTTGCTTATCGTGTTGCAGGGAGAACTATTGTATTCATGCGAGGTGAAATTATCGCAGACGCGAGTGTAGATGAAGTATTTGCGCAAGCGGAAGCGCTTGAGCTCGCGGGATTGAAAAAGCCTTTGCTTTACGAGGCGTTTGAGTGCATGCAAGCAAATTTCCCTAATATGCAAGGCAAGCGAAAACCACGAACTGTTGAGGAGTTCCAAGCGTTTGTCAAAGGAGGCGTACATGTGTGAAATATAAGCGGCTTCCTATTTTATTCGCGGTATTCGCGGCGGTATTTTATGGAGTAAGCATACCTGTGGCAAAGCTGTTACTTTATGATATGCCGCCGGTTTTTATGGCTTCTTTGCTTTATCTGGGCGCAGGAATTGGAATGGCAATTGTCAATTTGATTCAAAAAAAGCAAACCAGAGAAAAAGAAGCCAAAATTACAAAAAAAGAATTACCATATGTTGCCGTGATAATTGTTTTGGACATCGCGGCGCCAATTTTACTTATGCTTGGATTGTCTATGACCACATCGGCTACGGTTTCGTTGTTAGGAAATTTTGAGATTGTAGCGACGGTAACTATCGCCCTTTTTTGTTTCAAAGAAGCTGTCGGAAAGCGTATGTGGTTGGCAGTCACACTCATAACCGTATCAAGTATCATATTGTCTGTGGAAGATTTCGGAAACCTTAAAATTTCAATAGGCGCATTTTTTGTTTTACTGAGCTGTATTAGTTGGGGGATTGAAAATAACTGTACGCGTATGCTTTCATTAAAAAACCCGTTGCACATAGTCATTATTAAAGGGGTTGGTTCCGGCTTCGGATCATTATTGATCGCCGCCATTATGGGAAGTATTTCGACCAATGTGATTTACATTATTATTAGTCTATTATTAGGTTTTGTGGCCTATGGATTGAGTATTTATTTTTATATTATTGCACAGAGAAACCTCGGAGCGGCGCGAACGAGTGCGTTTTATGCTTTTGCTCCTTTTATTGGCGCCGGTCTTTCATTTGTAATTTTTAGGGAAACGCCAACGTTCTCGTTTTTAATAGCATTTGTAGTTATGACATCCGGCGCATATTTGGCTGCTTTTGAGAGACATGACCATGAACATGAGCATACCCAAATTGAGCATGACCATCGACATAACCACAGCGACGGACATCACGATCATTATCATGAACCCCGTATAAACGGCGAACACAGTCACTTGCATACACATATTCCTATTATACATATGCACAGGCATACGCCGGACTTACACCACACGCATAATCATTAGTTGCCTTATAAGGCGAAAACCGCAATGGAGGACTCACAGGATATCATGAAATTGCAGGACTTTCAATACGAACTGCCCGAAGGCCTCATTGCCCAACAGCCTGCCGGGAAGCGCACCGGGTCGAGGCTTATGGTGCTCAACAGGGATATGGGGACAATAGAGCACAGAAAGTTTGAGGACCTAACTGAGTACTTACGAAAAGGGGATTGCATGGTTCTCAACAACACAAGGGTTATCCCCGCCAGACTTTTGGGCGTCAGACCGGGTTCGATCGCCCGGGTGGAGTTCCTGCTGCTCGAAAAAAAAAGCCCTACTGCCTGGGAGGTAATGGTCAGCCCGGGAAGGAAAGCCAGGCCGGGCGACAGAGTCGTTTTTGGAGGCGGGATTCTGGAGGCGTCTGTAGTTAGCGTGCTCAAGGGCGGGACCCGTTTGGTTGAGTTTAAATTTGAGGGAAGCGATTTTGACGGTTTGCTCGATAAGTGCGGTCAGATACCACTCCCGCCATATATAAAAAGTGCGGATGTGGACGTCGCGCGGTATCAGACCGTCTACTCAAAGTATGACGGTTCCGTGGCGGCGCCCACCGCCGGACTTCATTTTACCTCCGATTACTTGGAAGCCATCAGGGACATCGGTGTAAAAACTGCGTTCATCACGCTTCATGTCGGAGCGGGAACTTTTAAACCTGTGAAGTGCGAGGACATCGAGGAGCATAAGATGCATTCGGAGCGCTATTTCATCGACGAAGAGGCTGCAAATGACATTAATCGCGCAAAGGGCATAGGCGTGACTTTTGGAGAAGGACATATATCGAGCAAAGGCGCCGGCGAAGGAAATGGCGGAGGCAACGCTGGAGGCAATTTCGAAGGTCGTGGCGGAGGCAACGTCGAACGCAGAGGCGAAGGAAACGCCGAAGGAAACGCCGAAAGAAACGCCGAAGGAAACAGCGGAGGAAACGGCGAAGGCAACGGCAGAGGAAACGCCGGAGGAAACGAGGGAGGAAATGGTGAAGGAAACGGCGGAGAAAACGGCGAGGGCAACGGCAAAGGTAACTGCGAACGCTACGGCGGAGGAAGCGTCGAACGCTGTGTCGAAAGCAACGGCGGAGGAAACGGCGGAGGTCGTGTGATTGCAGTAGGTACGACGAGCCTGCGTTCTATAGAAGCCGCGTCTGACCAGCACGGTTTCCTGTCACCGTGTGAGGGCAGGACTGACATATTCATTTACCCTGGTTACAAATTTAAGTGCGCAGACGCTCTTCTTACCAATTTCCACTTGCCTGGATCTACCCTCATAATGCTGGTATGCGCGTTTGCCGGTTATGAATTTACAATGAAAGCTTACATGGAAGCGGTTGAAATGCAATACAGGTTCTTCAGTTTTGGAGACGCGATGCTGATTCTGTGAGTGAAGTGACGTGATGCTGTTCTTGCTTCCCTTATTGCGGGAGAGGGGAATCCCCTCTCCACACACCGTGACCATTCCTTATTTGGTCATGGCAGTTTTTTACTTTTGAAGAAAGGAATTTTAGAAGAAAGGAATTTTAGAAGAAAGGAATGGTTGGTAATATGCGCCTGTTTATCGCTATTAACTTTAGTGACGCCACAAGGAACGGACTCCTTGCTTTACGTGACGACTTGAGCTCCGAAGCGCGTCACGGCAGGTTCAGTTTACAGGAGAACCTACACTTGACGTTAGTATTCCTCGGGGAGTGTGACGCCAGGATGACTGCAGCCGTGAAGGCTGCAATGGACGCGGTTGTGTTTGAGCCGTTTAATCTGATGATAGAGCGGGTTGGACGCTTTAAGCGCGATGGCGGTGAAATCTGGTGGGCTGGGGTGGGGAAGAGCAATGCGTTACTGGAATTACAGAGCGCGTTGACTGATGAACTGATTTCATATGGGTTTAAGCTTGAAAAACGAAAATACAGCCCTCACGTAACGCTGGGACGAGAGGTAGTGACAGATACTGCGCCGCGCCAGATCAAGCCTTTTGGCGAAACTGTCACAGGAATTGACTTGATGAAATCGGAGCACATTGGCGGAAAGCTGACTTACACAGCTATTTATAGTGTTTGAGATGGAAGCCCGGATAACCGGCAACATATCAAAGCATCAAAGCATCAAAGCATAAAGCGCCGAAGCGCCGAAGCGCCATAGTATCAAAGCATCAAAGCATCAAAGCATAAAACGCCGAAGCGCCATAGCGCCATAACATCAAAGCATAAAAACATCAAAACATCAAAATATTTATATTATGTCAAAATAATGCTATGATCTTGAGCTTTATACAAAACATTTAATCTACACTCGGAAATAGTAGGTTAAATAGTAAACATAGTCAAAGATATGGACTATTTTTTATATTCAAAAAGTCTTAATAATCTTGTAGAATAGTAACAAATAATTCAAAGGATATCCTTTGAAAATCTCTACAACATTTAGGAGGGAAATTGCAATGAAGTACAGATTTCTAAGAAGAACGATGTCGATGCTTTTAGCCTTGGCGCTGATTATCCCGGCGGGATTGGCTTTTTCGCCGGCGGCGCCTGTGGAAGCATACACGGGGGGGCGTGACCGTCCGACGCTGGAAGAGGCGGCGGACAGGGGTATGTACGAAACTCTTCTGGCGCTGGGAAGGCTCAACAAAGTCGGACTTGTTATTATTACCGGCGCGCATCCGGACGATGAGCCGTCCAATGGTTTAGCCGCCTATGTACATGACAGCCCGCGTTATCAGGTTGACATGGCGTATTCGGTGTTAACCTGGGGCGAAGGCGGCATAAACATGATTGGGTCGGAAACTTTTGAAGGCCTGGGTGTTGTCCGCGCTCATGAGGAGGAATCGGCCAACCTGTTCGATAAAAAAAGGTCGTATCCTTTTGTCCAGTTCGACGCCGGCTATATGCCCACGTTCCAAACAGAGACCGTCGACCCTGCGGACGGGACAAAGGGCAGATACGATCCGAACGTCATCCTTTATCAAGCGGCAAGGTTGATACGTCTTTCCAAGCCTGACGTTATCCACAACGGTCACGGTTTAACCGGGGGACACGCGCAGCATCAGACGACAGGCATATTTACCCTGCTCGGTGTAAGAGCGGCGAAAGATCCCAACTACATTGTCTACGACATTCACGGCAACAAGCTCGAGCCTTGGGAAGTGTCGCGCGTAATTTCCGGATCAGGATCAGCCGGCTCGCAAGGATCGATGTACTTTAACAGGCTCGACCCGTATTTTCTCAAGAGTTTTGTATCATATGCATCATCTTTCGGCGTAGCGCCCACTCCGTGGAATAACCCTACTTATACGGTTATAACGGCTGTTTCGGACACTCTTAATTCCAGTCAGGTATCTGGTTACAACGGACGGTCCAACGATGGCAACAGAAACGATACCTCGGTGACGAATTATGGCGCCGACGCAGCTTTCAGCGCCCCGGGCATGGCTGCCGCTGGGTGGTCAAACAGCCCGATAAACACCGGCACAACTCTCGCGGGTATCGACACTTCCATCAGCCGTGTTAACGCGTCGCTGCCCCAGCAGCACAAGGACGCGACTCAGGCCCATGTGGATATCCTTAAGACAGCGCTCGACAATGTGGTTTACAAGTTCCCCAACGGCGCCGACCCTGACAGATGGAACGTCGACAGGCCAGCCGGATCGCCCACCCTGCAGGAGATGGGGAAAGTTTTCATTGAAGAGGAAATGGCCACGGCGGCTGACGTCGCGGCGCAAATTGCAGCGGTAGAAGAGGATCTGGTCGACGCGGCAGCCGCTTTATCTTGGTTGGAGGATTATGCCGAGGGAATCTCGGATGTCCCCGGCAATCAGGCGTTTACGCATTTTGTGAAACAGGTCCGCAGGAATTTCAATGACTTTGTGTCAAGGTTGTATGGAATCAAAAACAACGTTACTTTAAGTGACTACGACCCAAGCCCCGGACAGAAGATAACGGTTACTTCCGAGATTGAATGCTTCAGCGGCGCTTTCTTTGAAGGCAACGTTGAGATAGAAGCCGTGAACAATGTGATTGTTTCCGGTGTGGACGACCTGGAGTTTGTTGTTACGAAAGCGGAAAGCACCGGTTCGGTAAAACTTCCCGCCCAGATGCTGGTAGACGGTTTACCGGTGGCGGTAACCGTTCCGGATGGCTCAATTGTAACGCCATTGACCGCGACGCCCGTTAAGTATACCCGCCAGGGGAGAGTTTATGGCGCTGATATGGACGTCACCGGATACAGGTATGAGTATGAGATTACACTCGCGCCTGATTATAGAGAATTCACCGGACCATACAATGATGCCTACGACGAGCCGTATAATAACGCTCCCGCCTCATACCCCTATGGATCGTCTGATTATCGGAACAGTGACTGGGTTTTCGCTCAGACAAGCGCCGCTTGCGCCGCTTTGCCTATTGTGAACCGCGACGTAGTTGTCGATAATAAAACTGACCAATCTGATCCTTTCCGCAAAATCAGGCCCTTAAGAGGTTTGGTGACGTTCTCAATAGACGGGGAGTCTTATACAGTGGAACAGGATGTGAAAGTGCGGCTCGTACCTGAGTTTGTCGTCGATATTGCAAACGAGTCTCAATCCGTGATGCTTAAGTACTCGGATGATCCGCAAGTAAACGTTTGCTGGGTAGATGTTACGAACAACACGCTGGAGGACGCGGCAAACGTTGTGGTATCAGCGACCATATCCCCTGCCGGTTCGGGAGTAACCGTAACGAATCAGACTGTCAGCATCCCGGCCAAAACAAAATTACGCGTCGGTTTACCCGTCAATATTCCTGCGGAGTATCTGGGCAATCCGAGGGTCCATGTAAACGTAACATATGACGGTGAAGTATTTGATGAAGGGTTCCTGCTTATAAACTATACCTTGGACGACTCAAATACAAGCAATACGTTCCACCAACTGGAAAAACAGCACTTATACAGGCAGTCGATTCAAAAGCTGGCCATCGCGTCGATCAGCCTGCCGGACGATGATATCAGGATCGGTTTTGGTCAAACAGGCACTGACCCTGATATGTTCGAAGTTATCAAACAAATGTATGACGATCCCGCGAAAGCAAATCAGAATTGCGTAATCCTTACGGCTGCTGATATCGATAAAGGCGGCGAGTGGTTGAAGGACAATTTTGACACAATAGTAATTGGCGCGCGGGCGTATGATACAGGTAACCGCACCAGCCTTCAGTTGTGGAATTACTCCGGCGCCCAATATACGCAGAATGGGCAGAAAATACTCGACTTTGTTAACCGGGGCGGTAATCTGGTTGTACATGACCAGAATATCCAAGCAACCGGCAACATGGCCAATATCATACCCACGGGCGCTAATGGCGCTAAAAAGAATTTCACACTATCAAGCGGCGGGGGAGGCAACCTGAATGTAACAAACTGCCCGATTTACATTCATGAGTCGATGGTAACCAGCTCTGTGTACACTTATCCTAACGTTGCCAACTTAAACCTTGTCGAACCAACGGAACCCAATGTTGGAACTACGATTCCCACCGGATGGAAACTGTCTGATTCACCGCTTTGGGACGGCTGGTATGGACAACGCGCCGAGTGGAGTATTACTAACGTGGCGTCTTGCATAAGCGCGGGATATGTTCCGATGTTAGCCGGCAGGGATACGGTTGGTCAGAATATCAGGCCGGCCATATGGGGCACCTCCGTAGGGACTAATGGCGGAAACTGGACCTATACGGCAATATTATGGCGCAACCATATGCCTGTTCTCGCGGAAGGGGCGTACACGATCTACGCGAACCTTCTCAGCTTGGGTTATAAGGGCAACGCCGGATGGGCCAACAGCGGTATTTACTCAATGGCCGCTGCTTCGGCGCCAGCCCTGGGCGCTGCAGCTTTTGCCCCACTTTCCTTAGATGAAATAGTTGAGGAAGAGGAGATAATCGACGAAGAGGTTCTGGTTGACGAAGAAATTCCTGTTGTTATTAGCGACCCAATTGATGAAGCCGACCCTGTGGACGACATTCAAGAGGAGGAAGCGCCGGAAGTGTTATACGCGCGCGGACCAAGCGCTTCAATTGACGGGGAAATCAGCGACTATCTTGATGCGCTTGTGAGTGAAGGATATATCCTTGTCAACGGAGTGAAAGTCACTAACTTTACCGTCGATAAAATAAACGGCAAGATCATCATTAATAAAAACGACCCTGTGCTAAAATCTCCGGATGGATTTGACGTTTATCTCACTACAGAGTTTATTGTCCCAAGGTATAACACTGCTGTAGTTTCAGGCGTTCTCCTTAAGACGATAAGAGCCTCGAGCTTGGTAGATAATGGCAACGGCCAGTCAACCGTAGACTTCGATATCAGATCCGCTAACGGAAAAGGCTACACTGTATATCTTTCCACAAACATTAATGGACCATTCGCACCTTATTCAAATGTAAACTACAATGCCAAAGGCGCCCACATAAAGGGTCTGACCAATGGAGTAAAATACTATGTTTACATCGAATACAAAGAGGGCTCGAAAGTATCAACTTCAGCGATAGTAATGCTAGCGCCCTCGAAATAGCAAGGAATCGGTCACTGTGTGTTTTGCGGGTGAAGCCCAGTTTGGCAAATAACTTGTTTTGATTTTTTGAATAAAACATGAACGGAAGAGGTAGAGGAGAGGTAGAGGTAGAAGTAGAGAAGAGGTATAGGTAGAGGTAGCGGGCGGCAATATGCCGTCCGCTATCTCTATACTTCAAACGGAAAAACATAGTGTAATTGCTTTAATGTGGGTTATAATATGGGAAAACTATCAAATATGAGAGGTTTGAGATTTTGACGCAGAACGCATGGGACAAGGGAGACGCATTGGACGCATGCGATGCATTGAATGCGCGTGACACAATGGTCGAGCGCGATGCATTGGACGCGCGCGATGCGTTGGATGCGCGCGACGCATTGGATGCGCGTGACGCATTGGATGTGCGTGATGCATTGGACGCGCGCGACGCGCAATACACACTAGACGCAATAAAATTTGAACTGGTAAAGACATGCAAAAAAACGGGCGCGCGCCTTGGAAGAGTCCATACGCCTCACGGCGGTTTTGACACGCCCGCCTTTATGCCTGTGGGAACACAGGCGACCGTAAAGGGCATGTCGCCATGCGAACTCAAGGAAATTGGCGCCGGCGTGATTTTATCCAACACATACCATCTCAAGATGAGACCCGGGGAGGACATAATAAGAGCGGCGGGCGGCCTGCACTCCTTTATGGCGTGGGATAGGCCGATATTGACGGACAGTGGAGGATTTCAGGTTTTTAGCCTTGGCGGGCTAAGAAAAATAAAAGAGGAAGGCGTGTATTTCAAATCACATATAGACGGCTCGGAACACTTCTTTTCTCCGGAAAAATCAATAGAGATTCAAAATGCGCTCGGCGCCGATATTATTATGGCATTTGACGAGTGCGTCCCATATCCAAGCGATTATGAGTACGTGAAGGAATCGGTGGAAAGAACAACCCGATGGGCTGATCGATGCAAAAAGAAGCACGAGCTTCACGATGTTCAATCATTGTTTGGCATAGTTCAGGGAGGGATTTTCCGTGACTTGAGGCAAAGAAGCGCTGAGGATATCGTCGATATCGGATTCCCGGGGTATGCTATTGGGGGCTTAAGCGTCGGGGAAAAAGGACAGGACATGTTTGATATGATCGACGTTGTCTGTCCACTGTTGCCCGCAGATAAACCACGATATCTGATGGGGGTGGGAAGCCCGGATTATATTATTGAATCTGTAATGCGCGGTGTCGATATGTTTGATTGCGTTCTGCCCACCAGGATGGGCAGGAACGGCACGGTCATGTCTTCAGAGGGGAGGCTTATTGTCAGGGATCAAAAATATGCGGCGGATTTCAGGCCAATTGACGCTAATTGTGACTGTCATACATGTAAGAGTTTTTCCAGGGCATACATCAGGCACTTACTGAAGGCAGGCGAAATACTCGGGGTAAGGTTGACTACCTACCACAATATTTATTATCTTTTAGACTTGATGAAAAAGATAAGACAAGCTATAATGAATGACAGCCTTGATTCTTTCAGGAGCGAGTTCTACAAGAGTTTTGAAAACCCCGGTGAGGACGGGCGGCGGAAGAGGATTTGGTGATTCACTGGAGAGAATTCGGAAATGTATTTGCAGCAATTCTGAATACTAGCCGCTGACTGAATTCGGAAATGTAATTGTAGCAATTCTGGATACGAGTCGCTGACTGAATTCGGAAACGAAATTGTACCAATTCCAAAGGCTATATAGTTGATTGAATTCGGGAATGCCTTTTTTCCGATTCCGAATTCACTATTTGTTTATTATGGGAGGATATTATTTAATGAATATGTTTTTGGGAATACCTGTATTTTTAGAAGGGGCGCCGGCGGATGCGCCAGCCGATGCGCCTAACAGCATGATTATAACGATTGGGTATATTGTCTTTTTTGGCGCTATTATGTATTTCCTTCTCTATAGGCCTCAAAAGAAGAGAGAAGCCAAAGCCAGAGAACTCATAGCCTCGTTGCAGGTTGGGATGAAGGTAACGACTACAGGTGGTATTGTTGGGAAAATAATCAATATCAAGGATGACATTATTACAATAGAGACAAGTATCGAAAGAACACAGATCGAAGTACAAAAGTGGGCGATAAAGGATGTGGAGAAGCCGCTGGAGGCGTAGGTGATTGCCCCTTTTGTTTTATACGGGTGTTTTGAGTTCACATAATCTGTTAATATATAATTTATATGTGTATATTACCATTTGCCTGGTTTTCGGGTTCTCCGTCCGATTACCCGGCTTATGGAATAAAAATAATAAAAATGGAGGTTAGTATGCAAAAAGAACAGAAAGCGGGAATTATAGAAAAGTACAGGCTTCACGACGCCGATACGGGCTCGCCCGAGGTGCAGGTGGCTATACTCACAGAGAGGATCAACCACTTGAACGAGCATCTTAAGACACACAAGAATGATCATCACTCAAGACGCGGCCTCTTAAAAATGGTGGGACAGCGCCGGGGAATGCTTAATTACCTCACGAAGATCGATATCGACAGATATAGGGCAATCATTGAAAAACTGGGCTTAAGAAAATAAACTATTCCATGAGAGGTCTCAAACTAATATGACAAAAAAAGAATATAGCATTGATTTTGCGGGCAGGAAACTGACCGTTGAAGTAGGACAACTGGCTCAGCTTGCAAATGGTTCCGCACTGGTAAGGTATGGCGACACGGTTATACTTTCTACCGCTACGGCGGCTGTGACGCCAAGGGAGGGTATTGATTATTTCCCGTTGAGCGTCGATTATGAAGAGAAGCTTTATTCAGTAGGAAAGATACCTGGAGGTTTTATAAAAAGGGAGGGAAGGCCCACCGAAAAGGCCATCCTCACATCAAGGAACATTGACAGGCCGATGCGGCCATTATTCCCAAAGGATTTAAGGAATGACGTAGCTGTTGTTAACACAGTTCTGTCAGTTGAACAGGACAATTCACCCGAGATAGCCGCGATGATTGGAACATCCGTCGCCGTCAGCATCTCCGATATCCCCTTTAACGGCCCAATCGGCGGCGTGATACTTGGCCTTGTTGACGGGGAAGCGGTCATCAACCCCGACTCGGCGCAGAGGGAAAAGAGCACTATGCACGTGACCCTGGCGGCCACAAAGGAAAAAATAATGATGATCGAAGCCGGCGCCGACCAGGTTCCGGAAGACGTTATGCTCGACGCGATTATTAAAGGCCATCAGGAAATCAAGAAAATGGTCTCATTCATCGATCAAATTGTGTCGGAGGTTGGCAAACCCAAATTTACATATGAACCATATGAAGTTCCGGATGAAATGTTTGACGACGTGAGGGGATTTGCCTACGAAAGGATGAGGACGTCGGTTTTAGCCGTTGAAAAGCAGGACAGGGACAATGCGATTAATGAACTAACTGAAGACGTATTGGAGAATTTCATTGAAAAGTACCCCGAGAGCGAGACATTACTGAAAGAGGCTGTTTATAACCTGGAAAAGAAGGTCGTAAGGGAGTATCTGTACAAAGAGCACAAGCGTGTCGATGGAAGAGGCCTGAACGACATCAGGGAGCTGAGTGCGGAAGTAGGGCTTTTACCCAGGGTTCACGGGTCCGCGATGTTCCAGAGGGGGCAGACTCAGGTCCTGACGGCTCTGACGATCGGACCGATGGCCGAAGTGCAACGATTGGACGGCGTAGACGAAGAGGAAGAGAAAAGGTACATGCACCACTATAATTTCCCAAGCTACAGCGTGGGAGAGGCAAGGCCGCCGAGGGGGCCCGGCCGCAGGGAGATAGGTCACGGGGCGTTGGCGGAGAGGGCCCTTGAACCGGTGATCCCCGGTGAAGCGGAATTCCCTTACGCCATAAGGCTTGTCTCTGAAATTCTTATGTCGAACGGTTCCACGTCGCAAGGGAGCGTGTGCGCAAGCACTCTTGCCCTCATGGACGGCGGGGTGCCGATTGAAGCTCCGGTTGCCGGTATATCCGCCGGATTGATCGTGGATGAAGAGGACTCAGAAAAGTACCTTGTTTTTATGGATATACAGGGCATTGAGGATTTCTTTGGCGACATGGATTTCAAGGTTGCCGGCACCAAGAGCGGGATTACGGCTATACAGATGGACATAAAAGTTCCGGGGCTTTCATACGAGATTATCAAGGACGCATTCGAGCTGACAAGGAAAGGCAGATTGCAGATAATAGACGATGTGATCCTGAAAACGCTTCCGTCGCATAGAGAAAACCTGTCAGTGTATGCGCCGAAGATACTGACGATGACGATCGACCCTGATAAGATCAGAGACGTCATCGGCCCCGGCGGCAAGATAATAAACAGGATCATAGCCGAGACCGGCGTCAAGATCGATATCGAGGATGACGGGAGGGTGTATGTCGCTTGCATAGACATCGAGGCAGGCAATAAAGCGATGGGCATCATAGAAGGGATAACGGGAGATGTGACCCCCGGTCAGGAGTTTGAAGGCAAGGTTACAAGGCTTATGAATTTTGGCGCGTTTGTGGAATTCCTGCCGGGCAAGGAGGGGATGGTTCACATCTCGAAGCTTTCAAACAGGAGAGTTAATAAAGTCGAAGATGTTGTTAAGATTGGCGATAGCATTAGAGTAAAAGTGATAGAGATAGACAGGCAGGGCAGAATAAACCTGGCGAAGGTTCTGGACAAGCATTAACGAATTGAAAATATATGATTAAATGGAAAGGTAAAATGTACAATAAATATACGTTAAGCAACGGAATAAAGGTTCTGTGTGAAAAAGTTGAAGGCGTGCGGTCCGTGTCAATCGGGATATGGGTGGGCGCCGGTTCAAGGTTTGAAGATAAGGAGAATAATGGGGTATCTCATTTCCTTGAGCATATGTTGTTCAAAGGGACAAGGACCAGAAGCGCAAAGCAGATTGCCGAGGAGATCGACGCAGTTGGCGGTCAGATCAATGCGTTTACAGGTAGAGAATGCACGTGTTTTTACACAAAAACTCTTGATGAGTACTCCGACGTCGCGCTCGATATATTATCTGATATAATTCTAAATTCAAAGTTGACAAAGCCTGATATCAATATCGAGAGGAACGTCATCATTGAAGAGATCAATATGTATGAGGATTCGCCTGAGGACTTAGTCCACGACTTGATGACGGAGCAAATGTGGGGTAAAAGCCCACTTGGACTACCTATACTGGGCACAGCGGAATGCTTGGCAGGGATTAACAAAACAAGTCTCAGAGAGTATATATCACAAAAATATATTCCTTCAAATATTGTCATTGCCGTCGCGGGGAGCTTTGATGAGCCTGATACGGTAAAGAAGCTGGATAAGAGATTTGCCAGGATTAAATCGGGCGATCACACCGCTCCGGTTGCGGACAAACCCAAGTTCTGCTGCGGGGTCAACATAAAACAAAAGGACAACGAACAGGTGAATCTTTGCATTGGACTAAAGGGGATCGAACTGGGCGATGATGACAATTACACGCTCAGCCTGATAAATAATATCATCGGCGGCGGGATGAGTTCGATACTCTTCCAGAAGATTCGAGAGGAATTAGGGCTTGTTTATTCGATATACTCATACGCTTCGGCATATAAGTATGCGGGGCAGTTTGTGGTTTACGCCGGCATGAATCCGGACCAGTGTGAAAAGGTGTACAAACTCGTTTGGGACGAGCTCAAGCGTTTTAAAACTGAAGGGATCACGGAGGATGAACTCAAGAAAGCAAAGGCTCAATTTCGAGGTAATTACCTAATGGGCCTCGAGGGATCGTTAGGGAGAATGAACGCGCTTGGCAAGTCGGAGTTATTGCTTGGATATGTCCACACACCGGAAGAAATATTAAAGAAAGTTGATAATATCACCGTAAGTATGGCAAATGAATTGGCGGATAAGATAATTGACGAGAAAAATTATGCTGTTTCGGCTGTAGGCAAAGTTGATAGAGAGCTTTTTTAGCATAATCCGGGTTTTAGCGCCCGAAATCCTGGCATGGGCGTGGCTGGGCTATATAACGAACTACATTGCCTTGAGGATGCTGTTCAATGAGTATGGCGTGTGGAAATTCAAATTCGGCGGCGTCATTTCCAGAACCAGGGAAAAATTCATAGACAATTTATCTAATTTAGTCGAGGATGAGCTTATAAGCCGCGACGCTATAAGAGACGGCATAAAAAGCGAGGCTTTCCTTAATGCCGCCCAAATTGGTCTCGAGGACGTATCAAATCGCCTTGCGAATAAATTTGGCGGGATAGAGAAGTTCAGCGATATAGCCGGGTTTGACTCGGCGGCGTCGAGAATTGCAAACTATGCAAAGACAAGCGAGAGCGTTCGACGTTCAATCGCCCGAGTTGCGGAAGGCGCGCTTGCAAAAGTTGTCGATCACCTTTGCGAGGAAATGAGGTCTGTTGACTTTTGCGAGGAAATGAGGTCTGTTGACTTTTGCGCGGATGAGGCGGGCGCCGGGGTCGACAGTGCTGGCGCCGGCGATGCAGGAGTTGGCAGTGCTGCT
>JGI24702J35022_10000609_pt1 | contig 21707 bp, 19 predicted proteins | sample TergutTh196P4_FD_35022 | JGI IMG/M metagenome (IMG submission 35022)
CGCCACACCATATCGTCGTGACGTTGCTTGTCGCTTCTCGATACGTAGCTGGCATTGATCCGCGTCAGGGTTTCATAGTGGGCCTTTTCGAGCCACTTGCCGGGAACGTACCCACACAACAGGTCGCGGACGAGTTCAGGACAGGAAAATAACGCCTTGTAGCTGGTGTCGTAAGAGAGGTTTCGTTGCATGGCAGTCACGGCTCGCTAAATGACAGTTGCAATCATTGTAACCGTTTTTTTGCTGTTCGACTATTTTAATAATCAAAATGTGTATGCTTTTTGTAGCGCGTGTAGGTTGGGGTGAGCTACGCGAACCCCAACATGAAAGCGTTTCCAGACGTGAAGGCCGTCTCTCACCTGCCATGCACACGCCTGAATTCATACTGTTATTCGCCTCCCAAGCGTTGGGGTTTGTGGTGATTTCATGGTGACGACATGCGCGTACCCGGACAGAGACGACCGGCTCACATTACCGTATCAAGCAGTCCCGTACCGTTCGTTTACGTTCCAGTCCGTCCCGTTTCGCTTGCCTGTTCCGCGATTCTGTGGATAGTATCTGGGCATGAACGCTTGCATTTCATACGGTTATTTGCCTCCAAAACTACACGCACTTTGGCCTATGAACAATGACAACGACTTTAGGCACGGAAGACACTGCGTGTAACAGAGGCTACATTAAATGCACAAAGGACGCCTACGGCGTCCGCGCTATCCTTTCCCGCCCTTGGTCAATTCTTTGCCGTAGATAAGGCCCGAGACAATGGAACCGCCCAAAACCATGCCCACAAAAGTAGCTACCGGCAACCCGCTGCCGCCATCCTTCAACATGTTTATCATAAACATGAAGAAAGTGAAGAGAACCGCCATGAAGACGGCTGTCAGCGCGGTATTTTTCCAGGAACGAACCCACTGGAGATCGACTTTGCAATTATTACACTGACATGCAGGCTCAATGCTTTTGAACGTCTTGGGCATCTTCAGTTCTTTCGGCTTAAATTTTTGTTTGCAGGAAGGGCAGCATGTACTGAATATAGACATTGGGTGAACCCCCGAAAAACATGGTTGAGAAAAGTTCGTGTGATACAAGTGATACAGTTTCGGATAATACAACGATGAACACGAGTCTCGCGCAATCTCCGCCATTTATGGCGGAGTCAAGCGAGACAAAGCGTAACAGGGAGCCGAAGGCTCCCCAAGACCATATCGAGGAATCCCCTGCCTTCAGGCAGGGGTGACTCAATATACGACACTCAAGCAGCGCAATATACGACACTCAAGCAGCGTGTAGATACTGTGGATAGAATCCGGGCATGAATCACAGAAAAAAAGCCGAACCCCGACTGATACGGGATTCGGCTTTTTTCCGGTACGAGAGCATCCCCGCCAACCGGCAGGGCTTCGCTTAACGCTTCGAGAACTGCTTGGCGCGGCGCGCCTTGTGCAGACCCACCTTCTTGCGTTCGACTCCGCGAGCATCGCGGGTGACGAACCCGGCAGCGCGCAGACTCGCTTTCAATTCGGAGTCGTAGTCGATCAGGGCGCGGGTGATGCCGTGACGCACCGCGCCAGCCTGACCGGATTCGCCGCCGCCGGTCACGTTGACCATGATGTCGAAACGCTCTTCGCTGCCGGTGAGCACCAGCGGCTGGCGGACGATCATCCGCCCGGTCTCGCGGGAGAAGAATTCATCGACCGGCTTGCCATTGACGACGATCTTGCCGGAACCCAGCTTGATGAATACACGGGCAACAGCGGTCTTGCGCCGACCCGTGCCGTAGTTGTATGTGACGGCCATCTGCGGCTCCTCAGATTTCAAGAACTTTCGGCTGCTGGGCGGTGTGCGGATGCTCCGCGCCCGCGTAGCATTTCAATTTTTTGAGCATCGCGTAACCGAGCGGACCCTTCGGTAACATGCCCTTGACGGCCTTCTCCAGCACACGCGCAGGGAAACGCTGTTGCAGCTTGGTGAAATTGGTTTCGTAAATGCCCCCCGGATAGCCGGAATGACGGTAATACTTCTTGTCGGTCGCCTTGTTGCCGGTGACGCGCAGCTTGTCGACGTTGACCACGATGATGTAGTCGCCCGTATCGACGTGCGGCGTATAGATGGCCTTGTGCTTGCCGCGCAGACGACGGGCCACTTCGGCGGCCAGCCGCCCGAGCACCTTGTCAGCGCCGTCGACGACAAACCAGTCGCGCTGGACTTCGTGCGGCTTGGCAGAAAACGTTTTCATGAAAAAAACCTCGAAGCGTACATTTCAGGCCGAATCTTCCCGGAAGTCGGCCATCAGACGGAAAGTTGTGGAGGGTAGCACCCTCCGAAACAAACGTCAATCACCATACTGCACACAAGGTCCGATGATCCAAGCCCCGCGCGCAAAAGCGGAATCAATTTCGGCGCGAAGCGCCGTGTAATCGCGCGTGACGGGAAATTGCGGAAATTCGCGCGCCACGTTTTCCGGCGGACAGAAAAGAATGCCGCCGTGCGCTGCCTCCAACATCGCGGTGTCGTTGTAGGAATCGCCCGCAGCAACGACGAAAAAATTAAGCTCACGGAAACGCTTCACCGCCTCGCGTTTCTGATCGGCCATACGCAGGCGATAGTTCACAATCACGCCCTCGGCGTCAGTCTCCAACCCGTGACAGAAAAGCGTGGGCCACGCGAGTTGCCGCATCAACGGATGAGCGAATTCGTAGAACGTGTCGGAAAGAATCACTACCTGATACGCCTCGCGCAAGCCGTCGAGAAACGCGCGAGCGCCAGGCAAAGGCCCCATGTCCGCAATCACCTTCTGAACATCCGGCAGGCCAAGACGATGCCTCGCCAGAATGTCCAGCCGATATTTCATCAAAACATCATAATCAGGCTCGTCGCGCGTCGTGCGACGCAACTCCGGAATGCCCGTGTGTGCGGCAAATTCGATCCAGATTTCGGGAACGAGCACCCCTTCGAGGTCGAGACAAACGATGCGCACTGTGGATCTCCTGAGCCGACATGGCGAAAGGATGTGATTCTAGCAGCAGGGACGAAAATTTTTTCCTCCTTGTTTCCCTCACTGCCGATATCGGTAAATACGCATTTTGCACATGAGCGTGACGCCCGTTGCAGTCAAAAATTCCCGCAGTGGCTACCATATGAAAAAGCACCCTCCCTGATGTCATGATCAAACTTATCCCCACTTCCAAACTCCGCATCGGCATGTACGTGCACGATCTCAACCGCGACTGGATCGAGCACGATTTCCTGCGCAATCAATTCCTCATCGACAGCGAAAAAACGCTGCAAAAACTCCTCGCTCTGGGCGACGGCAAAATCAGCATCGACACTTCGCGGGGTGCGGATGTCGAAAAAATTCCGGAATCGCCCCCACCGGCCGAACCTCCTGCTCCCCCCAAGCCGGGGCCGGTCAAGCTCGGCGAAGAACGCCTGCGCGCAAAAAAACTGCACGTAGAAGCCACCCGGATCGTGCAAGGCATGATGAACGATGTTCGCATGGGCAAGCAGATTTCCCTCGAACAGGTCGAACCTCTGGTCGAACGTGTCGTCGATTCCATCTTCCGCCAGCAGGACGCCCTCCTGCCACTGGCGCAATTGAAAAAACATGACAATTACACATTCCAGCACTCGGTTTCCGTGTGCGCGCTCTTGACCTCGTTTGCCCGCTCGCTGGATCTGCCGCGCGAAATCATCCGGGAAATCGCCATCGGCGGTCTGCTCCACGACGTTGGCAAGGCCAGGATTCCCGACCCCATTCTCAACAAGCCGGGCAAACTCACCGATGCCGAATTCGCGCTGATGAAGACGCATGTCGTGCAAAGCAAGGTCATTCTCGAAGTCACACCGGGAATCAGCCCCATCGCGCTCTCCGTCGCGGCCCAGCACCACGAGCGTTTCGACGGCAGCGGCTATCCGAACAAGCTCAAGGGCGATGCCATCAACCGTTACGGACAGATGAGCGCCATCGTCGACGTCTATGACGCCATCACGTCCGACCGTTGCTATCACCAGGGCATGCCGCCCACCGAGGCGCTGCGCAAGATACTCGAATGGAGCAAGTCCCAATTCGACTCGGAACTGGTTCAGGTTTTCATCCGCTCACTCGGCATCTACCCCACCGGCTCGCTGGTGCGGCTGCACAGCGGACGGCTTGCCGTCGTCGAAGAACAATTCCCGGACAAACTCACGGAACCAAGAGTCAGGATCATCTTTCACACGCGCGGCTACTACCTGAAACCCGAACTCGTCGACCTGCGGCATTCACAGGATCGCATCGTGGGTTGCGAAGATTTCAAACAGTGGAAGATTGATCCGGAGCAGTGGATGCCACGGTGAATGAACACGGGTCGAACGCAATCCTCGTAATGAATGGCGAAGTGACTCAACAGGTTGCTCAAAAAATAACTCCCGCTTTGACAGCTTGTCTTGCGTAATGTATGCCTGTTGTACTAACATCACGCCTACCTGGTTTACATCGAGATGCCGCCATGCCTGTTGCCACCTCTTCCGCTTCTCGCACTGCCCGACTCGGCCTTCGTGCCACGCCTGAGCAGGAAACCATGTTGCGCCGCGCATCCGAGGCGGCACACAAGTCGTTGACCGATTTCATCCTCGACAGCGCATGCAGTGCTGCGGAACAGACCTTGCTCGACCAACGCCTGTTCATGGTTTCCGACGATCAGGCCAAAACGTTGCTGGATTTGCTCGACCGCCCCGAACAGCCCAACGAAGGACTACACGAGCTATTTTCGCGTAGCGCGCCGTGGAATGTGAAATAATGCGTTTGACCTATACCTCTGGCAATACTTCAACATCTCCTCGACGGCATGTGCGGCACATATACTTCACCGGAACCCCTTGCGCAGCATCATCGCCTGGAGAACTTCGACAGCGGCAAGCCCGTTCTCGATGACTGGCTGATGCAACATGCCCGTCAAGCGCAGCAAAGCGGCTCGGCAAAAACATTCATCGTCAGCAACGGCGAGCGCGTGGCAGGATATTCCAGCCTGACCGTTGGGCAGATCGACACGCTGGAGGCAAGCGAGCGCATCCGCAAAGGCATGGGACGGTATCCGATCCCCGTCATCATCCTCGCCCGGCTGGCGGTGCACCTGCAAGACCAGAAACGCGGCCTCGGCACAGGTCTGCTCCGGGACTCTATCCAGCGCGCCCTGTTGATCGCCGGACATGCCGGTGTTCGTGCGCTGCTCACGCACCCCATCGACCAGAATGCCGCCCGTTTCTATATGAAATTTGGCTTTGAACCTTCCCCAATACGTGAGGGACAACTTCTACTGCTTTTGAAGGACGCGAAACGGTACTTGACCACGACCTGATAATTCCCCCACTTACATCCTCTATCATATTATTGATTGATGGGTTTATAATCGCCCGCCACCGCCCAAAGCGCACTATAAACGCCTTCAACCACTTGCGCCATTTTCTGGTAATCCAGTTTTTCCGCCGTATCGCTGGCCTTATGGTAGTGTTTATTTCGGAAAAATGCAGTATCCGTAATCATCACAGCAGGATAACCAAAATTCCAAAAATTGAGATGATCCGAAAAATCAATTCCTTTCATTCTTTTCGGTGCGTTAATGGAATACACCGGTAATGAAGAGGCTCCCTTCATTGATCCTTTAATTGTCCGAACCAGTGCCGTATCGGATAATGAACCGATCACAGCAATAAAATTACCTTGCGTCGGATAAAACCAGCGCAACAGAATCGCTGCCGGAAAATCCTGGCTATTCGGCTGATCGCTGAAATAACCGATCATTTCCAGTGCAATCATTGCGCGGACTTTGACTTTATCCTTTGCCAACTGCGCCGCATAAATCGCGCTGCCCATCTTGTCGGTTCTAAAGTAAGGCGGCTCCTCGAGCGCGAAAGCAACAAGATCGACCCTGAAGGGCAACACTGGCTGATACTGGTCGAGCATGCGCGCCAATTCAAGTATTCCAGCAACACCACTGGCGTTATCGTCTGCACCCGGCGTTCCCTGGACGGTGTCGTAATGCGCGCCGACAATGATACGCTCGCCATCTTCCGGGCCAAATGTGGCAATCACATTACTGAATTTTTCGCCGTCAACCTCGAATTCCTGTTCGCTAATCCGGGCACGAGTTTCTTGCAATGATTTTTTGATATATTCGGCAGTCTGCTGCATCAATACCGGATCACTGCGTGGATGAAACTGCGTCGACAACACACGGACGTGAGTCTCGAGCCGCAACGGGTCGGCTGCTGGAATAGCGTCAGCAGAACGAATCTGGTAATACGGCTGCGTAACGCAACACCCCACAGTCAATATAACAACTATTGCAATAAAAAATAGCATTAAGAACACTTTCATTTGAGTCGCCTTGCCGTAAATGGCGAGAATTGTGTTCGACCCGTGTTCAACCCAGTTCCTTGCGACGCGCCATTGTTGCGTCGAAAACGGCTTCCAGGACGGGATGCACGCCCCGCAACCCGGAAACCACCCTTGTCGCCCAGTCGAAATATTTCTGTTTTCGCGCCAACGACCAATCGGCGGGCGGAAAGGCGAGAATGTCCCGCGTGTTGCAAATCTTGTCCGCCAGCTTGACCAGCTTTGCCTCGAATGACAGCCCCGGCGCATTGCGCACCTGTTCCTCCTTGCGCACCTCTTTGGGGAGACTCTTGTCGTCCGAAACCTCTTTTACGATTCCAACTATTTTTTCTCCGAACAGCGCAATCAATTCTGCGGGCGTCGTCGCGGTATCCTCGAGGGTATCGTGCAACAGGGCGGCGACGAGCACATCCGGGTTTTCGATGCCGCCCTCGGTCGCCAGCAGGCAAGCCACATCGAGGGGATGGTGGATATAGGGCGAACCGTCCTCACCCTTGCGTTGCTGATCTTTGTGTTTTTCGGCGGCAAAACGCGCCGCTCTCAGAATGATGCCGATACTCATGAAGCCTTCCCGTCAGCGCACGATGGGCTTGTAACGTATCCGCCTGGGTTTTGCGCCTTCTTCGCCCAGACGTTTTTTCTTGTCCGCCTCGTACTCCTGGTAGTTGCCGGCGAAGAGCGTCCATTGGGAGTCGCCTTCGGCAGCGAGGATGTGGGTGGCGATGCGGTCGAGAAACCAGCGGTCATGCGAAATGATGAGCGCCACACCCGCAAATTCCAGCAAGGCGTCTTCCAGCGCGCGGAGCGTTTCCACGTCCAGGTCGTTGGAAGGCTCGTCGAGCAGCAGCACGTTGCCGCCCGCCATCAGGGTCTTGGCGAGGTGGAGTCGCCCGCGTTCGCCGCCGGAGAGCTTGCCGACCTGCTTGCCCTGATCCGCGCCCTTGAAGTTGAAGCGACCGATATAGGCGCGGCTCGGCATCTCGAACTTGCCGATGGTGAGTATGTCCGCGCCGTCCGCAAGTTCCTCGAATACGGTCTTGTTGCCGTCGAGGCAGTCGCGCGTCTGGTCGACACAGGCGAGTTTGACGGTCGGGCCGATGACGATTTCGCCGGAATCGGGCGTTTCCTGCCCGGTGAGCATCTTGAAGAGGGTCGTCTTGCCCGCGCCGTTGGGGCCGATAATGCCGACGATCGCGCCCGGCGGCACGGCGAAGGAGAGTCGATCCATCAACAGTTTGTCGCCGAAAGCCTTGGTGACTCCGTTGAATTCGATCACCTTGTCACCCAGCCGCTCGGCGACGGGGATGAAGATTTCCTGGGTTTCGTTGCGCTTCTGGTACTCGAAGCTCGACATTTCTTCGAAGCGGGCAAGCCGCGCCCTGGATTTGGCCTGCCTCGCCTTGGGGTTGGAGCGTACCCATTCGAGTTCCTGTTTCATCGCGCGCATGTGGGCGTCGACCTGCTTTTGCTCCTGTTCCAACCGCGCTTCCTTCTGTTCGAGCCAGGAGGAGTAGTTGCCTTTCCACGGAATGCCGCAGCCCCGGTCGAGTTCGAGAATCCATTCGGCGGCGTTGTCGAGAAAGTAGCGGTCGTGGGTGACGGCGACGACCGTGCCGGGAAAGCGTTGAAGAAATTGTTCGAGCCATTCGACGGATTCGGCGTCGAGATGGTTGGTGGGTTCGTCCAGCAGGAGCATGTCGGGTTTGGAGAGGAGCAGCCTGGCAAGCGCGACACGGCGTTTCTCTCCGCCGGAAAGGTGGCTGATCCGGGCGTCCCACGGCGGCAGCCGCAAGGCGTCGGCGGCGATTTCCATCTGGTTTTCGAGGTCGGCGCCGCCGGTGGCGATGACGGCTTCGAGCTTCGCCTGTTCTTCGGCGAGCTTGTCGAAATCGGCGTCAGGCTCCGCGTAGGCGGCGTAGACGGCTTCAAGCCGCGCCTGCGCCTCGGTGATTTCACTGAAGGCGGCTTCCACTTCCTGCTTGACGGTTTTCGTGGGGTCGAGTTGCGGTTCCTGCGGCAGGTAGCCGATGGAAAGATTCGGCAGCCATTGCACCTGGCCGTCGAATTCGGTTTCCACTCCGGCCATGATTCTGAGCACGGTGGATTTTCCCGCGCCGTTCAGGCCGAGAAGGCCGATTTTCGCGCCGGGGAAAAAGGACAGGGAGATGTCTTTGATGATCTGGCGTTTGGGCGGAACGATTTTGCTCACGCGGAGCATGGACATGACGTATTGAGCCATTGGAGAAGTCTCTGTTGCAGGCAGCGGAAGGCGAATATTAAACGGGTTTATGCCCGCGCCGTCGACTCGATGTTTTGCATCAGTTGCATGAAGGAGGCGGGCGGAACCGGCTTGCTGCACAGGTAGCCCTGGTATTCCATGCACTGGTAGTCCGTCAGGATGTTGATCTGCTCTTCCGTCTCGACGCCTTCGGCCAGCGTTTTCAGGCGCAGTTCGCGGGCCATGTCCAGCACCATGCGCACGATGGCGGCTCCGCTGTCGGTGTTCAGGTCGCGGATGAAGGATTGGTCGATCTTGAGCTTGTTGAACGGGAAATGCCGCAGATAGGCGAGGCTGGAATAGCCGGTGCCGAAATCGTCGATGGAAAGCCCTACACCCAATGCTTTCAGCGCCTGGAGCACCGAGTTCATGTGTTCTTCCAACAGGACGCTCTCGGTGATTTCGAGTTCCAGCCAACGCGGGTCGAGTCCGGATTTGGCGAGCGCCGAGGAAACATCGTCGATCAGTCGTTCGTGCTGGAGTTGCACGGACGACAGGTTGACCGCCACGACGATGGGTGGAAAGCCCAGGTCTTGCCATGCCTTGTTTTGACGGCAGGCTTCTTCCAATACCCATCTGCCGATAGGCAGGATGAGTCCCGTCTCTTCGGCAAGCGGGATGAATTCCAGTGGCGGAATCAGTCCCTGTTGGGGATGTTCCCAGCGCAACAGGGCTTCGCAGCCACAGATGCGTCCGCTCAGGATGTCTATCTGGGGTTGGTAATAAAGTATCAATTCCCGTCGCCCCAGTGCTCCACGCAGGTCGGCTTCGCGCTTTACGCGCTGCAACAGGGTTTTGCCAAGGTTTTCCGAGAAGAAACGGAAGGTGTTGACGCCGACCTCCCGTGCCTGACGCATGGCGCTGTCGGCCTTGCGCAGCAGGTCTTCGGTATCCTGATGGCTGCCGGAGACCAGACATATGCCGGCACAGGCAGTACAGATGATCGGCTGCTCCCTGAAGAGAATCGGGCGCGAGATGATCGCCAGGATCTTCTTGACGATGTGCTCGATGTTTTTCAGGTTGCTGGAAACCAGTTGGATGCCGAAATTGTCGTCACCCAGGCGGCCAACGATGTCCTGGTCGCGCAATGCTCTCCGAATGCGGCTGGCGATGCGCTGGAGCAGGAAATCGCCCGCCTGGTGTCCGTAGGCATCGTTGACCCGGCTCATGTGATTGAGGTTGAGCACCACCAGGGCATCCACGCTGTAGTTGACCAGGCGTTCGTCCAGACTGTCGAGGAATCCTTTGCGGTTGGGCAGCCCGGTGAGGGAATCAATGGTGGTGAGGCGTTTGATGCGCTCATCGGTTTCATGGTGCCTGGAGAGGGCGCTCAGAAAAACGACCCAGTTTTTCGTCTGATACGGCTCGTCTTCCATCTGGGCAATGCGACACAGGAAGGTTTTTTCGACTCCCTTCTTGTCGCGGAAGCGGACTTCACTGTTCCACGCACCGATGCTTTTCATCTGCAGTATCAGGGGACGGATGAAGCGTCGATCGAGCGTTGAAGCGAGAAACTCATCCGGAAAGTGACCTATCAGTTCCTCTTCACTGTAGCCGGAAAGACGGAGTATCGCCTGGTTGACGATCCTGATCCGCAGATCCTTGCCGAGGATCACGAGACCTTCACTGTTGTGGTCGAATATTTGCGTAATGAGCTGCTTGCGAGACTCGGCCTCGTTACGCGCGGTCAGGTCGCGCACGACGCAAACGATGCGGAACAGCCGACCCGCTTCGTCGAACAGGGGAATCACCGAAATCTCGAAAGAATGCGGCTGCCTGCCCGTCCTCGTGAGCCACACGGTTTGCCGTTCTGTCGCTTTGGTCTCAAGAATGGCCAGACGGCTCTTCGCCATGACATTGCAATCTTCGGGCATGACGATTTCCGAAAATGGACGGCCAAGAACGTTCGCTTCTTCCTGATTGAAGAAGTCAAAAAACGCCCTATTGACCCCCACGATGTCGTCTTCCGTGTCGATCATCCAGGCCGGATCAGGAATAAAATCCAGCAACATCTTGTTTGCGCAGGATTTTTCTTCCATGCCTCGGAGTAGACTTTGGGTTAGCGTAGCCATGTAGCCTGATGCGCGATCTCCATCCATGTATTGCCGATCACCCGAACCGCGCCCGTTTCTCTCCGGCCTTCGGTTCAGGGCAAATCGGAATAGGCTCCTGGGGAAACACGATTTCGTCCACGGGTACGGGAGAGTTCCTGGTTTGCACGATACGGAACACTTTGAGTCGCCCCGCCATATCGATGGCAGTGATTCATCGGTACGATTCAGGGGAACCCTCTGCTTCATAAAACGCCGGGTCTCACCGACCGCGCCGTCAATGGAAAGAATTGCGTTCGACACCTGTTCATTCCATGAGGCGCGATACTCTTACGAAATATGGTATCTGTGAAGTGCAGTATTCACGGAAGGCGACATCTTCGAAGCGCGTGCGTCCCCGAGCCTGTGTTCATGGAGAAATAGGCGCGACGCACACATGGGGCGCCACAACCCTGCACTCGAGTGCGTGACCTCCCGACCGAAAGGGCCGGAAGGAGGTCAATGACTACCCTTCCGGCGTGACTTTTTTCAGACCTGCAAGCTTTTGGGCGAAATCGGAGGCAGGAACCGGGCGGCTGAAGAGAAACCCCTGAAAGATGTCGCAGCCGTGATCCGACAGGAAACGACGTTGTTCCTCGGTTTCCACGCCTTCCGCGACGACCTTGAGGCCGAGGGCGTGGGCCAGCCCGATGACCGCAATGGCAATCGTGCCGCCGGTGTCGGCGTCCTGGATGTCCGCGACGAAGCTCCTGTCGATCTTGAGAAGGTTAACTTCAAACTGCTTGAGATATGACAGCGACGAATAGCCGGTTCCGAAATCGTCGATGGAGAGTCTTATCCCCATTTGGCGCAGGCTGGAAAGAATGCTGATGGTATGATCGGCATTGCGCATCAACATGGATTCGGTTAGTTCGAGTTCGATCAACTCGGGTTCGATGTCTGCCGCCTTCAGGCTATCGTCGATCAGCGTCGGCAAATCGCTTTGCAGAAATTGCTGTGCCGACAGGTTGATTGCGACCGGCACGACGGGCAGTCCAGATTCTCTCCATGTGCGAATTTGCTGACAGACGGTGCGTAGCACCCACATGCCAATGGGAACGATGAGTCCGGCCTCCTCGGCCAGAGGGATGAAACGAGCGGGCGGAATCATGCCCTGTTCGGGATGCCGCCACCGGAGGAGCGCCTCGGCGCCTTGCAGGGTGTTGGTGCGGGAATCAATCTTGGGTTGGTAGAAAAGTTCGAGTTCGTTGCGCTGGATGGCGTTGCGCAACTGGTTTTCGAGCAACAGGTCGCCGAGAGTGCTGACGTTCATGTCGGCTGAATAGAAGCGGAAGTTGTCGCGTCCGTCTTCCTTGGCGCGACTCATGGCGGCATCCGCGTTGCGCAAAAGTTCCGCTGCCGTACTACCGTCGGTCGTGGAAAGAGCGATGCCGATGCTGGCCGTGATGGTGATGTTGTGATCGCCAAGCAGGTAGGGGCGACCAATGTGTGTGAGAAGTTTTCGTGCAATTCCAGCGGCATCCTGTGGCTGATCTATGTCAGGCAGGATGAAAACGAATTCATCGCTGCCGAGCCGGGATACGGTATCGGTATCCCTGAGCAGGGAATGACTCCGGTGGGCGACCTGCTGGAGCAGGGCATCTCCCAGTTCGTTACCCAGCGTGTCGTTGATGTTACGAAAGCGGTCGAGGTTGAGGAACAGCACAGCGGTATAGCTGTTGATGCGTTTTGATTGAGCGAGAGCCTCGTTGAGTCTCTCCTGCATCAACAGGCGATTGGGCAGGTTGGTGAGCGTGTCGTGCAGCGAGAGGTGCTGGATGTGGGCCTCGTTTTTCTTGCGCTCGGTGATGTCTGAAAACACGCCGATGTAATTGGTGATGCTGCCGTCGCTGTCGTACACCGCGCTGATCGACAACCATTCGGGATACAGTTCGCCATTTTTGCGTCGATTCCAGACTTCACCCTGCCATTTACCGGATTGCCCGACGACCTTCCACATGTCATTGTAAAAAGACCTGGCATGTCGACCGGAACTGAGCATGGAGGGCGAGCGTGTGTGGATCTCTTCGACACTGTAGCCGGTAATGGTGGAAAACGCCGGATTGGCGACCAGGACACGGGAGTTGGCATCGGTGATGAGCATGCCTTCGGCGGCGCTGTTGAACAGTGTTGCGTAGAGCTTGAGGTCGGTCTGGGAGTGATGCAACTCGTCGATGCGCTGTTCGAGGCTGCGGTTGGAATCACGCAATGCCTGGGTGGTTCGGCCAAGGCGGAAGAAGAGCAGCGTCAGGTAAAGGGCGAGCAGGAGCGCGGAAACAAAAAGCAGCACGCGGTAGATGCGGGATCGGTTCAGCGCGTTCACGTAGCCGTCGGCGTATGCCTGCATGGCTTTTTTGATTTCTATTCCCGCATCCATGGAAATCAGGGTGATGTTCTGCATTTTCGAGTCCACTTCCTGCATGCTTTTGATCATGATCCTGGCGTGGTCGAGCACATTGTCCAGTTTCTGCGCAGACTGGGGCGAGAGATTGGCTCTTTCGCGCTGTATGGATTCGATCTCCCTGGTAATGACCGGCAGCAGCTTTTCATCGTGCGTCACCAGGTAAATCATTACGTTGTTGCTCATGTTGTTGAGATCGGCACGCAGGCGCGAGGAGATGGCCGGGTTATCGAAGTATTTGAGTGCAGTCGGAAAATAACGGGTGGAATTGCGCAGTACTGCGTTTTCCCGAATGAAGGTTTCGATATGGCTACTCTTCAGGTCGGTCAGTCGATGAAGCTCGACGACATGCTGAAGAATTTCTTTTGCATCACTTTCGGACAGGAATTCCGGAAGAGTGTGAAGCTGCCTGAGCAGGGCATCGAGGCGGTTGATGTCCTGCGCGATGGCGTCGTAGTTCCTGTGGAACTCGAAACGGATGGACATGACATCGATGTTGACCTGGAAGTCGATCTCACTGAAGACGTGAAGCCTGCGCGCATACACCTGGAGTTCCGAGGGCGAAATGGTATCCGCCTTGGTAAACACCCAGAGCAACGAGGCCGCAATGACCGAGACGATGAACAGGCTACGGCTGATGTCGGCGAGGGATGACAGGAAAGGCGTGCGTTCGCGTGCAGCCACGGAGGACTCTGTGGGTGTCAGAGAGGGAAAATCGCCGTGGGATGCCGTACCGCGTGGAGGACGATCAGCGGAATTCATGGCTTCAGACGCTCTCCCCGGTATTCCCCGGTCAAACTTTCAAGAAAAGCGGCGATGAGGCGACGATCTTCTTCTGACAACTCGCGTTCGAGCTGGTAGCGAGCCATGATTTCGATGGCCTTATCGAGCGTATCGGCGCTGCCATCGTGAAAATAGGGTGCAGTGACGGCGACATTGCGCAGGCCCGGCACCTTGAAGACGTAGCGATCTTCTTCCAGACCCGTCACATTGTAACGGCCCAGGTCAGCCTTGGTGGGATTGCCACGATCTGCGAAATAGTCGCCCATGACCCCGAAACGCTGGAAGAAATTTCCGCCGACGTTGACCCCCTGATGGCAACTGATGCAACCATAGTCGATGAAGCGCCTGTAACCTTCCCTGGCCTCATCGCTGATGGCTGCGTCGTCGCCGTTGAGAAAACGGTCGAATGGCGCGTTGGGAGTGTGCAGGGTGGATCCAAAACGCGCAATGGCATCGCTGATGGTTCTTTCGCTGATCTCGCCGCCGTATTCACGCTTGAAAGCCTTGCGGTATTCGCTGTCTTCCGAAACCCGGCGTACGGCGATTGTCCAACTGCTTGCCATTTCAGCGATGTTCGTCAGCGGGCCGGAGACCTGGGTAGCAAGGGTGTCGGCGCGCCCATCCCAGAATTGCCGGAAATTGAACACCGCATTGAACACGGTGGGCGTGTTGAACTCGCCAATCGCGTTACCCGCGCCAACCGCAATCGCGCGCCCATCTGCGCCGCTGCGCGAAAGGTTGTGACAGGACGCGCAGGAAATGGTGCCATCGCCCGAAAGCCTTGGATCGTGAAACAATTTTTCGCCGAGCAGGACCTTGCCGGATCGGAGTTCTTCCTTCGTGAGGACGGGAATGGGCAGAATCATGCTGCTCCGTTCCCGCATGCTGCGTTCTTTGTCCAGGATGCCGTCTTCTTCGGGGACGAACGGCGACGAAGCGGATTCATTACTCGGAAGCAAGATCAGTGTGACAAAAATGGCCGCCAGCAAGGCCAAGGAACCATAGAGCAAAAAATGTAGTTGATCCTTTCTCGTCATCTTTTTTTGCGCCACAACAACATGTCATAATACGGATCGCGGCGCAGCGTGCAGCTTCGGCTCGATCCTCTCCAGATGCGACACCGTCCTATACCGTTCGGGCAGGCATGACGCAATCTGACAGGCAACCGAGGCCATGTAGGGAATACATTGCAGGCCAAGAATGCCAATCCACAAGCGCGTCTCGGTGTCTACGATTCCACGTGTGAAAACCATCGACATGATTGCTAGAATAAGCGCAATGAGCATGCCGAGTTCTTCACGGATGGGAGCGAAAAAAGCAAGTGCACCCGTGGCTTTCCATCCCTTTGGCGTGACAACGAAGACTCCTTTCTTCTTGACAAGCCCGATGAACACGCCGCGCGCGATGGTATGCGCCAGACCAACTGAAAGAATCGAGGCTCCGAGGATGTCGCGCCAGGGACAGTTCATGGTGCGGCGATAGAGGATGGGACCCAGCGCGGCCTTGAAGGCCATGAAGCCGAGCACGGGCATGGCCAGCGCCACGACCGGCAGGCTGAAGGTCTTGGGAAAGGCAAGAATGCCCGCCGTCCAGAGCAGGCTGCCATAGGCGAACACGAATTGCAGGGCATCGCCGAACCAGGAGAACCAGCCGGTGAGGAAGTGGTAGCGTTGTGCGAGGCTCAACGTGCTGCGACCAAGCATTTTCGGCAGATGGGCCTTGAGAATCTGCATCGCGCCAAAGGCCCAGCGAAAACGCTGGCTCTTGATTGCGGCAAAGTCCGAGGGGGTGAGGCCGCGTCCGAGAACGTGGTCGACGTAGCGGGTGTCGTAGCCTTTTTCGATGAGCCTCAGACCCAGTTCGGTATCCTCGCAGATGCACCATTCGGACCAGCCGCCCACGTCTTCGAGCGCCCGGCGGCGCACCAGTGTCATGGTTCCGTGCTGGATGAGCGCGTTGCGTTCGTTACGGTGGTGCATGCCGATGCGAAAGAACCCGTCGAATTCCCAGTTGCACATGCGACGGAAGGATTGGTTTTCCCAGTCGCGGTGCGCCTGCGGGGCTTGCACCACCGCGACATCGGTCTGATCGAAGTGCGGGATGAGACCCGCCAGCCACTGTGGGGAAACGACGTAGTCGGCATCGACCACGCCGACGACCTCGGCCCTCGTGTCCGTGACCATGAGGCCGTAATTGAGCGCGCCCGCCTTGAAACCGGGCCAGTTCATCAGGTGGAAGAAGCGGAACTTCGGTCCCAGTTCGGCGCATCGTTTTTCGAGCGGTCGCCACAGGGCTTCGTCGCGGGTGTTGTTGTCGAGCACCAGTACCTCGAAATTGTCGTAGTCCAGTGCCGCAAGGCTCTCGAGGGTGGCAATCACCATTTCCGGCGGTTCGTTGTAGCAAGCCAGGTGAATGGAGACGAAAGGCTGTCTGTCGGGAGGATGCGGGGGCAGTGGCTCGAAACGGCGTTGCCATCGCCGCTTGAACAGGATTTCACCGAACTCGAACCCATGCGAGAGCAGCACCGCAATGGTGAGACAGGTTGCACCGATGACGACGGCCAGCCCGACAAGCTCGCGCTGCTGCCGATCCGGGACGAGGTAATACTCCACCGGCACATTGAGACCGATGATGAGAATCGAAATACATGACTGAATCAGCGTGGCGAGGAAGAATCTGCCGCTGATGCTCCAACTCGGAAGAAAGAAAGCCATCAGGAACATGGGCAGGAAGGCAATGATTGCGGCGTTGCTCGCCTTGTCCAGCCAATGACGGTCGCGCTCGATGGGACCCGTGAGCGAATACTTGAGATGACGGTCGACGTCGTACATGCCCCAGTAAGCGCCGGCCCAGCCTTCGCCCTGTTCGGAATGGATTTTCCAGGGCTGGTCGATGGCTTCCAGCAGGAAATAGTCGAGCATCGGCGTGCGCGGATGGGCAAGAAATTCGCGCACGAAACGGGCCTGGTTTTCATCCGAGGGCACGGCACCCTCGTGCACCGGGCCTTTGCTGGGCCATCCGATTTCGCCGATGACGATCTTTCTGCCGGGGAAGAGCCTGACCATCTGGTCGTAACGCTCGAACACCTGCTGAATGCCCCCGTTGATGCCGACGCCTTCGTGATAGGGAAAGATATGTACGGTAATGAAATCGACGTGATCGGCGAGTTCGGGATACTCTTCCCAGACGTGCCATTGTTCGGCTGTCGATATGGGTTTGTCCACCCTGTCGCGCACCTGTCTGAGATAGCCGGTGAGTTGCTCGAAAGCCTGATCGCCGCCAGCCTTGCCTCCTTTCTCGAGCGCGCGCCACAACACCTCGTTGCCGACGATGCCCCGTTCGACGTGGCGCATGCTGTTGACAGCATCTATCAGGGCGCGGACTTCGGTCTCGTTCCGGCTTTTGTCGTCGTCGATCCAGATACCCGCCGTCACCTGAAAATCGTGCTTGCCGGCTTCTTGCAGCAGGGCGGGCAGATCGGAGATGCCATACGTGCGCAGGCTGTCGGTCCTCTTCCTGAGCAGTTCGAAATCCCTGGCGAGTTGGGTCGCGTCCGGGTGCGGCCCGGTACGCGGATCCTGCCCGCGTCGATAGCCGCTGTAGCTGAACCCCTTGATGCTGAAACCGGTATCAAAGGGCGCTTCGTTGCTGTTCCCGTAGGTGTGCCACAGCAGGTACTGAAGAGAGGCGACCGTGACAGCAATGGCAATGGCAACGGCAAAGCGCAGGACGAAAGTAACGGTTTTTTTCATGGTTTTGCTGGACCGTAAAAAATTAACGACATTCTATGTTAATTTTATGTTAGCCGAAATTGGCTTGCCCATATACCTTTTGAGTACAAAAAATTATTCTGTTTCATAAATGCTGCATGAGCCGGTTTTTTGAGGAGGTTTGCCGGGTGGATACGAATGATTCCGGGGAGACTGTGGATGGGCGACGCATGCTGCGTCGCGTGTTCCTGGGTGCGAGCCTGCTCTGTCTGGTGTTGATGGCGTTGCGTTTCGGGGTGATCGAAAACGGCCTTTTGCCGCGTGATTGCGGCCCGAACGGAAGCGATTCCGTCTTGTCCTGCGGGTTGACCTGGCTGTTGACGCAAAGTTTCCATGCGCAGCGGTTAGGGATTTTTGCCCTGGCGTTCGGTGTTCTGGGATTTCTGGCCGGGCTGCGGTCATGCGGCTGGATCGGCTGGTTAGCCGGCGTAGCCGGACTGGTGCTGTACAGTCCCGATTATGCCGCTGTCGGCGCGCTGTTGGGACTTTTCACCTTGTTGCGAGCCTACGCCCCCGTGCCGAAGCGCGAGAACGAGTAAGTTGAACGCGGGTCTCGCGCTTGTCTCCGCCATTAATGGCGGAGACAAGCGAGACAAAGCGTAACAGGGAGCCGAAGGCTCCCCAGGACCGTATCGAGGAATCCCCTGCCTTCAGGCAGGGGTGACTCAAAACCGGACAAGTCTGAAAGTCGGTGACACCGGCAACACACGGCGGTTGACTTTCCGGACTCTCCAAATATAATTCTCGATTCACCCGAAAAGCGCCCGTAGCTCATCTGGATAGAGTACTTGGCTACGAACCAAGGGGTAGGAGGTTCGAATCCTTCCGGGCGCGCCAGACTCCCTCCGTCAACTCCCTCCGTCACGCCTGCGGCGTGCCACCTCCCTCGAGAGGGAGGCTATAGAGTCAGGGGAGCCTGCGGCTCCATGAAACGCCGGGCCGCTCACGACAATTCACTGCCGCGCAACGCATTGACTTCACTTTTGCCGTAAAGCCGCCGGTGTTCCTTCATTGCGAAACGGTCGGTCATCCCGGCTATGTAGTCCGCCACGGCACGCGCCTTGCCGGATTCTGCGCCGGATCGTTTCACGCGCACACGGTGCTGCGGCGGCAGCCGATCCGGCTCGGCCATGTAGGCCGCAAACAACTCGGCGATGATGCGTTGCGCCTTGCCGGTCATGCTCAATACCCGCTTGTGGTGGTAGAGGTTGTCGAACAGGAAGGCTTTGAGTTCCCGCAACCTCAAACTCATCTCTCCTGAATACTCCGCCAGTGTCGGGGCGGCGCGCACATCGTCGAGCGTCTCCACGCCCGCCTGCGCAATGTTGGCGCGTGTCCGGGTGATGAGATCGAACGCCAGCGCATCCACCATGCAGCGGATGGTCTCATGCACCAACCGCCGACCGGCCAGTTCCGGCCAACGCGCGACGACCTCGCGGCGGCACTGCGCGAAAACCGTCACCGTGTCGAGTTGTTCGAGTGAGAGCAGTTCCGAACGCAGGCCATCGTCGACATCGTGATTGCTGTAGGCCATTTCGTCGGCGAGATTGACGATCTGTGCTTCGAGCGACGGTCGCATCCCCTCGATGAAACGCCGTCCAAGTTCCCCGAGCGCACGGGCATTGGCCGGAGAACAATGCTTGAGAATGCCTTCCCGCGTCTCGAACATCAGGTTGAGCCCGTCGAAAGCGGCGTAACGCTCTTCGAGCGTGTCGACAATGCGCAACGATTGCAGGTTGTGCTCGAAACCGCCGAATGCCTTCATGCAGGCGTTCAACGCATCCTGTCCGGCGTGCCCGAAGGGCGTGTGCCCGAGATCATGCGCTAGGGCGACGGTCTCGACCAAATCTTCGTTGAGTCCCAGCGCGCGGGCAATGGAGCGCGACAACTGCGCCACTTCCAGACTATGGGTCAGGCGAGTGCGGAAAAGATCGCCCTCGTGATTGATGAAAACCTGCGTCTTGTATTCGAGCCGCCGGAAAGCCGTCGAATGGATGATGCGGTCGCGGTCGCGCTGGAATTCGCCACGCGCGCGTGGCGGCGGCTCGGCATGACGACGGCCTCTGGAAACGGTTTCGGTAACGGCGTAAGGAGCGAATTTTTCCATGTTTCATCAACCCGGTAATCAATAACAATAACGAAAAACAGCCGCGCCGAAAACGGGATATGCAAAAACTTCCATCGCTGCGGGTTATGGAGCGGGCAATAAAATGCGGTAGCGATCCGACCACACTTCATGTCCGTCTACCCGTGTGCAGACCGTGCGCGTATCGGGGCTTTCGTCGCGGCGGAGGAATTCGACCCGACGCTGCGCAACGGGCTGCGGCGCGCACAGGCTTGCCGACAACGCATCGTCGGCGGTTTCCACACGGAACGCCACGGAAAAAGGCAGGGTATTGCGCAAACGCAGATCCTTGTAGCCGTACACCAGCGTCGCATCGCTGCCCAACGGACAGAAACGGGTGTCCTCGGTATAGATGTCGCAACTATGTGCATGACGCTCGACGATACCCAGTCCTGCGTGCAGCGCCAGCAGATACAGCAGGCCGGAGAGTTGGCATAAACCGCCGCCTTCTCCCTGGACGAGATCGCCGCCGACCAGCATGCGGCTGGTTCGGTAGCCGCGCTTTGCGCTGGGTTCTCCCAGCATGCGCATGAGCGACAGGATGCCGCCGGGGGGTATTTCCCGGTCGTTGAGCGATGCGGCGGCAAGGCGCAGGTTATGAAGTTTCGCGGCAACGGAGACGCCCGGCAGAATCGGCTGCTGCAAGGTGAGTTGCGACGGCCAGTGCGTCTGCCGCGCCGCCGATGTCGCCAACAGCGGCAACGACCCGTCGCGCCAGTCCACGAGCCAGCGGCGCAGGCAACGCACACGCAGGCGCAGTTGCGGCGGAATGCAGGCGCGTAGCCGGGTTCTCATGGCGATTTCATGGGGAAGACGGTTTGCGCAGGCATACCGCCATGTAGGAAGCCCATGACGGCGCCAGTCGGCAGCACAGTGTGTCGACGGGGTGCAATAGAGGCCGGATGCGCTGCGGCACGCGATGCACAGGCAGGAACAACAAGCCGGTGCGTTTCGTCAACTCGAACGGCGGCAGACGCTGCAACAGGCTCGCGCAGGAATAGGCGCTGTTGCCATGCCATCCCGGCGTATCGGCGCGTCGCCCGAAGCTGCGCCGTCGCGCCGACGGAAAATCGACGATCCACGTTCCACCCGGTTCGAGCACGCGCCAGACCTCTCGCCCGATGCGTGACAGCGTCTCGGGCGGCAGGTGCATGATCAGATGAAAGGAAAATACCGTCTGCAAAACCCCATCCCTCAGCGGCAGCGCGCATCCGTCACCCTGCCACAGCAGGGTTTCCGGCGCCTTTCGCGTCGCTTCGGCCAGCATCGCCGCGCTCAGGTCGCAGCCTTGCCCGGCATGGGCAAGCAGGCGGCCCGTGCCGCAGGCAAGATCGAGCGTTCGTTCCCGCTCGCCACGGGTCAGCCAGCGTTTCAGCACGCGGCGTTCCTGACGGTCGAGGAAACGGCCATAGCTGTTGCCGAAACGGTTGGTGTCATAGTCGACCGCCAGACGGTCGTAATAGGTTTTTATGTCTTCGGGAGGAATCGTTGCAGTCACGGCTTTCCCGAACAGGTTTCAATCGCCGCACCGACATCGCGCATGTCGACCTCGCCCTACCCGATGCCGCGCAACAGTACGAAACGCAAGAATGCAGACGGGAGTATGTTCAAAGTTCCAGTCTACCCGTTTCCGGCATGGACTCGATGCTTTCGACGAGCAGCAAACGCGGCTTGCCTTCGCGATTTGTTTCGTACTTTCCACGCGCACGGATTCTTCTACCAAATATTTTGCGCGCTTCATCTGTTTGCATCTTAGGCTTGACACAACGTATGACACCGTCCTTTGTTCGTAATTGAAAACGTGTTTTATCAAGGTCGGCTTCGCGTACTTCGCCTTCAAATTCGCCGTCCATGGAATGCTTTGTTTGCGGCTGGATGAGTGCATTG